>Ga0209136_1002040_pt1 | contig 12601 bp, 13 predicted proteins | sample SaaInl0LU_22_DNA_FD_184640 | JGI IMG/M metagenome (GOLD analysis project Ga0209136, IMG submission 184640) | Marine microbial communities from expanding oxygen minimum zones in the Saanich Inlet - ESP_90LU_22_DNA (SPAdes) (version 2) | ecosystem: Environmental > Aquatic > Marine > Intertidal... | reverse complement strand
GAATCTGCTCGCGCTAAAACTTTGCCCTCTTTCAAAGGCATATCCATCAAATGTATAGGTGTTCCGAAGAGTTCGAGCAAGGCTTCGGGAACCGCTGAAATGCCTTTACTCTTTTCGACATAAAGATACATCTCATCTTTACGTGAACTGCGATAGATTGAACAAATAATCATTCGGCTCTCTCTTCTAAACGTTTAAGTTCAGCTAACAAGGGCGCGCCTATAATTGATTCGCGCCAGCCTTGCAGACTTATAGGTAATTCAATGTCGGCATCACCGGCTTCTTCAGCGTTTCGGATCAGCGCTTCAATGTCGCGCTTACGCAGTAATAACTCTTGCGGTATGTCTTGATCTTCAGCAACTTTGAGACCGAAAGATCGCAATTTTTTTACGACACCGTGCCACTTGAAGTCTAGCGGTTGCACGATGGGCTCGGGAGGATTTATCTTGGCGGAAGTCCTTGCGTCGTAGATGAAACGCATAATATCGTGGCCGTATTCACCGACAACCGAACCGCGCATCTCTTTTATCTCAGCAAGGTCCTTCATACTGCGCGGCCAGCGTTTCAAAGTCTCAACGATAAGATTGTTTGATAAGACAGAATTTCGCGTGCGATCGGTTTCACGCACTATACGCTCACGCCAAATGCAGAGGTCACGCAGGGAAGCTAAGCGATGTTCTGGTAGATTCCAAAGCTGAGAAAAGCGCTGGTAATAGCTATCAATTTCAGCATCGGCGTTGCTGACGTTGGCGATCAATTGATCTGTCTCTTCAGCAACCCAAGCACCACGGCCACTGGCATCAAGGTCAGATTGAATGCGCCGGTAAAGTTCTGCCAAATGCGCCACATCTAATGCAGCGTAACGCTCTTGCTTTGGCGTTAACGGACGCTGCAACCAGTCACTGCGGGTCTCCTCTTTATCCAGGTCTATATCGAGCACAAGCTTAAGAAGCTTCTGCAAACCACGCCCATGCCCCCAGCCAGCGAATGCTGCACCAATCTGCGTATCAAACACTGGCTGCGGAATGACCTGGTAGCTATGGCGGAACAGTTCGATATCCTCGCTGGGCGCATGCAGTACTTTCAGAACATCTGGATTTACCAGCAGTGCGCGTAGGGGATTCCAGTCAGCAATCGCTAAAGGGTCAATCAGATAACAGTTTTGATTATCGGCTAGCTGTATCAGACCGGGAATAGGGTAGTAAGTGCGGGTGCGAATAAATTCGGTATCAAGCGCAATTACAGGGCATTCAGACCAAGCCTTGCAGCATTTCGCAAGCGACTCATCATCGCTGACCCATATAGGTTTATCAGCGGCCGCTACAAGCTGATCGTAATGGTAATCATCTAAGCTTATCAACGACCACGCTCCATCTGCCGACGGCCCGCTAGGGCATGTGCAAGTGTACCGCCGTCGACGAACTCTAACTCACCACCTACAGGCACGCCATGCGCAATTCGGCTGACTTTAATATCTAAATCACTCAGCTGTTCTGCAATGTAATGTGCGGTCGCCTCCCCCTCAACCGTGGGGTTCGTAGCAAGTACTAACTCCTGAACTTCACCCTGATATAAACGATCGAGCAACTGATCAATGCCTAAATCATCTGGGCCGACACCGTCTATAGGAGAAAGATGACCACCTAACACAAAATAGACACCGGAGAACCCTCCGGTCTGCTCTATAGCCATTAAGTCAATCGGTGATTCCAACACACACAGGAGCGAACGATCACGACCTGGATGTTCACAAATTTCACAAACAGGGGTCTCGGCCAGCGAATGACACTGCGCACACTCGCCGATATTACGTGCAGCATCACTCAATGCATCGCTAATAAGCAGTGCGGCATCACGATCGCGTTCGAGTAGGTGCAAGGCCATACGCTGAGCCGTTTTAGGGCCAACGCCAGGTAAGCGACGCAGTGAGTCTATGAGCGACTGTAACTTAGGGGTAAGCGCCATAGTTTAGAAGGGCATCTTGAAGCCGGGCGGCATGCCCATGCCTTGAGTGATTTTACCCATTTTCTCTTGAGTAGTTGACTCAACCTTGCGTACCGCATCGTTTATCGCTGCGGCAATAAGGTCTTCAAGAATCTCTTTATCATCGCTCATTAAGGCGTCGTCAATTGAGACGCGCTTAACGTCGTGACGGCCATTCATTATAATACTGACAAGCCCAGCACCTGATTCGCCAGTCACTTCTGCTGCTGCAACTTCCTCCTGTGCTTTTTGCATCTCTTCCTGCATTTTCTGGGCTTGCTTCATTATATTGCCCATGCCGCCTTTCAACATGATCGCTCCTCACTCTATATTCAATGGTTCAACCGAAGTTGTAACAATCTCGGCTGAAAAGGTTTCAATAATCTGTTGCACCTTAGGGTCGGCTTGCAGATATGCAAGGGCTGCAGCGCGACGTTCGGCCTCACGACGCTGACGATAGCGCTGCGGCGTTTCACGCTGCTGCTCCCCCAATACAAACTCAACACCTATGGGTTCTGCAAAATAGCTTTGCAGCGCATCGCTTATTCGACCGCGATGTACTTCTGTTAACAAAGCATCTTGCTCACGCGTGTAGTGCAGTATCAACCTGTTGCCAGCAATTTTCTCAAGAGAAAGGCTACGCGCAAGGCTCTCAGTCATACCACTTAACCCGAGTAATTCGACCATTCTAAGCCAGTGAACCAGCTGCAAAGCGCTCAGTTCACTAACAGGTTCTGGGGCTAAGCCTCCGTTAGTTACTCCATCAGGACGCTGCAATTCAGTAGCAGAGATCGTAGACACAGGTAATGTATTCTGCCTCTCGCTCGACTGAGTTGTATTTAATTCGGCGCTGCTGTCTAAAGCACCCATGCCAGGTTTGCCAATTTCAACAGGCTCTTGGCTCTTTTGGGTCAGCCGCTCTGACGAAGTAGCGGTGCTATCCGACGCCTGCGCGACTGCAGTGGCAGTTTTAACAGTGCCGGTTTCAAACTTTTTTAGCGCGCCCTCCTCTTTATCTGCTGTATCAACATAAGCATTTAAAGGAACAGGCTCTTCATCCCAGGGTGGGGGTTCGGAGGCGATTGGCGCGCTAGTCGCTTTGTGTGTTTCTAGAGCGGTGCTTAAGGTTGCTGTGCTCAGGTTTGCCGAACTGGAATTTGTCGCTATGTGCTCATTCGTCGCCAATTCGGGGGGGGGCGTCAATTGTGTTGATGATACTGGCTCTTCCCGGGGGTTGAGTGAGGCTTTAGACTCTTGGGTCTCCTCTTGGGTCTCCTCAGATCTATTCCCTGACGACAGCTGCAGAGGATTGTCTAAACGCTCGACAGGCGGCAGATCAATCGGACGTTGACCCGCTGGACGAAATGCCAACATCCGCAGCAGTGTCATCTCTAGCCCTTCGCGAGGCTGGGGCACCATCGGCAAGTCTTTTCGGCCAGTCAAAGCGATCTGATAACAGAGCTGAACCTCTTCAGCACGCATACGTGCAGCGATTTCATGTACCTGCTGCTTATCACCTAACGCGTTATCAATAGCATCGGGGACAACTTGTGCGAGCGCAACACGATGCAAAATACTGATCATCTCGGCCAGCACACCGGAATAGTCTGGGGCAAACTCCGCCATCGCAGCGACGATCTGCATCATCCGCTTACCGTCACCTTGTATTAGAGCATCCAAGAGCTCGAAAACCATTCGATGGTCGATAGTACCCAGCATGGCACGTACATCTGACTCTATAACCTTGCCCGCACCAAAGGCTATCGCCTGATCGGTGAGACTAAGGGCATCACGCATCGAGCCCTCAGCAGATCGAGCCAACAGCCATAGCGAGGCTTCATCCGCAGCAATCTGCTCCTCTTTTAAGACGAAGCTAAGGTGCTCAACAATTCGTTGAGCAGCCAGGTTCTTGAGATTGAACTGTAAACAACGCGAAAGAATCGTTACCGGCAGCTTCTGCGGATCCGTGGTTGCCAACAGAAATTTGATATGCGGCGGCGGCTCTTCCAAGGTTTTTAACAACGCATTGAACGAGTGCCCCGATAGCATATGTACTTCGTCTATAAGATAAACTTTATAGCGACCATGTGTGGGAGCGTACTGAACGTTATCCAGTAACTCGCGCGTATCTTCAACTTTGGTGCGCGACGCAGCATCAACTTCGATAAGATCGACAAACCGACCTTCGGCTATTTCTGTGCAAGCAGAGCACTGACCACAGGGCTCGGAGCTCACACCTTGCTCGCAGTTAAGCGACTTTGCAAAAAGTCGTGCTATAGAGGTTTTGCCAACACCACGGGTTCCGGTGAAAAGATACGCATGATGCAGACGATCGTCATCGAGGGCATTCACTAGTGCCTTTAGCACGTGTTCCTGCCCTACCATCTCTACAAAACGTTTCGGACGCCACTTTCGCGCCAGTACCTGATAACTCATCCGTATTCCCTAGGGGCAAGCAGTCGAAAAACAAATATTAACACAGGTGTTTCAATCCTCGATATTCGTGAAGCACTTTGATCAAATTAATTGCAATACGAGGATCAGTTCAGCAACACAAGATAGACTAGACACTACAAGAGCGCCCGCTAATGAAAATGGGACGAAGATCAAAAATTATCGGGGAAAAGAGGGCTAGACGCTGGAAATGGTGATGGCCCTACCAGCCACATCCCGGCACATGAAGCGACCGCTGTGGCTGCTCCCTTCCGGGCCTGACCAGGTTCACGGTTTATCATTGCGGGAGGACCAATAGGGCCACCATAACGTCCTCATTTCGAGGTGGGCGCAGTATAAGCAGGGCTTGGTTCGATTGCAAATTTAGGTAGGTGTTTATACATGACGCACCTACACATTACCCAATAACAAAAGTGCTGCAACGATAACAAGAGCAACGGCCAAGAGTTTATTAATAATCGACTGATGCTTCTCCAACCAACCTAAACTTGCGGGCCGGCTCAGAAGGATCGCTACAATAAGATACCAAAGCGTATCAGTAATCCAAGGGGTTAATACCAGAAGATATTGTTCTGAAAACCCTTTATTGGCATCAACAAATGGGGTGAAAAGTGCTAAGAAAAATAGCGCCAACTTTGGGTTAAACAGCGCAATCGCCGCACCATCTGATGCCGCTGACCAGAGTGATTTCCTTTGCCTATTACTTGAAAGTGTTATCTGCATAGACCCCCCTCCCCAAGCACCACGGGCGAGATAAAGCAGATAACCGACTGCAAAAAGGGATAGACCCCACTGCAACAGAGGCACATGCACCAATAGCTGACTGATCCCCAATACCGTTACCAAGGCCCATACGCCTACCATTAATCCGTGACTAAAGGCTGTTACGACACCGTTTAGGTGCGAACCATTCAATGTCTGATTAACGACTACCAATAAACTTGGGCCCGGAGATGCGGCACCCATAAGGCAGACAGCTGCCAGACTCAGCCATTCAACAAAGCTCATCGATTCCTCCAACAAGCGCTAAAGACCCTATGATACACTTTAAGGCCGGAATAATTTTGGATAAGAGGCTATGGCAGGTTCACTTCAGGATCAACTGCTTAAAGCAGGTGTTGCCAATAAACAGCAGGCAAAAAAAGCGACCATTGATAAGCGTAAGCAGAAGAAGCAAGCGCCAACTCAAGCGCAGAGCGAACGTGAGGAGCGCTTGGCAATAATTGATGCCCAGCGAAAAGAGAAAGCAACACGTGACCGCGCTTTAAACGAGGCGCGTAAAGCGGAGCAAGATCAGAAGGCGATTGACGCTCAGATCAAGCAGCTCATCGAGCGTCATCAGGTACGCCCGTCACAAAAAGCAGAGACGCGCTATCAGTTCGTTGATGGATCCACGATTAAGTCGCTTTGGATCGACGAGTCTATGTTGCCCACCCTCGCGCGAGCCCAATTACGTGTTGTTCGATATGGTGAACAATATGCGCTGGTGCCATCTGTGGTTGCAGAGAAAATTGAGGCCCGACGTCCACAGGTGGTTATTGCACTGTCATCCGACCAGACAAGTTCAGATGAGGATGATCCATACGCCGAGTATGTTATTCCTGATGATCTGATGTGGTAATTGATTCATCAACAAAAAAATGGGCGTTAATCACGCCCATTTTTTAATGAGTGAGTTAATCCTTAACGACTAGGATGCCTTCAATTTCAATATCTGCATCCTTTGGCAGTGCTTTTACAGCAAAGGCTGCGCGTGCAGGATAGGGCTCATCAAAGTAACGTGCCATCACCTCGTTCACCTTCGGGAAAAACGCCATGTCAGAGAGCAAAATTGTCAGTTTAACGATGTCGTTCAACTCACCACCCGAAGCCGTTGCAACAGCTTTAAGGTTTTCGAATACACGGACCGCTTGCGCTTCAAAGCTTTCGCTAACCATCTCCATTGTCTGTGGATCAAGTGGAATCTGACCCGACATATAAACTGTGTTACCAACCTTTACAGCCTGAGAATAGGTACCGATTGCTGCGGGAGCATCGGGGGTGCTAATGGTGCTACGGTTAGACATAAAGCAAACTCCTAAAATAGTAATCGCGCAAAACAGCATTATGTCAGCACCTCGCACAGGGGCAAGCTTTTTACCGTTTAACAAGCGCTCTAATCCTAGAAGCGTAAATGATAATTTTTTCGTCAATTGGGGTTCAATGAAAAATTAGATCGTTTTTGCCCAACGCATGCACATAGAACGCATTAAATTAGAACGATTAACCGCGCTGTACCTCTAACAGCATCTGCTGCAACTGCTCAGACATCGGATGAGTCTGCTCTTTGGTACCAGAACAGCGAACTAAGCCAGGTAACTCGCCAGGCAAAAGTAGCTCCAAATCATTGGTTACACCTATGAGCCCTGCCAAATCGACATTGCAGGAATATCCATCAAACTGAAGCGCGTGTACTAAATCTTCTGTGCACACATTTCCAGTTGCACCCGGTGCATAAGGACAACCACCAATACCGCCAAACGAAGCATCAAAACGCCTTACGCCTGCAGCTATACCTGCCAGCGCATTAGCGATACCCAGGCCACGTGTATTGTGTAGATGGAGCGTTAACTCAAGATCAGGAAAAGCTGATTTAAATATTGAAACGAGCTGGTAGATTTGGCGCGGGGTTGCAGCCCCAATAGTATCAGCAAGGGTCAGGGAGTCTATTCCGACATCCAAATAGCGTTTACCCCATTCAAGCACTCGATTAGGATCAACTAGACCTGTAAACGGACAACCAAAAGCGGTCGCCAGTGTCCCGTTTACTCTCAGGTGACCTGCACTGGACCGAATATCTCTAAACTGAGCAATTGAGGCTTCGCAGCTCATGCGAAGGTTAGCTAGGTTGTGCGCTTCACTCACTGACATGACGACATTAACCTCGTCGATATCCGTATTCAACGCACGCTCCATACCACGGAGATTAGGCACCAGTGCCGTATACGTTACTGCTGGATCTCGAATCATTCCGGCTAAAACCGCCTCCGCATCCGCCAGTAAAGGGACGGCTTTAGGCGATACAAAGGAGGTCACTTCTATCTTATCGAAGCCCAGCGTCGATAACTTATTAAGTAACCTAAGCTTATCCTCGGTCTCAATTAACGACCCCGCGCTTTGGAGGCCGTCTCGCATACCGACCTCTTGGATCAAAATTCTATCGTTAGTCGCGGCTAATTCGGTCATGATTTATCACCCTTACCCGTAACCCTTGCGATCGTTTGGAGATCTAAACCTAGGCCCGTTAAGACTTCATCATTGTGTTCACCAAGCGCAGGACCTAACCAACGGGTGTTACCCGGTGTCTTGGAAAGTTTCGGAATTGGGGATGGCATATACAGATCAAGACCCGAGGTTAGCTCGTGGTGCTCAATAGCCCCCCGCGCCTTAAGCTGCGGATCCTGCATAACCTCAGCAACTGAGTTGATTCCAGAAGCAGGTACACTCGCCTTCTCTAAGATATCTAACGCCTGCGATAAATCTACAGTGGCAGACCAACCACCTAGCACAGCGTCCAACTCATCCGAGGCTTTTGCACGGCCATCATTGTGTTTGAGCTCTGGATCATCAGCCAGATCAGGGCGACCCACCGCACGCATTAAGCGCTGAAAAATACTATCGCCATTAGCCGCTAAGACTAGAAACTTACCATCCTTAGTGGAGTATGTATTTGATGGCGCTATACCCGGAAGTTTTGAGCCCGTGCGCTCACGAACCGAGCCATCAGCGCCATACTCTGGAACTAGACTCTCAGTAACCGCCAGAACTGATTCCACCAATGACACATCAACGACCTGACCTTCACCCGTAATTGATACATGCCTAAGGGCCATCAGCGTTCCAATAACACCGTATAATGATGCAAGCGTATCGCCGATACTGACACCGGTTCTTACTGGTGCTCGATCAGGGTAGCCGATTAGATACCTTAACCCACCAATCGCTTCGGCAATCGCCGCAAAGCCGGGTTTGGATGCATAGGGACCATCCTGACCGTAGCCAGATACGCGCAGCATAACCAATTTTGAATTCACTGCACTGAGCTCCTTCCAACCAATATTCCACTTTTCAAGTGTGCCAGGTCGGAAGTTTTCAATGACGACATCAGCCTCTTTGACCAAATCTCGCACGATCTGCTGTGCATCAGCATCTTTAAGATTTAACGTAATCGACTTTTTATTACGACTTTGCGAATACCACCAAAGAGAGGTGTCACCGTCCATTTTTCGCCATTTACGCAAGGGGTCCCCTATTGAAGGGGGTTCTATTTTGATGACTTCAGCACCAAACTGAGCTAAGACTCCACCCGCATAGGGACCTGCAATCAGCGAGCCTAACTCAAGAATTTTAACGCCTTCAAGTGGGCCTAATCTTGATTCTGACATTTCAACCTCCTGCTAGCCGAACGGCAACCAAAGCACCAAATTCGGGAAGATGGTGAAAAGAACAACGGCGAGCACCAATATTAGGAAGAAGGGGAACGAACCTCTAGCCACTGTCATCATCGATGTTCCAGGCGGTGATATTCCTTGAATAACGAAAAGATTAAGACCTACTGGAGGTGTTATAACGGCCATCTCCGTAACTATTGCCATAACAATACCGAACCAGATCGCGTCGTAGTTAAAAGCTTTGATGATCGGTAACAGCAGTGGCGTTGCAATCAGAATGACTGAAACCACGTCCATAAACATCCCCATCACAATAAGCAGTAGGAATATCGCAATCAGTACGGTGTATTCACTTAACCCCATATCCATAATCCAATTAACGAGGTCCTGCGGAATACGTAAGCGCGTCAATAGGTACCCAAACACCAATGCCGATGCCAGAATAGCTAGGATCATTCCTGTCGTTCGAGTCGTGTCAGTGATAATTTTCTTAATCACCTCCCAGCTTAACTTCCGCTTGTATGCCGCGATTAAAATCGCACCAAAACAACCGATAGCCGCTGACTCGCTGGGTGTTGCAATACCTAAATAAATTGAACCCAGAACTGAGAAAACGAGCAGTAAAGCGGGAATTGTCACAACCCACGGGTTGCCCTGATCTTGCTCTTTTTCAAGTTCAGCAATAGAGATTGAGGGCATAAGATCAGGCTTAAGGTACCCCAAGATCAAAATGTAGACGATCATCATTAGCGAGATAATGATGCCGGGAATTACACCCGCTATAAACAGGTAACCGACCGACTCGCCCGCAACAAGCCCATAAAGAATCAACCCGACGCTGGGAGGAATTAAAAGGGCCAAACTACCGGCGGAGGCAACTACACCCGTCGCAATCGTCGTTTTATAACCTGCCTTGATCATCTCGGGGATGGCGAACTTACCAATTGTCGCAGCACCTGCCATCGACACGCCACACATTGCACCAAAAATCGCACACGCAAAAACACTCGCGACAGCAAGAGATCCGCGCACACGATGCAAACTGATTCGGATTGCACGATACAGATCGCTGCCAAGTCCTGATGCGAAGATAATCTCGCCCATCAGAATAAACAGAGGCACTGCAACCAATGTAAAGGTTGCCATACGGTCGTACATAACCCCTGGGATCGCTGACAGGGCATCAAACCCTTGCAAGAGGATGACACCGATGACGCTGGAGACACCCAGGGATATGAAAACAGGAACACCAATCGCCATCATGACGAAAAGCGAGCTAATACAGATAATTGAAATAGTCACTGTATCCATTATACAGACTCACCTGTCGTGAAATGTTGAACAAGATCTTTAAGCGCCTCTAGTGCGAGCGCAGTAAAGCCAAGCGGAATTGCGATGTAGGCAATCCACATTGGAAATGCAAATAGCGATGAGGAGACCGTGTCCGATGCGAACGCATGGTAAGTCAAGTTATACCCAAAGATGGACACGATTAGTGCAAAGCCAAATGTAATTATAAGCACCAACAGATTACAGATACTGCGCAGATTAACCGGCATTAAACTCGTTAAAATCTCGACTGAAACATGCCCTTTTGATCTGTGTATCGCCGCAAGTGGAAGAAATGCCATTGCAACAATAAGGTACTCTGTAATTTCCAATGATGACTGAGTCGGGCTGTTGAATATGTATCTAGATATAACTTCAAAAGAGACAACACCTAGGGTTCCGAGTATTGCAGCTTGCGCGAGTCGACCTGTCAGTGTCGACAACAAGGAAATGATTTTAAACATTATTATTGCCACCTCTTCCGGCACAGATTTAGAACCTGTGCCGGAGCGATTAACAGACCGGAGTGTTATTGATTTTTACGCGCAAACTCGATGTATTTGTCTGCGTCAGACACTTCAGATTTCCACCAATCGTAGACAGGCGAAACCGCTTCCTGGAAAACAGCTAACTCAGCGTCTGTGGCAACATGGTAGTTAACTTTATTTTCAGCGAAGAGTTTTTCGGCATCATCCATGTAGGCTTCAAGCAGCACCAACTGCTCTTGTCCTCGCTCGAAAGCAGCCTCTTCCATGATCTTTTGGATATCAGCGGGCAGTTTATTCCATGAATCCATGTTGATGGCTAATGCCGTTGAAAAGTACGACATGTTGACCACTGTTACATTATCAAGAACCTCGTAAAGCTTACGGCCGATACCCGTGATGAGGGGACGAGATGTGGCATCTATAGTGCCGCGCTGAAGAGCCACGTAGAGATCACCAGAGCTCATTGACGTCGGCGAGGCACCGACAAGCTCCATTGCTCGGCTTGCAGCAGTTCCGCTTACAGCAATTTTTTTGCCTTTCAGATCGCTTGGTTTACGAATTTCAAAGCCTTTTCCATAGAGCTGGTAGGGTCCGCCTGCTGCAACGTTTAAAACTTTAACCCCGCGATTTTCCATCGCTTGGGTGACGCCTAGATCCCAAAGACCGGCATCTAAACTCTTCTGCATTGCACGTGGGTTAGGCCATAAGAACGGCATGCTAGCAATACCGAGCTCTGGTACTGAACCTGTATTGTAGGTATCCATGGGGGCAGACATATCAATGTCACCACGCTCAAGCGCTCCAAACTCTTCTTTACCACCGAAAAGCTGCTGAGAATGAAATATCTCAATCTCTACTCGACCGCCAGTACGTTCTTTTACCTTATCGGCAAATGAGAATATTGGATCGATAAGATAGTTATAAGATGTGGGCCAATATGTTGAGAACGTGAGCTTATGCTCTGCTTCGGCGTGTGCGAATCCAGAAATTGCAGCAGTCATGACTCCTGCTACGAGAGTTGTCTTCAGCTTGCTAATCATTTTTAACTCCAAGAGTTTATTATTTTTATATCTTGGTATACCAAGAGTAGATTGATCCTGCTCTTTAGTGTTAAATAAATCAATAGGAAAATTAACCAACAACTTAAATTAATTTTTATATCATTGATTTAATTAGTTTTTATATATAACGGCGCCAAAAACCATGCTCTGTAGATTAAATCTTGGGATACCATAAATAGGTCTTTACTGTGAAAGCAGAATCATTAAGCGCAAAAGCAAGGTCAAAGATAGAAGAGCTGATTCTAGAGGGATCCCTTGTAGACAAGGTCACTGAGCGCGATTTAGCTCAAAGGCTTAAAATGTCTAGAGCTCCCATTCGCGAAGCGATGCGAGAGCTATTAAACGTTGGACTATTAGAGAGACAAGGACCTAGATCCATTGTTGTTCGTGAGCTTAATGTTTCAGAGATAGAAGAGATATACCATATTCGCAGCATACTAGAAGCTCGTGCTGCAGGTCTTGCCGCGCAGAAGATTACGAAAAACCAAGTAACCGAACTGAATACACTTCACAACAAGATGATTACGTCTGCAAAGGAAGTCGATATCGATAACTACTACGACCTCAATATTCTGTTCCATAAAAAGATCCATACAGCGGCACATTCGCCCCGACTTATCGCACTGATAGACATGGTTATGAAAGAGTCACTCCTTTTTCGTAGCCGTGGACTAGTCGACATCGAGAATATTGAAACCAGTATTAAAGATCACACACTGATTCTAGACGCATTGACAGCTAAAGACGCCGAACTTGCCAGCCTGTTCATGAGTCGGCACATAGAAGGCGGGTTAGCTCGACTGAAACTAGTAGACAACGAACGATAGAGAACGCCGTCTAAAATCCCAAAAGATCT
>Ga0209136_1002024_pt1 | contig 12666 bp, 9 predicted proteins | sample SaaInl0LU_22_DNA_FD_184640 | JGI IMG/M metagenome (GOLD analysis project Ga0209136, IMG submission 184640) | Marine microbial communities from expanding oxygen minimum zones in the Saanich Inlet - ESP_90LU_22_DNA (SPAdes) (version 2) | ecosystem: Environmental > Aquatic > Marine > Intertidal zone... | reverse complement strand
TCTCAGCCAACAGATTTTCCTGCAGTTGAAGCGTTTCGTGAGGATTATGAGCAAGGAAAATTGGTCTCTCCTGAAACCGTTGCGGCTAAACTTTTAAAAGTGATCGAAGGACCGGGTGACCAAGAGGTTGTGTTTGCTCTTTCGGAAATTACATTATGATGAAATTAAAATCAATTTTTACCGCCATTACAGGCCTCGCTCTACTTGCTTGTACTTCTGAGCCCGTGCCTACAGAAGTGTTTGTTCGTGAAGACTTAGCGGGAGAATGGACCATCACAGAAGTTGCATACAGCGGCGAAATGCCGAATCCTTTTGACCCAACTGCCCTGATGCAGTTCAGTGGTTTAGGCACCCAGCTTAACGGTTTTGTGAATCTTTATGAAATGCCTGACACAGGAAACCTCGACTTGCAATTTGTAGCCAATTTGAATTCGATTCAAGTTCCGGTCTCATTAATGAGCGGCGGCGCCTGGTCTTTAACTAACAACGATAGCACTCTGGTGTTAGACAACGACAGTGTCAGCTACACCTTTAAAATGATTTCAGGCCTGCCTACCGAGCAAGTTTGGGGAACGTCATTTATGCAGATTCCAGAAGACAGCAGCTATTGGGCTGATATCGATATGGAACTTACTTTGATTAAATAATCATATCACCGTCCATTTTACAAGAACATGGCAAGAGTATTAACGGGAATTCAGAGTTCCGGTAGACAGCATTTAGGGAACATCTTGGGGGCTATTCGCCCTGCAATTCAGATGAGTAACGACCCGAAAAACGAGGCGTTTTTATTCATCGCAGACTTACACAGTTTAACGACGGTGAAAGACGCAGACTTGCGCAAAAGCAACCTCTTAGCTACAGCGGCGGCATGGCTCGCTTGTGGATTAGACCCTGAAAAAGTGGTGTTTTATGTTCAGAGTGATCTTCCGGAATGTACTGAGCTTACTTGGTATTTGAACTGCTTTACACCGTATCCGATGCTTGCCAATGCACACAGCTTTAAGGACAAGAGCGATAATCTCAGCGATGTAAACGCTGGGCTGTTCGACTACCCCGTTCTCATGGCTTCTGACATCTTGCTCTATGATGCAGAGATCGTACCGGTAGGAAAGGATCAAAAGCAGCATTTAGAAATCACTCGTGATCTTGCCAGCAGTTTTAACCATCGCTACGGCGATACTTTCGTCGCTCCTGAAGCGAGCATCTCTGAAGAGATGATGACGATTCCTGGAACAGATGGACGCAAGATGAGCAAGAGCTACGGTAATGTGATCGATGTATTCTTGCCTAAAAAGCAATTGAAGAAGCAGATAATGGGCATTCAAACGGACTCTACACCGCTTGAAGACCCTAAGGATCCTGAAACGTGTAATGTGTATGCGTTGTACAAACTGCTCGCAACAGAGGAACAAACGGCTGAATTGGCAGCAAAATACCGTGGAGGAAATTTCGGATACGGGCACGCCAAAACAGAGCTTTTGAATCTAATTCTAGAGCAGTTTGGTGAAGCTCGTGAACGTTTTGACCACTACACTGAACACCCAGATGAGGTGTTTGCTGCCTTGAAGTTGGGAGCAGACAAAGCGCGTCCTGTTGCTCAGGACACTCTTCGTCGTGTTCGCGAGAAGCTTGGCTTTAGTGCCAGATAAACTTCATTTCAGATTTTTTGTCGCCGCTTTTCAGCTGAAGTAAATAGGTGCCTACAGGCGCTGTAATGCCGGTCGCAAACATGCGCTGTGCGCCAGCCTTCATTTCGTGCTCTAGAAGCAGTTTTCCCTCCATGTTGTAGACCGATACTTGGGTAACTGTGCTTTGTGCCGCATTCAGTCGAATTTCGAGATTTGATCCGCGTGAATTCGGAATGATTTGCGCCCCTAAGCCCTTTTCCGTACTGTTCTGTTCTTGTTTGATACCAACGGTCGATTTGCGGTACAAAGACACCTTGTAGATCGTAGAGCTTGCTGTGGAGCTGTTGGTCATTCCTCCGAAAAACACATTGCGCGCTGGGGAATTGATTCCACCATAGATGTAACCCACATGAGTAGTATCTGCAGTAAGCGCATCCATGTCGATAATGTTTGCTCCTGTGAAATCGAGATCTTCATTGACGAAAAACTCTGCGCCTGCACCCAGGTAGTTCGGCATAGCCTTGTCTAATAAACGTTCATTGTAGGCTCCGTTTTGCTTCGTTACCGCTGCTATCGTGTTTACGAAAGGCACATCGTTATCGTGAACTAGAGTACCATTTGCATCATAATAGTATTCTGCAATACCTCCAAAGAATACGGTGTGCATCGCGGCGGCAGAGTCTTCCCAAAGACTCAAGCTAGGGCAATGGTAGTGGTTGAGGTATTGAGAGAAGCTCGTTACCGGTGAGGCGGTGCTGGTTGAAATTTCTACGGGATGTAAAAAGGGCAGATCAGCGCCATATTGGAATACCCCTGACCAAGCATTAATGTCTAGGTTGCTACCGTCTGTCATATAGGTAACGTTGTAGTCACGGCGGTGCAGTTCTGCAGTATCTACAATGGCTGTGTAGTGCTGTACGCTGAGGTTTGGAAAAGCTCCAGAAACGCTAAATCTGCGAATGGCGTTCGTATACTCTTGAACATAGGTGTTGTGGCCCATCGGGTTGTACTGTCCGTCGAAACGCTGGCCTCCTATAAGAAGGAAGGTCGTGTCGAGCTGTAGAAGTTTTCCGCCAGTGACCGCAAAATCTTCATCGGTGATACTTTGGGTTGTAGATGCGCTAATCTGCCCTTGAGTGATGATCTGGTTCATCATTGCAGGAACGTTGATTGCAGTGAGCATCGGGTGGGTGATGTGTACCGACCCTGCGGATAGACCGTATCCACCGACGACTAATAATAGGGAGTCGTGCATCGCAAAGTTGGCATTGGTTGCAGCGAGTTGTGCTTCAAGTGTATCGTTTGAGAGTCCACTCAGCGGGGCGTGGTAATAGGCCGCATTTACGGGGTCGATGACATAGACGTCGCGGTTGTGGCCTGCGTCATCAAAGCTTTGCCAAGGCTGGCGCTGGTGTAAACCGTCGAGTCGTCCACCGATGATGAGCCACTTGCCGTCGTGTTCGGCGGCGGTGTAGGATTGAATTCCCGGTAGAGCTGAGATAGTAATTGGTTCTAGGACCACATCAAATGGAGCAGAATTTTGCGCCATCGAAAAGAGGCCCAATAGCGATAAAAAGGAGGTAAATAGATGTTTCATAGTCGCGAATATAAGTACATGTCAAAGCATTCATAGTGACCAAAGTCACCTCTTTAGGAGTAAGTAGTATATTTAGCGCGATGAAAAAATTGCTGAGCTACATTCACCATACGTGGTACTATTTGATTGCCTTTGTCTCGATAGTGGTGTTGTTACCGGCCCTGTTGTGGACGGCTCGCCCTGGAGGGAAGTACAAGCATTTTTTCTTTGTCGGTAAAATTTGGGCGTGGATATACCTGCTTGGTATGGGGGTTTGGCCTAGACCTAAATCGTACAAGTTAAAGCACCAAGGACCCATGGTTTTGGCGGCGAACCACGCTTCTGACTTGGATATTCCAATGACCTTTTTAGCAAGCCCGACGCCGGTTGTGTTCATGGGTAAGGCGGAGTTGCTGAAATTGCCGCTTTTTGGGTACTTCTTTAAGCAAACGTCAATTCCTGTAGACCGCAGTAGTTACAGTGGTAGAAAGCAAGCAATGATAGACGCTGATCAGCGCATTAAGGACGGTTATAGCGTATGTATATATCCGGAAGGGGGCATTCCCCCGCAGAAATACCTGTTGCGTGGGTTCAAGGCTGGGGCGTTTAAGCTTGCCGTGGATAACAATGTCCCTGTGGTATTGATGAGCATTTACCAAAACAAGTTCCGTCTCGGGGATTGGGGTGAGCCCTCTTCGTTCGGGCCCGTTGACAGCAAGGTGCTTGGGGAGTACTGGCCGAAATTGGACGAGAAGAATCCTTTGGAAGAGCTTTCGAACCGTTGTTATGTGGAGCTTGCGGAGGATTTAAAAAATTGGGGTCACACCGGTAAAGTTGTTTTACCTTTGAAGTCTTAATCACGCGGACATGAGCATTAGCAAAGAACAGATCAAACATTTGGCCCACTTAAGCAGACTCCAACTTTCTGATAAAGAAGTGGATGCGATGCAGGGCGACATGGAAAACATCTTGAAGTTTGTGGCACAGATCGACAAGCTCGACCTCACTGGTGTTGAGCCACTTACGCAGATGAGCGATAGTGTAGATGTGATGCGTGAAGATGAGATTCGCGATATGCTTACTAAAGAGCAAGCTTTGAAGAATGCACCAGATGCCAATTCTGACTACTTCCGTGTTCCAAAATTTGGAAAGAAGGTTTAAGAAGAACTTTCATCGTACAAGCGTTGTTCCTTGTACATATTTAGTACCCAACTTATGAAAATTGCTATTATTCAAGGCAGCCCAAGAACGGCAGCCAACAGCGCTCGTGTAGCGCAATATTTTTACGATGAAATCAATCAGCGCGAAGGCTTAGAAGCCTTTGTAATCGATGTTCGTGATTACAACGCACCAAACTTTGATATCGGTGCAGACTTCCCCCAAAAAGAGGAATTGGGCACACTGCTTAATGATGCTGATGGATTGCTTTTTGTGGCTCCTGAATACAACGGAGGTATGCCGGGCGCGCTCAAGAACATGCTCGATTACTACCGTGCAGAGTTTAAGAAGAAGCCGATGGCGACCTGTACCATTAGCGCGGGTCCTTTCGGTGGCTTGAACGCTTTGCACGCAATGCGTGCTTGGATGTTGTATGTAGAGGCAATCATTAGTCCAACGCGTTTGTTGGTGTCTAATGTAGGTCAGCTCTTTGATGAGAGTGGCGTACCGCAAGACGAGATATTCAACAAGAACGCTCCTGTATTTTTAGAAGACTTTATTTGGCTTACGTCAAAACTAGCTTAGAGCATTTAGATGAGTTCGAGCGCAGCATTAGGAAGGTGTCGGCAGTGGTTCAAGGGCCAAGGTTGGGCACCTTTTCCTTTTCAGCTGCAGGCTTGGAGCGCTTATATTGAAGGTGGATGTGGCCTGGTAAATGCACCGACAGGTAGTGGTAAAACCTACAGCTTGTTGCTTCCGGCAGTCGCCGAAGGTATGGAACGCGCGAAGACAGATAAGCGCAGTACGGCAGGCGTGCAGCTGATCTGGATTACACCTATCCGTGCCTTGGCGAAGGAGATTGAGCAAAGTGCGAATAGAGCCGTAGCAGAATTGGGCGCAGACTGGGAAGTTGGTACCCGTACTGGAGACAGTACCCAGAAGGTGAAGCAAGCACAAAAAACGAAATTGCCCCAGATTTTGATTACTACGCCGGAGAGTATTCATGTAATGCTCTCGAATAAGGGCTACGAGAAACTCTTTCGGAATTTACGTGCGGTTGTCATCGACGAATGGCACGAGCTGATGGGAAGCAAACGTGCGGTGCAGTGTGAATTGTTTCTCACGAAATTTCGTGCGCTCCGACCCGAGCTCCGTACTTGGGGCATATCGGCGACGATCGGAAATATGGAGGAGAGCATGGACATCCTCATGGGCACAGCACCTCCCGTGCCTCCTACGTTCATTCGTGCGAATATTGAGAAAGATTTGGTGATTGAACCCGTATTGCCAGATGAAGTGGAGACACTTCCATGGGCGGGCCATCTTGGAATCAAGCTGTTAGACAAAGTGGTTCCCTTGATTCATGAAAATCAGAGCACGCTGGTCTTTACAAACACGAGGGCACAAGCAGAAATCTGGTTTCAGAAACTGCTCGAAGTGGACCCGTCGCTAGCGGGTGTGTTAGCCATGCACCACAGTGCGATTTCTAAGGAGGTGCGCGCTTGGGTAGAGCAGGCCTTGTACGACGGAAAGCTTAAGGCTGTGGTTTGTACCTCATCTCTAGATTTAGGGGTTGATTTTAGGCCGGTGGATTGTGTGATTCAGATTGGTTCGCCAAAGGGCGTCAGTCGGTTTGTGCAGCGTGCGGGTCGTTCTGGACACCGCCCAGGAGCTACTTCAAAAATTCACTTCGTTCCTACGCACGCACTGGAATTGCTAGAATGTGCCGCATTACGCAAGGCCGTGGCATTGAAGACCAACGAAGATCGAATGCCGTATGTCCGCAGCCTTGATGTGCTGATCCAGTACATGGTGACCTTGGCGGTCAGCGACGGATTTAGAAGTAGTGAATTACTCCGTGAGGTGCGTCAGAGCGTCAGCTTTAATAGTGTGAGCGATGAAGAGTGGGCCTGGTGTTTAGACTTCATTGTTCGTGGCGGTCAGAGCCTGGAATCATATGAAGACTTTCATAAAGTTGTCGTGGAAGAAGGCCTGTACAAGGTGGTTTCTCGAAAGGTGGCGATGCGTCATAAGTTCAACATAGGCACGATCGTAAGTTCGACACTAGTAAAGGTTAAACTGCAGAGGGGCAAGTTTTTAGGTCAAGTAGAGGAATGGTTTATCAGCAAGCTGAGCCCTGGAGATACATTTTGGTTTGCAGGTCGGTGCTTAGAGCTTGTCCGATTCAAAGGAGTGGAGGCAACGGTGTGTGTATCAAAGCAGAACAAAGGTCAGGTGCCCAGTTTTATGGGTGGTCGTATGCCGCTCAGTGCAGAGCTCGGGCATTTCTTAAGGGAAAAGTTGGAGGAAAGTAGCACTAGGGACAGCTTTGAGGATGTGGAATTGGCGATGATTCAACCCATCATTCGTTTGCAAAAAGAGCGCAGCATCGTTCCGTCACGGGGCCAATTTTTGATTGAATACCTAGAAGATACCGAGGGCCATCACCTGTTTGTGTACCCGTTTGAGGGCCGCTTGGTCCACGAAGGACTCGCTTCCTTGCTGAGCTATAGACTAGGACTTTTTGCTCCGCAGACCTTCTCCATTGCGATGAATGACTATGGGTTTGAGCTGATGAGTGACCAGCCTATCCCTATCGAAGATGCCTTGGATAGCGATATTTTCTCGGTGGAAGATTTGCGAGTGGATCTGGTCAGTAGTTTGAACGAAAGTGAGATGATGCAGCGGAGGTTCCGCGATATCGCACAGATTTCAGGTTTGGTGTTCACGGGGTATCCGGGGAAGAACATCACCACGAAGCAATTGGTCAATTCAACCAAGCTGATGTATGAAGTCTTTAGAGATTACGATCCGGACAATTTACTGCTGCGCCAGGCCGATGAAGAGGTGCATGACTTTCAGCTTGAAGAGGCACGCATGCGCGCTGCACTGGACAGAATTGCGACACAAACCACGGAATTTGTACGTATCGACAAACCCACTCCGCTCTCGTTCCCTATTCTTGTGGACCGCCTTCGCGAAACCATTGGTAGCGAATCCTTAGCGGAACGTATCAAGCGGATGCAGCTGGATTTCGGGTAATAAAAAACCCGCATCTCCATGAAAGAAGATGCGGGCTGTAGGATGGTTTCCTTGTATGTTTAGTTCTGGAACGCGCCAGCTGCAGCGACATAACGCTGGTAGAAGCTTTGCGTGTTCTCTGCATCAAACTGCTGAATGTTTCTAAACAGCATTTGGTAGAACTGTAGATTCGTCTGCCATTCCTGCTGTGCTCTACGCTTGTCTTCTCTAGAGAATGAAGCATAGTAATTCAGCTCGTCATCAAGGTGCTGCGCAAAGTTATCGGTCAGCTCACGTGCTTTATCCACTGCGCCAGCGCGGTAGTAAGCATCGATCACACCGAAGAGGAAGTAGTTGTAACCAAACTTCTCCGTAGGCATTTTTTCCATCGCAAAGTCAAGTACTTCAACAGCTTTCGCGTTGTTGCCTTCTGCAATGAATTCGTTCGCTAATCGGCCGAAGATCGTGCGCAAGTTGTAGCTCAATCTGCGGTTCGTTTCGTCCAAGTAAACCTCTGGAAGCTCCATGTTTCCGTAGCTGAAGTTGTTGATCAGGTTGTCGTACATGATCTCAGTATCGACTTTTCCATAGTCAATTCCGGATGCTCCTGATTTATGCAATACCGGTACAAAGCGGTACGCCATACCTTCGAGCTGGAAGTAGTCGTTCAACCAGAAGTAGGATTTCGGAGAATTACCTACTGTGATCGAGAAGTAGATCGGACGTGTCCAGTCGTTGTTCGCGATCAAGTCCATCACCATCAAATCACGCTTCGTGATGACGTTACTTTTCCAATTCCAGTCGATGTAATCCACAATCTTCGCGGTGTCCGCAGCGTCAACCACACCATTCGCTAGAACGGCATCCTTGTCGATAGAGATGCGTAGATTCTTCTGTGGGTACAACGGCAATTCTTTGTTTCCACCCGTTTTGAACTTCACTTGGCTATCGTCACGCTTCGTGAATTTGATGAAGTCTTTCACATCCCAGCGGCCTTTAACTCCGAGGTCACGGTAGTACAATACATCGCGTGTTCCTTGTACGTACTGGTTCCAGTCAAAGCTGAACGGTACCGCTTCACCGTCATAAGCTGCACGGCGTTGCTGGTCAATGTACCAGTCCGTGTTCAAAAGAGATAAGTTCACTACACGTACATCGGTGCGGTAACCCTCAACTTCTTGCACGTACCACAATGGGAAGGTGTCATTATCTCCATTTGTAAATAGAATGGCATTCGGTTCACAGCTGTCGAGGTAGGCTTTTGCGATATCACGAGCCGTGTAACGGTTGCTACGGTCGTGATCGTCCCAGTTTTCCGCAGCCATACGCACCGGTACAGCAAGCATAGTTACTGCAATCACGAGGTATGAGGCTACTTGTGGGTTCATTTTCGAGCGAAGCGTGTCCCAAAGACCGAGCGCACCGATACCAATCCAAATCGCAAAGGCATAGAAGGACCCTACGAATGCGTAATCGCGCTCTCTCGGCTCAAACGGTTTGTGGTTGGTGTATACGACGATCGCAAGACCTGTCAAGAGGAAGAAGAGCGTAACTGCCCAAGCGTCCTTGTTGTTCTTTTTATATTGGTACCAGAGCCCGAAAATTCCTAGAAGGAATGGCAACATAAAATAGGTGTTGCGCGATGGATCATTTTTCATGTGGTCCGGAAGGTTTTCTTGGTTTCCGATACGCATAGCATCGATAAAACCAATTCCTGTTATCCAGTTCCCCTTGCTCATCTCGTAACGGTGCTGTGCATCGTTCTGACGACCAGAGAAGTTCCACATGAAGTACCTCCAATACATTTTACCGACCTGGTATTCGAAGAAGAACTTGACGTTCTGAGCGAATGTGATCGGCTTTTTCTCATCGGTGATGCCGACAATTTTCAAATAGTTCTGCTTGTATTGCGGATCGTCGTTCCAAATACGTGGGAAGAATCCTTGGTATTTAGGGTCGTAATTCGGTTTGCTTGCCTTCTTATCATCGGTCATCAAATATTGTCCGTCGATCGTTAGGTTGCCGCCTTTTTCAGCCACATAGGCTTCCGCTTCATTTCTCAATTTAAAAGCAGTCACACGTTTAGGGCCTTTCATCACAGCATATCCACGCTGGTATACTGGCTTTCCATCGCTAAATGGATCATTGCGGTCGTACGGAGCATTGAAACTCTTACCGTATAAAATTGGCCAATCACCATATTGCTCACGGTTGTAGTAGGCCAAAAGCGACATCGCATCTTCGGGATTATTCTCATCAATAGGGGTGTTCGCGTTAGAACGGATCGCCAAGATGATGAAGGTAGAGTACCCTAAAACGATGAGCATTACAGCTAAAATCGACTGCTGCAATAGCGGCTTGTTTTGTTTTTGAGTCCACATCAAACCAAACACAACAGCGCCAATCAAAATGATCGAAGCTGCGATTGTACCAGAGTGGAAGGGTAGCCCGATGTTGTTTACGAAGACAATCTCTAGGGTGCTAAACAAGCGCAGTACCATCGGTATGATAAACGCGAAAACGATTGCTAGGATACCGATACTTGAGGCATTTGCAATAATAAATCCGTTGCGCGTCGTCGTTGGGAATTTCTTAAAGTAATAAATCATTGCAATCGCTGGGATCGTCAAGAACACCAAGATGTGTACCCCAACAGATAGACCCACTAAATAAGCGATTAATAGCAACCAGCGGTTTGCGTTTGGATCCTCATCCACAGCCTGCTCCCATTTGAGTACAGCCCAGAATGCGGCAGCGGTAAAGAAGGAACTCATCGCATATACCTCGCCTTCCACAGCAGAGAACCAAAAGCTATCACTAAAGGTGTAGGCTAAGGCACCAACCGCCCCCGCTCCTAAAACAGCAATGATGGATGCGTTGTCTAATTTTTCTTTCCCGCCTAAAATTTTCGTTGAAAGCGCAGTGATGGTCCAGAATAAAAATAAAATACTGAATGAACTACTCAGTGCGCTAAGCGCATTCACCATTAATGCCTGGTGTTCTGGCGCACTTGCGAGTTGACCAAACAAATTCCCCATCAACTGGAAGAACGGCGCACCTGGAGGGTGACCTACTTGTAATTTCACGGAAGTAGCGATGTATTCCCCACAGTCCCAGAAACTTGTAGTCGGTTCTATAGTCAAGAAATAGGTCGCTGTTGCGATGGCGAAAACCAACCATCCTACGATCGTATTGAGCTTCTTATAATTCACTGGTAAATTTTTTACGGGCCAATTTTAGCTACTGACCCTTTCTAAACGGCTCGAAAATAAGAAAATCCATCGCCACAGCTCCTCAAAACCATGTTAAACACGAAATTTTTGCTCAACTCTTTTTTGTGTTTTCCGAATTGCCGTATATTTGCCGTCCCAAAAGGGAGAATTGTCCGATGGTGTAATGGCAACACTACGGTTTTTGGTACCGTCATTCTAGGTTCGAGTCCTAGTCGGATAACTCAGAGAAAGCCTCGCACGAAAGTGCGGGGCTTTTTTCGTTCCCCACACCCCCAAGCTCGCTTGAAGGGGTGTGGGGAACGAAAAAAGCCCTGCGCGCTGCAAGCGCGCGTGGCTTGTCTGAGAGGACCATATCACCCGACGCCCAGGACCGCCAATCCCGCGGTAGCGGGTTGGCAATCCTAATTCTGAATCAGTCCGTATTCCCCCAAGCTCGCTTGAAAAGGGGAGTGGAACGAAAAAAGCCCTGCGCGCTGCAAGCGCGCGTGGCTTGTCTGAGAGGACTATATCTCCCGACGCCCAGGACCGCCAATCCCCGCGGTAGCGGGGTTGGCAATCCTAGTTCTGAATCAGTCCCTTTTCTCCCAAGCTCGCTTGAAGGGGTGTGGGGAACGAAAAAAGCCCTGCGCGCTGCAAGCGCGCGTGGCTTGTCTGAGAGGACCATATCTCCCGACGCCCAGGACCGCCAATCCCCGCGGTAGCGGGGTTGGCAATCCTAGTTCTGAATCAGTCCGTATTCCCCCAAGCTCGCTTGAAGGGGTGAGGGGAACGAAAAAAGCCCTGCGCGCTGCAAGCGCGCCTGGCTTGTCTGAGAGGACTATATCTCCCGACGCCCAGGACCGCCAATCCCCGCGGTAGCGGGGTTGGCAATCCTAGTTCTGAATCAGTACCCTTCCCCCAAGCTCGCTTGAAGGGGTACGGCCTTGAACACATATAGACAATGTTACACAATGCTATCAGCCCAATGATGGTTGAAGCCTAAAACCTTCATCTTTGGATGATCAGCTCAAAAATCGAAGCCTTATGCATGTACTTGTCTACAAATTCAAAGTAAATAGGGGCCTTAGTCGTCTAAGGCTGTATCTAACATCAATACCTTGTATGAGCCAGGCTGGAAACCAAAAAGCCAATTTTAAGCTCGACTTGATTACTAGAGAAAATTATCTCATAGCGTATTCCTTTTGGAGAGATGAGGATGCTATGTTGTCTTTTGAGAGAACGAATATTCATGTGAATACCCTTCGAGAATTGAACAGAATCTGTGCTTTTGAAGAATTTCATTTTGAGTTTGAGACTCCGCCAAGTAAATCTGACCTAGAGCTACTACTGAATAAGGATTTGGTCGAGGAGCAAGTAAAATTATAACGTTGCCATGACCGATATGCGTTTGAAGAAATTCATTAAAGCTGTTTCGAATTTAGAGGAGCCGTTAGTGAGTATAGTAGTGCCCGTTTACAATATGGAGATATGGTTACCGGGCTTCGTTAATGCTTGTGCCCAATTCAGAACACTCCTGCCCTATGAGCTTATTTTCGTGGACAACAACAGTACCGACGGGAGTCGCGAATTTCTTCAGGGCTTAGGCGCTCGTGTGGAAATTGAGACCAGGCAGGGCGTGAATTTTGCTCGCCAAAGAGGTTTAAATGTAGCCAAAGGAACGGTCGTGATTTCGATGGATGCCGACACCGCCTACCCGGAACATTTTCTAGACGACATGGCACTGCCGTTGTTTGAATCCGCGGACTGTGCACTGGTCTGGGCAACGTCGGTGGGTTGTCAGGACCCCTTTGCTCCGACGGTGGTGGACCGAATGAAATTGGTCGTGAAGAAAATCATGCACTTACGGCTGCGAGGTCAGATGGAGCAAGCTAAAAAGGTAGGTGCTTGTGCGATGGCCTTTCGGAAGGACTCGGACGTTTATTACCCTGCAGATGTTCAAAATATTGCCGGTTGTGACGACGGATTAGTGGCTATACAGCTACTGCGAATGGGTCGTGCACACCGTATCTCGACGGGTCTTTTCACCAAGCGTGGCGCTGAGGAGCGC
>Ga0209136_1002023_pt1 | contig 12667 bp, 16 predicted proteins | sample SaaInl0LU_22_DNA_FD_184640 | JGI IMG/M metagenome (GOLD analysis project Ga0209136, IMG submission 184640) | Marine microbial communities from expanding oxygen minimum zones in the Saanich Inlet - ESP_90LU_22_DNA (SPAdes) (version 2) | ecosystem: Environmental > Aquatic > Marine > Intertidal... | reverse complement strand
ACAACCTGTGCCACAAGATGGGTACACCTATGAAAGTGGCAGGGAGATTGAGAAGGAGAAAGTGATCACACACGAACCAGTCAGTCTCCCCGAGGGATTTTCTTGGTGTAAACCACCCCTTGAAGAAGCGCACAAACTCTTACATGATCATTATGTATGTGATGAAACGTTTAGATTGTCATACTCTCTCGAAACCCTCAGATGGGCTGCCAGTCATGAGAGTAGAGGTATCCGCGAAGACGCCTCTGGTACACTCATTGGATACATTTCAAGTGTACCAACCAAAGTAAGAGTGTGTCAGGACGTACTCCCAATGGTCCAAATCAATTTTCTTTGTGTTCATCCAGACTATAGGGACAGAGGATTTGCTCCAGTCCTCATCAGTGAAATCAAGAGAATTGCTAATACTGAAGGTGTGTGGCAAGCCATTTACACAGCAGTCACAAAGATACCTGGATCTGTCGCTAAGAGTTCATATTGGCACCGCTTCCTCAATGTGAAGAGACTTGTGAAGACTGGATTTTACCAAACAAATCGGTTGAGGGAAAAATATTTTGAAATTCGTGGGAACTCCCAGTTTAGAAGAATGACCCAAAAGGATGTACCAAAAGTTACCAAGGTGCTAAAAAAATACTTTGAGGGTTTCATGGTTGCGCCTCACATTGACAAAGAATGGGTCAAGCACTGGATGCTCCCAATTCATTCATATGTAAACGATGAGACAGATGATTTCATTTCATTCTATGAGATTCCCTATGATCGCGTTGATGGACGAGACACTGTCAAACAGGTTTATAGCTTTTACATTGTGGGTGATGTCTACAATGATGCTTTCGTACTCGCAAGGAATCAAGGCTATGATGTATTCAATACCCTCGATATTGGTCAAAGTGGTGAAGACTTGGAAAAATTAAAGTTTCTCAAAGGTACTGGTCATGTCTACTATTATCTGTTCAATTGGCTTCCGTCTTCGCCAGTTGGTCGTGAAGATATACAACTTAAGTTACCTTAAAAGAATGAATAATTAGAAAGGTATGGAAGAGATCCGTCGGAATCACAACAATGCCAAAAGGGAACTCATACAGAGTGTGACCCTTGAGGGGCATCAAATCTTGGATGTAGGATGTGGCTTTGGCGGTGATCTTCAAAAATGGCACAAGTGTGGGGCAAATATGAGTATGTGCGACCCAGAGCCATCATCCCTCACAGAAGCCAGATCTCGCGCAAAAAATATGCACATGCGGGTAAACTTCTATGAGGGTGACATACACGATTGTCCAAATAGAAAGTTTGACATTGTGTGCTACAACTTTTCACTTCACTATATTTTTGAAAGTCACGGAAAGTTTTTTAGTTCTTTGAGGGAAATCAAAAAGAGAATGAAACCTGGTGGGAGGCTCATAGGTATCATACCAGACTCGGAGAAGATCATATTTAGAACACCCTTCAAGGATCAGATGGGTAATTTCTTTCTCATGAAAGGGCACGGCAATGGTGGTTATGGCGAAAAGTTATTCGTGAACCTGGTGGATACCCCTTTCTACGCCGATGGACCCAAGTCAGAGCCAATAGCCTACCGTGACCTTCTCGTGACACATTTAGAAGAGATGGGATTTAGATTAGAACTCTGGGATGGGCTCACAGGCAACCCAATCTCAGAACTGTATAGCAAATTTATCTTTGTATATAAGAGATGATCGCATTCATTGTACTTTTGTTCATCAACCTATGGATACTTTCTCAGACCAAGGAGCCCCAGGAACTCGTCGAGGTCAAGGAGAAGTACCGCGTCCTTCGTGAACACATCGCCTCCACTGGTCACCCCAAATTTCAAATGCTTGTGCGTTGTGTGCCACTCACGGGATTCCACTCCATGAGTGAATCCGTCGGCTATAATACAAATAAGGGACAGGAGATTGCTGTGTGCCTCGATGGCACCCCGAATGAAATCTTCCATGTTCTCATCCACGAGTTGGCTCACTGTACAGTTGAAGAGTATTCCCACTCCGACCAATTCTGGAACAATTACCTTGAACTTCGTGACATGTGTGTAGATTTGGGTATTTATGAGAAAATCCCAGAGAGAACTAAGTTTTGTGGTCAGCACATTCAGGATAAATAATCTTCTTCTCACATATTAAATGAAAACACCATTGAATGTTTTGATTATGGTGATAGCCTACTGGCTCGCCATCTATGGTCTGACGTTGGTGCCACACATGAGTAATAACTACACAGTGAACCTTTTGTGGCTCACGGTGGTTGTTCCAAATGTATTGCGCCTCGTTGTGGGAAGCATTCCACAATTGGCTGTGGATCGCCTGTTCTTTTTGGCGTCGAGTCTATTTGCCCTGATTATTATGTATGTGTTGAATCTCGCCATGAGTGACACAAAGGATGCGATCAAGGAATATGGAAGTGACAAAGGCAAGACACTTAAGTTGAGTGCCTTGCTCATGACAGCATTTACTGTTGGAGCTTTGATTACCTATTATTCAGGTATTGATAACTCAATCTATTCAAATATGGGTTGGGAGTCAAATCAGGGTTTGACAATTTGATCCTTCACAAAGTAGAAGACCACGGCAGCAACCAAACCCGTTGAAGCCAAGCCGACCATACTTCGGCTCCCTTGTTCGTTAAGGAACTTTGGAATTGAAGTGACAAGCTTGTCTTGAACTGGCTTAGACACCGCAAGAGCCGCAGCGGCACCCGCAACAAGGGCAATCATTTGATCATCCGTGAGGTTAAATGGGTTCTTGCTTTCTGGGGCCTTCTGTTCTTGTTGTGGCATCGCATACGCACCCTGGGGTTGTGGGGCAGTCATTTGTGGCATCATGCCTTGCATCTTGGGCTCATCCATCATCATTGGTGGTTCCATCATAATATCATTAATTGGAGTAGAGTCCATAGTCTGTTTATTTTCACTCACATTTTTTTCAGGTTCAGAATTATTCACAAAACTTGTTGTTGGATTGTCATTAAGTGGTACCATTCCGTCGCCATTATCCGCCAGATTTAGGGTCTCCATTTTAGTATAGTCTTATGTTTTTGATAAACCTAAGTGACGCGCTAGTGAGTAATTATTTAATGTCACATCTAAAAGAAATACACCTAGGATCTTCAATTGCTAGCGGAGTATGTAAGAAGTCTGAACATACACTCAATTGTATCCTGGAAGAAATAAAAAAGTTTTGTATTGAATTGATTGGGGACACAGGAACTTTTCATTGGCAAAAAAGTATCAAAGTTACAGATCTTATTGATGGATACACAAATGATAAATGTTTTATCAGCCCGGACGGTGGTCTATTTTTTGTGACTATTGATTCAAAGAAGTATTGTTTCATGATTGTTGAAGATAAGTATCAAGGTACAAATGATCTAAGACTTTCAAAGGGTCTTGCCAAACAGGGATTAGGGAATGCAATTGAGAGAGTGTTTAAGAATCTTAATGCATCCTGGCATCTTTTCAAAGATTTACCGATTTCACCATATATTGTATTTGTTGCTGGTTGTGACTTTCATAGTAGTGAAAGTATTATTCATAGAATTGGACCACTCTCAAACTTTGGTAAAGATCCAATTGTGTGGGAGATGGACGGGGAAAATGTATTTGATGTTTCTGAAATGACTTCTAAAATCGACATTAAAAAGAATGTTAATAGAGAGTTTGCAACTTTTTGTGTCAAGACTCATAAATATGATAAGTTTCCATATGAAAGTTCTATGTGGAAAGATAATGAGCGCCTAGAAGTTATGAAGCACGTCGTATCCGAATCACTTAAGGAAATCATACGTTACCATTATAGAGATGAAAGAGTATGTATATCAACCGATGATAACATACATAGGCAATAAACGAAAACTTATTGATAAAATCGAAGAAGTTGTAAAAAGACTTAATCCTCAAACATGCGTCGACACCTTTTCTGGATCGGGTGTTGTTTCGAGAATGCTTTTGGGTCATTCCAAAAAGTTATATGTAAATGATTTGGAGAAATACTGTGAAATATTATCAACATGTTTTCTCAAATCCCCATCATGGAGTGATCAATCTGAAATAGCCGATCATATTAACGCCATGAATAATGCACCTGATAAAGTTGGACTTATAAGTGAATTGTATTCACCAAGTGACACATGTGATCGATGGTTTTATACACCCGAGAATGCGAAGCGTATTGATGGAATGATAGACTATATCGAGAGATGTGTACCCGAACACCTTAGACCATATTGCATTGGTCCGCTCCTAGTGAAAGCAAGTATTCACACAAATACATCCGGTGTTTTCAAAGGGTTTCATAAGGGTGGCTGGGGTGGCAAAGGGGGGCACGCACTCGACCGAATCACAAAAAGGATTGAAGTTGAGTGTCCTATGTGGTTAGAACCTGCGAGAGAAGTTGAGGTCAAACGCCTTGATGCATGTGACTTTTTGAGAGATCTTCCTCAGGTAGATCTCATCTATCTAGATCCACCCTATAATCAACACCCATACGGTTCCAACTATTTCATGCTTAATCTCATATGTACCAATGAGAGACCTCATACACTTTCAAAAGTATCAGGTATCCCGGGGGATTGGAATAAGAGTCAGTACAATAGTAAGGGTAAAATTAGAGAAGCTATGGAACTTACCTTGAAGTTGGCTACGGAAAAGGCAAAACATACCCTGGTGTCATACAATAATGAGGGCTTCATTAAACCTCAAGAGTGGGAAGAGATCCTGGGGCCCTACACATACGAAAAAATTGAAATTGACTATAGTTGCTACAAGGGAGGTCGTAACCTAAAGAATCGTCCTAAGAAAGTCACAGAGTTCCTCTTTGTTATCTCGTCTTCGTGATTTTGAGATTTGTCTTTTTTGTTGCCTTCTTGGCATCCTCCTCCTTCTGGTCCAAGTATTTGGGATTATACATCTTTTTGTGCAGTTTCCAGAGGTTGGGACTCCCCACTCTAAACCCCTTCCTGACTGTCGCCTTGTACCAAAAGACACAGTCTGTAATCTTGTTAGATTTGACTGTATTGTCGAGAACCAGGCACTCATAGTTTTCCGTACACGCATCCATCACTTTCGAAAACATGTCAAATGAGGGGAATATCCCAAAAAATGACTTATAGAGTTTTTCACGGTTTTGTATGATGTTTTCCCTAAGAATAAACACATAATCCACGTTGGCACGCAGGGCTGGTGGGAGGTCCATCACATATTGCATCGTCAACATAAAGAAGATATTGTAGTGCCTTCCATTCATGAAGCATTGGCGAATGCATGTATCTTTGAGGAACTTTGAGTCGTACATACAATCATCAAGAAGCATGAAAGCGCCATTGTATGGACTCTTACCCTTTGTACCCACAATCTTTCTCTGTCTCGATATAACCCTTTCTATGGCGTCCCTGTCGTACTCACCATACACAAACAGGTCTGGGATAAACTCACCATAGAAGTGGTTCCCTTCTTCCGTACCTGATAAGACTATTCCTGCTGGTATATGTTTCTTGTGATACATAATATCCTTAACGAGGGTTGACTTCCCTGTGTTACGCTTTCCGATAAACACACAGACTCGATCGTCCGACATCGTCTCGGGTTTGAATTTCCTCAATTGTAGATTCATTCTACAGTAGTGTCCCGTTTTATTTAGCAAAATTTTACTCACATACTATAGGAATGTCTGGTCGTTTGAGACTTGCCGCCACTGGAGTCCAAGATCAATGGCTCACAGGCGATCCACAGTTTTCGCATTTTTTGATGAATTTTAGAAGACATACAAAGTTTGCTATAAATTACATTGAGAGTCAATTTGATGGAGACTCCACGTTTGGAAAAACGATTACATGTCGTGTTCCAAATGATAGAGGTGACCTGTTAAAAAATTTAACTCTAAAAGTGACCCTTGACGACCCCTCGTCTGGATATGAATGGTGTCCTTCTGTGATATCACACCTTGTAGAGAGTGCTGAGCTTCTCATTGGTGGTCAGACTATTGAAAAAATCACAGGTGAATACATTTATATTCATCAGCAACTTCATAATACAGATGACGACATAGATCAAACGGTGTATTTCTTAAATGGTCATGGAGGAACACTCGCTTATACTGGAGATTATACATACTTTATGGATCTCCCATTTTACTTTTATCGAAATCCAAATCTAGCTATTCCAACGTGTGCTCTCACAAAGCAAATTGTCGAAGTTCGGATAAAATTGAGACCTCTCGCAGAACTCGTGAGTGGTTCTAATCCAGAAAATGCCACAGCAAATATCAAAAAGTTTTCGCTTGATACAGAGTTTGTCTTTTTGACGGACAATGAAAGAAACTATATGATGTCCAGACCACTTGATTATCTCGTGACCCAAGTGCAGATGTCAAAGTTTCTGATGAAAGCTGGTGAAAATACAAAGTCGGTTATGCTCAATTTTTCACACCCCGTACGCGAGCTTTTCTTTGTTTCACAATCAGAGGCAGCTGTAACAGCAAATCATCCAAATAGGTACAATACACTTGTAAATGTAAAACTTCAATTTAACAATGAAATAGTTTTTGATAGAGGTAGAAAGTTTCTTGTATATGAGCAAGCTCTTAAACATCACATTAGTCCACCAGAATATGTAGCTGGAACAAACTATAAACAATCTGAGTTTGGCATGTACAGTTTTGCCCTAAAACCGGAACTTTATTACCCCACTGGTCAGGTTAATATGAGTCGTATATTTCATAAACTTCTTACTATTCAGATAGATCCAATTAATGAAGTGGATAACAACAATACCAGAGTGTACGCCGTCAATTACAATATACTTCGTGTTGAAAGTGGATTAGCTGGTTTAAAATTTTAGAATGCTATAATAGTAATGGCTGGTGTTGTTCAGCTCTTGGCATCTGGTGCTCAAGACAGGTATTTTACCATAGACCCAGACTATACATACTTTTTGCAAAGTTTCAAGAAACATTCAAACTTTGCAAGAGAATATGTAGACATAGATTCGGAGAATGTAGCCGACTTTGGTGGGAAAGCGAGATTTAAAGTGTCTCAAAACGTTGGTGATATGTTATTGACTCTTAGTGTGAAGATCAAGCTACCCATAATTTCAAGTATATTATACACAGATCCAAGATTTATAGAATCCATTGGACATGCACTTATTGAGTATGCTGATCTTATCGTGGGTGGAAAAGTCATTCAGCGATTACCAAGCGATTATCTTCAGATTTACTCAGAGCACTTTGTCACACAAACAAAGCAAAGAGCTCTCAGACAACTCATAGGAAAGTATCCAGAGCGAACAATTGATACAAGAGTTTCCGACAAAGACATTTTAGGTAACATTGGAACAGCAGACACAGAAGATGAGTTCTTTGTGGACCTTCCATTTTACTTTTATAATAACCCAGAGTTAGCTGTGCCACTCTGTGCCATCAAGAAGCAGGAAGTTGAAGTTGAAATCAAAATACGCAATCACGACCATCTCATCATAAAGGGTACAACAGGCGAACTTCAACCTGTGACACCCGGAACTATTAATCTCAAAGAGTTCAAACTTTGTGCAGAAGTCGCCTTTATTGATCCTTGTGAAAGACTCAAGATTGAAAATGAGAAAATGAGGGACTATGTCATCACTCAAATTCAACAAAATACTTTTGATGTTGAACAAGCTAGTCAAGAAGGTAATTTTAAGTTGGATTTTTACAATCCAGTGAGAGAGCTCTACTTTGTCATTCAGAGACAGGGTGACACGGGTACAGGTGAAGGTCAATTCATTACCCCATTTGACTATGATAATACCCTTGCAGATACAGGTGGAAAGTACATTCTTTATGAAAACCTAGACTATCTTACATTGGATCTTGACGGTCAACCAATAATCACAGAGGAAACGGGTAATGTCATATTCCTCAAAGCTGTTCAGGCAGCTATTCATCACTCCAAGACACAACTTATTAGGCGATTCTATTCGTATAGTTTTGCACTTGAACCGGAAAAGTGGTATCCCACGGGTCAAATCAATTTTAGTCTCGTGAAGGAGCAAATACTCAACCTAAGTCTTACTCCGTGTGTAGATTATGCAAGACAAGTCCGGGTATACGCCGTGAGTCACAACATTCTCCGTGTAACTGAGGGAACTGCTCGAACTCTTTTTGATTTGAAATATTAATGAAGACTGGATTTGGTGAATCATCAGGGGCTTACGAAGAGTCCCAGCAACAAGCTCTTATGGGGATACTTCTTCCAGTCCTAGAGAGAAGTATGGTCATGGCGGCTGAATATTCCAAAGCATGTGGACGTGATACTGTACTCCCAGAAGACATGGAATATGCAATCAAGTATTGTGTGATGTATACAGTTGGTCAGAATATTGGCTCACTCTTCCCAGATATTTATGACGAAGAGTCTTCCGACGAAGAAGATCTCGAAGAAGTTGATCCAGAAGAGTGTCCACCCTTCGAACGCTACACAGGAGAAGATCCTACATTCAAACAAATGAATGAAGCCTATGATCGCTGGGAGCAGTGGGTACCACAAAGTCCGGTAGAAGAGATGTTAAAAAATGCTATTAATAGTAATGAGTACATCGGAGCCGGAGGGATGGACGATTTCTGAATATAAGTCATTCAAAGCTACAGAAGACGATGAAAGTAGTACCGATGGAGATTCCGAAGACGATGAGGGGGACGAACAAATATTTGCAAAGTCAAGTATAGTTAGGAAACCAAAATACAAAAAAATTGTACAGAAGGAAGAATTACTACCAGAGTAAAAAAAATTCTATACATATAGTATAAAACTCTCACCATGTCTGACATGACTGCACAAGCTCTCAAGACCGTCAACCTTGTGACCCAAGAATTGGAAACCCAATCCCTCAACGCCATCGTTGCTGGTTTCAGCTTCGCCGCGGCGATGAGCTGGATGGACTTGGTCCGTTGGGTCATTCAACAAGTCATCAAGGTGCCAAAGAATGGTGGTACCCAGTACACTCTCACCGCGATCCTCACAACCTTGTTGTCCATTGCGGTCTACATGGTCATTTCTAGCATCTCCACTCGCGTGTCCAAGCCAGCGCAACCAGTCTTCGCGATTACTCGCTAAGTTTTGGGCGTTTGTGCATCAGGCTCAGGAGAACGATACCAACAAAGATAATGAGTCCAATGGAAACGTATTCCGTTTTCCACTTATAAACATCTTCTACCGTCTCAGGGATGTTTATTTGTAATTTTGGTGCATCATCTTTGACAGCCTCTTCGGGAACCTTTGGTAGACCCTCTAATTTGTCCGTAGAACATGTAATTTCAAACTTTAATATATGATCCTGATTCCTAAAATCATACGGAATAAGACGCCCGTGACTCATATAGAAGAACTCTAACCTGATGTATTTGATATACTTTTGCGGTCCTTTATAGAATTCATGTGTAAGTGGATCATCTCCATGATGGTAATTCAAATAATCAGTGCCATTCATTAGGATATGACCTGTGTAAAATGGTGTTGTTGAATACACAGTTTTTGTGAATTCATCGGAACCCGATGTCATACGAAGAATCAGGGAATTAGGTCCTTCCAAATTGATAGCCCCAGAAATCACAGTGTCGCTGATCGTGGGGTTTTTTGAAGAAAACCCCATAACTTGGTGAGGTGTTGTCGCGTACGTGTTACTGAGATAACCGTTCGTACCATCAAAAAACTTAAATGTGAATGTGTTACTAGCTTCTGTATTTGAAAACGTAAGAGCTTGTGTATCGGAATCAAACACAACAGAGTCTATGCACGTGAGTGGAGGTTGCATCTTAGTATCCAAATCAGAAGCCAAAGCTGTACCATTTGTATAGTTTGTCTCATCGAGAGTGACTTCAATTATATCATCGGGTGCACCAGAATCGTGAATACTAAACGTCTTGTTTGTAATACACGTCGTCAATTGTGGTGTTGGTATGCGCGCGGATATCAATTTAACTTGCGTAACGTCATAGATAGGTTCTTTGAGAGTCACAGTATAATTATTGGCGTAGGAATATACATTTGTATCTCTCTCACCTGAATCTATGTCAAGGGTATGAACCTTCATTAAAATATAGGCACAATATTTTAATGATTGTTTTTGTCTATAAGTTGTTATTGTGTACCTAATAAATGTGGTGCGCCAATGGGTTGTTCTGGAGCTGTCTCTTCGCGATGTCCAAGCTTCGTGAGTTGGGATTCTCATTGCCCTTGTACGCATTAAATTGATGGAATGGCTTTTGTTGGTAGTTCTGGGTCCATCCACCATCCGCAGTACCAAAACGACCGTCAATGCGAGAAGTATCAGCACGAACCGCTGTGAGGCGACCACCTTGCTTGAGGGCGGACTCACGCACATTCATGCGGCCTGGATTACCCATACGATTCGCCTTACCACGTCTGTCCTCTGGGCGGAAACCATACTTCATCAATTCTTCATTATTCTTTGTAGTAATTTGAGCAGCCGCACTCGTCGCATAGGCACCACTAAAGTTGGTGATGCCCGGAGCCGCGTGACTCGCGTACGCAAATTGTGCATCGTTACGATCACTCTTGAAGCGAGTTGGATCTTGTGGCATGGTTTGGGCTGGAACAAAACGCTTAGCACCATTGTAACCAAGTCCATCCGCGCGAAGACCAGTCTCGGATCGGTTAGTGATTCGCATTGTCTTTTGATGACTCGCACGTGGCACGGCACCTGACATACCTTGGGCTCGTCCCGCCATTGTTGGGAGACGAGATGGAAGATGAGCAGTGGTTTCTGGTTTGTTGTGAGTCAATTGACCAACAACCGCCGCGCGACCACCTGTGATATCAGCGGCTGGACCGGATCGTCCTGGAAGTGTTGTGAGTCTGTACTCACCAACATTAATTGGATTCACACGGAACAACTGCTGGTAACCACCTTGAGCCGGTGTATCAGCACCAATACCAAGACCGGGACCAACCATTTGCTTTTCAATTGGAGAGAGGTTGTTCATGCGACCAGTATCATACATGCGATTTCTCATGTTGAGAATTTCTTGACCACCACTTCTCTGTTGACGACCGATATCAGCAAAACTCGCCATCTCCATTTTTTGGGGGATTTCAACACGAGGTTCAAACTCTCTTTCTACAATCTCCTGAACTTCGTCATTATCGGTATAGATAACTGGTGGCTCTTCAACAACCGGTTGTGGTTGTGGTTGTGGTTGTGGTTTGTTACTCAAAGTTCGCCCAGCGAAAATCAAACCAGCAATAGCTGCAAGTGAAATGGGATCGGCCATTCTTATTTTTTAGTAACATTTTTATTAGCGTATCTTTGTTGAAAAAGTCCGTTCTGGAGTTCTGCACGAGTACTCGTTGGCTCATAACTCATAGTACGAAGAGGAACTTTACATTCCATATTTGTGAGTGGGAAGAGGTTGCGTTCATATGTTGGTACGATCACTTTACCGAAACGTGTCGTTGATTGTGGACGAAGTTGGTCACTCACATCAATGTACTGAGATGGAGAACCTTTGCCTCCCATGTATGGAGCTGTACCATACAACATAGTATTTGGGCGGCACGCACCACAGTTAATAGAACTGGGCTGGGGGTACACAAAGACTTCTTCATTCGCTTTCACTGATGGGAGAGCACCCGAATTCTGAACGATCGCAAGACCAGGCTGAAGTTGGTATGCCATTTATTATTACATGAGAATATTTATAATCTAAGCTGGAGCAAATCCGTGTCCTCGATGAGAAACTCGGCTATCACCCGCTGGATCAAGGCCTCCAAACGCTTCAAGTTGAACACCTCGCATATTTGGATTACACATTTGTGGGTTATTTCGGCAAAGATCACCGTTTTTGGGGCCATAGCACCATTCGGCAAATGCGGTCTGGTCGCCTGGTATCTTTGAAACTGGAGTGGTCACAAATTGACGAGCAGCGGCATTACGCTGGTACTTTGGAAGGGCTGAACGGGAACGTCCCGCATCATATGGAATACGATCGTCAAGATAGTTTTTGACACTTTGTTTAACATCTGCGTAGTAGCACGCTTCGAGACGATTTGGTGCATCTGTATAGTCAGTCATAAGGACGTTACCCATTGGATTTTCTTGGGTTGGCAGTTGGCAACCACCATTAATATTTAGACTATAACCCTCCTTAACCATTTTTGATTTATACATAATATAAAGAACACTCAGAACAGTGATACCAAGGACAAATATTCTTGGATCACGCCGTGTAATGTAAATAATGCAGCACGCATAAATTATGAAACGCGAAGCCGTATTGATTCTTTCTTCTGGAGTCTGATCCTGGTTTGGCCAGAACTGGGTAACCTGGTCAGATCTAATGAGTTGTTGGGGATCTTCAAACCAAGCCTTCATTTAGTATAGCATGAGGTTTATTTTTTAGCCATACCTCCAAGCATACTACCCATCATCTTCATGAGTGCATCTTGGTCAATCTCACCACCCTCGGTCTGCATCTTGTCAGCACAGTCCTTCGCAATACCTTCAATAAGATTGAGAGTGTCGGCTGGGATAGCGGTAATGGTAGTACCAAGCATGTAAAGAGTCTGAAGGTACTGCCACGTCGCAGCCTTTGTGTTTGGACTCATACGATCCCAGTAGCTCTTGATGTTGAGATCCTTAAGGAGATCAATCTTTTCAATC
>Ga0209136_1002019_pt1 | contig 12674 bp, 6 predicted proteins | sample SaaInl0LU_22_DNA_FD_184640 | JGI IMG/M metagenome (GOLD analysis project Ga0209136, IMG submission 184640) | Marine microbial communities from expanding oxygen minimum zones in the Saanich Inlet - ESP_90LU_22_DNA (SPAdes) (version 2) | ecosystem: Environmental > Aquatic > Marine > Intertidal zone... | reverse complement strand
CGTATAAAATCCAACGCCATTTTCCTTTAGGGTGTTTCCAAAATCGAATGTTATTTCCGGGCCAATCTATATTTCCAAAATAAGCCTGAGAGATCTGATAAATTGCATAATTATCCAAATCAACTCGTTCCTTTACATATTCAAAATTTGCCTCATTAGATAAATCTGTAGAAGACACATAACTAATTAGTTGGTTGTATTCAGCATTAGAACCATGTTTTATTTGAGCATTTCTTTCTAGCAAATCAATATCATCTTCAACTATATCATGTTTCGAAGCCAAAAAATGTTCATTAATTTTTTCACGCAAATTATACATTCCCCAATATTGTCCATTTAAATAAGTCGCTATAGGATTAAATGCTTGAATATCTAATCCAGATCCTTTCATTAAAGAAGTTAAAGCAGCATCTTTTATAGATGTACCCAACCAATCATTTCCAGAATTTCTGATAACTAATCCTTGAAATTCATCATAATCTAAAGTTTCAAAAAATGGATATTTAATTTCTGACGTTCCATATTGACCACGAGCAAAAATAGAAAATGGTCTTTGGTCTCTAATTCTACTTCTTCCACCAAAAATTTTAACACCTGCGTTAAATTCTACTTCTATTTTTTTGGTGTCTTTGTCATAGAACGAAAAATGAATTGGGCGTTCCCAATCTTCCCAAAAATTAGCTCCTTTATAAGGAATATTAGACTCAAAATTATCTCCGTAAACATAAATACCTGTATCATTATCAAACAAATTATCTGGTGCTGTTACTAAAAATATCACATCTATTTCATGATTTGCATTAAAAACATAAGTCTTACTTTGTGAAAATGACTGAATATAATTTGTATCAAACAATCTTGCTCTAACTACTTTGTTCTCAGAAATCTCAATTGGTGAGGTATATAAACTAGATGTTTCCGTCGGTTCTGTTGCATCTGTAGTATATCTAATTTCTTGAGTTCCTCTATTTCCAGAAAGCTCTAAATTAACTGAAGATTCAGTAATTAGACCTCCATCGTTTGAAAAGACAATATCTCCTTTTAAAACTCCTAAATATTCATTATTAGAATTTACTTTACTCGGTGTTGATTGAGTGAAATAAACAACATCATTTGTTGATGTTGAAATACCGAGAGAAACATTGGGTTTTAATTCCTCTACCAAAACCTTATCTACAATATTTTGATTTGAATCACTTAAAATAATAGTTTCTGACTTAGAAGAAATTTTAAAATTAGTATGGAAATTGTTATTTGAAAATTTCAAAATTTCTGGAGGTGAAACTCCTAAAGTTGAATTTTCAGAAAATATAGCTGTTAAAAACGGAATTAAAGTTAAGTCAGAAGAAGATTGGCTTCTATTGTGTACTTGAAAGGTTAATATATTTTCACCTTCTATAAGTATTGAATCTATATTATCTAGAAGAAATCTGTCAGGAGATTCTCCTTTATGTATTTTTGCTTCATGACTAGTTACAGCAATAGCGTCAAAATTTGGCGGTGATCCATTAACATTGGCTCTAGCTACTTCTTTACCATTAATAAAAGCGATAAAAGCATCATCATAATCTATATCTAAAATTAAACTTGTTAAATGTTCTAAATTAGAAATTGTAAAACTTACTCTAGTAAATATAGAGGTATTTCCTGTAGCTATTTTTGTTGCATCATCGTCATCACCAAACCCAAAACCTGAAGGCCCAGTACTCCAATTTGAATCATCAAAATCTTTAATCCTCCAATTTTCAGTTAATTCTTCCGTTGGCACTAAATAACGAAATATATCTCCTTGTTTAATTAAAGTTCTTGCATGAGAAATATTTTTTTTGTCCTTGTCTGATGCCCAAACCAATAAATATTCATCTGGTTTTAACGTAATGTCAGGAAATTGCCAATCATGTAATTTATCGGGATCATCAGTTAATCCCCAATTTAAAAGTGATATTGCTGTAGTTCCATAATTATGAAGTTCAATCCAATCTGGTGTATCTCCATCTTCATCTAAATACTCAGAGTTTGAAGAAACTACTTCATTAATTCGAATATCTTGAGCTATCAATGAAAAATTAGTTACAAAAAATATAAAAAGTAAAAACTTAAAATTGATAATACACATTAGGAGCTAGATAATTCGCAAAATACTAAAATAAAATCGATTTTCTATACTGTATAGAACTGAATATTATTAAATTAAAAAGCAACATCATCAATTTCGATACTTAAAAATAAAAAGTGTTTTTTAATCTTTATTAAATTAAAAAACATAAAAAAAACCTGTTAATTCAAAAAACAACAGGCTTTAAAAATTATATAAATATTTTTTGACTATATATTTTCTACCAACCAATCTCCAACTTCAGAAGTTCCATAAGCTTTACCTCCATCTGCTAAATCTTCGGTAACTATACCTTCATTTAATGCTTTGTTTACAGCATCTCTAATTGCTTTACCTTCTTCTTGTAAACCAAAGTTTTCGAACATCATTGCTGCAGATAACACAGTAGCCATTGGATTTGCAATATTTTTACCTGCTGCTTGTGGATAAGAACCATGAATTGGTTCAAATAAAGCAATGTCTGCACCTAAAGAAGCACTTGGCATTAATCCCATAGATCCAGAAATAACAGAAGCCTCATCTGTTAAAATATCTCCGAACAAGTTTTCTGTAATTAAAACGTCATAACTATTTGGCCATTGTACCAAACGCATTGCAACAGCATCTACAAATTCATAAGAAACCTCAACCTCTGGGTAATCTTTTTCCATTCCTTGAACAGTTTCTCTCCACAAACGAGATGTTTCTAAAACATTGGCTTTATCTACACAACATAATTTTTTACTACGAGTCATTGCCAATTCAAAACCTTTTTTTGCCAATCTTTTTACCTCTTCTCGAGTGTATACACAGTTGTCAAAAGCTGTTTCTCCTCCTTCTTTTCTTCCCTTTTCTCCAAAGTAAATTCCTCCAGTTAACTCTCGTAAAAAAACCAAATCAGTTCCTTCAATTCTTTCCTTTTTTAACGGAGATTTATCTAATAAAGAAGGGAATGTAAACGTAGGTCTAACATTAGCAAATAATCCTAATTTCTTACGCATTTTTAACAACCCTTGTTCTGGACGAACTTTTGCTGTTGGATCATTATCAAATCTTGGATGGCCAATAGCACCAAATAAAACGGCATCTGAAGATGCGCAAATTTCATGTGTTTCATCTGGATAAGGTTCTCCTACTGCATCAATAGCAGCTGCACCTGTTAATGCAGGTCTCCATGTAATTTTGTGATCAAATTTACTTGCTACTGTATCAGATACTTTTACAGCTTGATCTATTACTTCTGGACCGATTCCATCTCCAGCTAATAGGGCAATATTTAATTTCATAAGTTATAGTTTGTAGTCTATAGTTTATAGTTTATAGTTTATAGGCAATTAAAAAATTATTGGCTAACGTCTTTTAAACACTGACTAGATAATATTTAACATTTTTTCTGTAGCTTTAATGGCAGACACTGTTTGATCTGAATCTAAACCACGAGTTACAAATTCTTTTTTATCGTTTCTTTTCCATGTAATTATTGTTTCACAAAAAGCATCAGAGTGACTTCCTGGAGGAATACGCACTGCATAATCAATCAACTCCGGTAATTCTTTTTTACTATGTGTTTTGTATAATTTTCGTAATGCATTCATAAAAGCATCAAATTGACCATCTCCCTGTGCGTGTGCTTCATATTGTACCCCTTCTACTCTTAATTGTAGCGTTGTAGAAGGCTTCATTCCTTTTGCATGTCCTAACACGTAATTTTCTACAACAATTCTTTTTTCAATAGTATCACTATGCAATACATCGGAAATGATATATGGTAAATCTTCTTGAGAAACAACCTGTTTTTTATCTCCAAGCTCTATGATACGCTGAGTTACCTTTTTTAGATCTTCATCATTTAAGCTTAACCCTAAATCCTGTAAATTTTTTTGAATATTTGCTTTTCCAGAGGTTTTTCCTAAAGCGTATTTACGTTTTCTACCAAAGCGCTCAGGCATTAGGTCATTAAAATATAGGTTGTTTTTATTATCACCATCAGCATGAATTCCTGCTGTTTGTGTAAAAACATTAGCACCAACCACAGGTTTATTTACAGGTATGCGAAAACCAGAAAAAGCCTCTACTAATTTGCTTATTTTGTTTAGAGCAGATTCATTAACATTGACTTTCACATCTTTTATGAAATCATTAATTACTGCAATTACACTTGCTAAAGGAGCATTTCCTGCACGCTCACCCATTCCATTGACGGTTAAATGTAAACCATGAACTCCAGCTTTTACAGCTTCTAATACATTAGCAACTCCCAAGTCATAATCGTTATGACCATGAAAATCAAAATGAATATTTGGAAATTTATTACAAATTTCAAGAATATATTTCCCTGTTTCTTCTGGAGTTAACACTCCCAACGTATCTGGTAATAAGATTCTTTTAATAGGTTGTGTTGCTAGAAATGATAAAAACTCAAACACATACTTTTTTGAATCTCTCATCCCATTAGACCAATCTTCAAGATAAACATTGGTGTCGATACCTCTTGAAGTAGCTAATTTGATCGTTTTAGCAATGTCGTTAAAATGTTGCTCTGGTGTTTTTTTTAGTTGATGTGTAAGATGATTTAGAGAGCCTTTGGTCAATAAGTTTTGAACTGTTGCACCAGCTTCAATCATCCAGTCAATAGATTTTCCATTGTCAACAAAAGTCAATATTTCGATCTGGTTTAAAAAATCATTTTCTTTTGCCCAATGTGTAATTTTTTGGACTGATGCCAGCTCACCCTCAGATACTCTTGCTGAAGCAACTTCAATACGATCTACTTTTAACTCCTCTAAAAGTAACTTTGCTATTGTCAATTTTTCTGAAACTGAAAACGACACTCCTGATGTTTGCTCTCCATCACGTAGTGTCGTATCCATTATTTCTATTGCTCTAACAGCCATATAAAACTATTTATAAAATATACTTAAAAAGGTCTGTTTTCAGCAAATGTTGTAATTTCACCTTCAATGTTTTTTAGATAATCAATATCGTCAAAACCATTCAACATATTTTCTTTTTTGTAACCGTTGATTTCAAATTTTTCAAAAGCTCCTGTTGCTACCAAAGTAACGGTTTGATTTGGTAAATCGACTTTTATTTCTGTTTTTGGATCAGCCATAATAGCGTCAAACAATTTGTCTGAAAAAGCTGCAGAAACTTGCACTGGTAAAACACCAACATTTAAACAGTTATTTCTAAAAATATCTGCAAAGAATGAAGAAATTACACAACGTAATCCAAAATCATATACAGACCAAGCTGCATGTTCTCTAGATGAACCTGATCCAAAGTTTTTTCCTCCTACTAAAATCTTACCTCCTGCATAGATCTCTTTGTTTAAAGGAAAGTCTGCTTTTGGTGTTCCGTCTGCCTCATATCTCCAATCACGGAAAAAATTATCTCCAAATCCTTTTCGCTCTGTTGCTTTTAAAAAGCGAGCAGGAATGATTTGATCTGTATCTACATTCTCTATAGGTAATGGATATGCTGAACTTGTTAATACTTCAAATTTATCGTAAGCCATATTTGTTTACTTTTTGCCTCTAGCACTTAGCTATTAGCGCTTTTATTCTTTTTTTTTTAATCAACAACTATTATACTGTTAATAGTGCTCTTGGATCGGAAACTACTCCCTCTACTGCAGAGGCTGCAGCTACTAATGGACTAGCTAATAATGTTCTAGATCCTGGACCTTGTCTACCTTCAAAATTTCTATTTGATGTAGAAACTGATAATTTTCCTGCAGGAATTTTATCATCATTCATTGCTAAACAAGCAGAGCATCCTGGTTCTCTTAATATAAAACCGGCTTTTTCAATAATCTTATCTAAACCTTCTTCTTTAATTTGATCTACAACTTTGTGAGAACCTGGAACCAGCCATGCGGTAACATTGTCCGCTTTTTTTCTTCCTTTTACAATAGAACAAAAAGCCCTAAAATCCTCAATTCTTCCATTAGTACAAGAACCTAAGAATACATAATCAATTTGTTTTCCGAGCATTGCGTCTTGTTGATCAAACTTCATATACTTTAGAGACTTCACATAAGTTTCCTCTCCACCATCAATAGTGTCTGCCAATGGAATTGATTTTGTAATACCAATTCCCATTCCAGGATTAGTACCATACGTAATCATTGGTTCGATATCTGTAGCATCATAAGTAAACTCTGCATCAAACTCAGCTTCTTCCTCTGTGTATAAGGTCTCCCAGTATTGCATTGCTTTATCCCAATCTGCACCTTTAGGAGTATGTTTTCTATCTTTTATGTATTCAAATGTTTTTGCATCTGGAGCAATCATTCCTCCACGAGCACCCATTTCTATAGAGAGGTTACAAACTGTCATTCTTCCTTCCATAGTCATATCTTCAAAAACATCTCCAGCATATTCTACAAAGTAACCTGTAGCACCAGAAGTTGTTTGTTTAGAAATAATGTACAATGCTACATCTTTTGGGGTAACTCCAAAACCTAATTTGCCATTGATATTAATGCGCATTTTTTTGGGTTTTGGTTGCATAATACATTGAGTAGACAATACCATTTCTACTTCTGAAGTACCAATACCAAATGCAATAGCACCAAAAGCACCATGAGTTGAGGTATGAGAATCTCCACATACAATAGTTGCACCAGGTAAAGTAATACCGTTCTCAGGACCTACAATATGAACAATTCCGTTATTTCTGTGTCCTAAACCCCAATGAGAAATACCATATTCAGCAGCATTATCTGCCAAAGCTTCTAACTGGTTTGCAGATAAAGGATCTGCTACTGGTAAATGCTGATTCCAAGTTGGAGTGTTATGGTCTGCAGTTGCAAATGTCTTTTCTGGATAAATAACAGTATTGCTTCTACTTTTTAACCCTAAAAAAGCAACTGGACTCGTAACTTCATGAATAAAATGACGGTCTATGAACAATACATCAGGTCCGTCTTCTACTTGACGAACTACATGAGAATCCCAAACCTTATCAAACAATGTCTTAGCCATTTGTATTTTTATTAATTTTAATAAACAAAAATAAGTTTTTATTAGAATATAGTAGCTAAAAACCTCAAAAATATTATTATACTCAAAACTTCATAAACCAAATAAACAACTGCATACCAATAAATTAAATCCTAAAAAAAAACGATGTCTATTTTAATTTTAAGCATGATTTTTTTTACCACATCATTTAAAAAAACAAATAGTTTGAAATAAATATTTTTTGTTAGATCTACTAAAATCAATAATTCTATTTAAGAATACTAGTATTACGACAGACTAATTGTTAACACCATTACTAAAAACCAATTTAAATAAACAAATATGTTTTTCATTTTTTTAAAGATGAATATTAATTACTGATATTTGTACTTGAATATTTTTTTAAAATGATTGATAATTCCGTATTAAAAAATTTAAACAACTCCTTAAAAGGAAATGTTTTATTTGACAGTTTACACAAAACTATATATGCTACAGACGCTTCTGTGTATCGTAAAATTCCCCTAGCAGTTGCTTTTCCAAAGGATAAAAATGACATCAAAATTTTAATTGATTTTGCTACAGAAAATAATGTCACTCTAATTCCTAGAACAGCTGGAACATCTTTGGCTGGTCAATGTGTAGGAGACGGAATTGTGGTTGATACATCAAAACATTTTACAAATATTATTCATTTTGATGAAAAAGCTAAAACCATAAAATTACAACCTGGAATTGTTAGAGATTCTTTAAACGTTTACTTAAGGCCCTATGGTTTGTTTTTTGGCCCAAACACATCTACCTCTAACAGATGTATGATTGGTGGTATGGTGGGTAACAATTCATCTGGAAGCACATCTATAAGATATGGAGTAACTCGTGATAAAGTTCTAGAAATTGAGGCTATTTTAAGTGATGGAAGTACTGCAACCTTTTCAGAAATATCGTCTGAAGACTTTATCAAAAAAACAAAAGAGAACTCCCTTGAAGGTCAAATTTATAAATCTATTTACACAGAACTTAAATCTGAAACTGTACAAAAGGAAATTAAAAGAGAATTTCCGAAGGAAACCATTCATAGAAGATGTACTGGATATGCTGTTGATGAATTTTTAACATCAGAATTATTTGGTGGTACTTCTTCTACAATAAATGTAGCTAAACTTTTAGCAGGCAGTGAGGGTACTTTAGCTTTCTCAACCGCAATCACAATCCAACTTGATGCTATTGCACCAAAAGAAAGCATTATGGTTTGCTCTCATTTTAAGAGCATTAATGAAAGTTTAAAAGCAACATTAGCATCCATGAATCACAACTTATATAATTGTGAATTAATGGACAAAGCTATCTTAGACTGTACAAAAAACAATAGAGAACTCGCTAAAAACAGATTCTTTTTAAAAGGTGACCCTGAAGCAGTGTTAATGCTAGAAGTATCTGCAAACACAGTTGAGGAAGTAGAAATTTTAGCGGATAAATTAATTGCAGAATTGAAACAAAATGACTTTGGTTACCATCACCCAAAAGTGTATGGTAAAGATATTTCCAAAGTACATTACTTACGAAAAGCTGGTCTAGGTGCTTTAGGAAACATGGTGGGCGACATGAAAGCAGTTGCTTGTATTGAAGATACTGCTGTTGCTTTAGAAGATTTACCAGAATACATAGATGAGTTTACCCAAATTATGGCAAAATATAAGCAAGACGCCATATATTATGCCCATGCCGGAGCGGGTGAATTGCACTTGCGTCCTATTTTAAATTTAAAGAAATCTAAAGATGTTGTTTTATTTAGAAAAATAACCACAGAAACCGCAAAGCTTGTAAAAAAATACCAAGGTTCTTTTTCTGGTGAACACGGTGATGGAATTGTTCGTGCTGAATTTATCCCCTTAATGATCGGAGAAAATAATTACCAATTATTAAAACGTATTAAAAAAGTATTTGACCCAAATAACGTTTTTAATAAGGGAAAAATTACAGACGCTTTTCCTATGGATAAAAGTTTGCGTTATGAAATTGATAGAGTCGAACCTCAAATTGAGACTATCCAAGATTTTTCTGATAGTGAAGGTATTTTAAAGTTAGCTGAAAAATGTAATGGTTCCGGAGATTGCAGAAAACCTATTGAAGCCGGAGGCACAATGTGTCCAAGTTACAGGGCTACTAAAAACGAAAAAGAAACAACACGAGCTAGAGCAAATACTTTACGTGAAGTATTAACCAACAATTCTGAAGTAAATAAATTTAATTCTAAAGAATTAAAACAAGTTTTAGACTTGTGTTTGAGTTGTAAAGCCTGTGCTTCTGAATGTCCAAGTAATGTTGATATAGCCACAATGAAAGCTGAGTTTTTATACCAGTACCAAGAAACAAATGGATACTCTTTTAGAAGTAAATTATTTGCTAATAATGCAAAACTTAATAAACTAGGGAGTCTTACTCCTACCCTTTCGAACACAATCTTAAACACCCCTTTTGCAAAAAAAGCAATGGGAGTAGCGGTTGAGAGAAGTGTGCCTAAATTAGCCAAGCAAACACTATACCGTTGGAGTAAAAAAAGGGCTGTCTTAGCAAATGAAGACAAGCAATCTAAATTAGTTAAAGAAGTATATCTTTTTAATGATGAATTTACCAATTTTTACGATGTAGAAATTGGTAAAGATGCTGTGTTTCTTTTAGAAAAACTAGGCTACAAAGTAAACATTATTAATCATGAAGAAAGTGCCAGAAGCTATATTTCTAAGGGTTTTTTAAAAGAGGCAAAAAAAGTTTGTGATAAAAACATTGCTATTTTTAAAAATATTATTTCAAAAAAAACTCCACTTATTGGAATAGAACCGTCTGCTATTTTAACTTTTAGAGATGAATACATAAGGTTGGCTGATGATAAAAAATCTGCTGAGAAAATTGCAAAGCATACGTTTACTTTTGAAGAGTTTTTAGCAAATGAAGCTGAAAATGGAAATATTAACAACAACTTATTTTCTAAAAAAGAAAAAACATTAAAAATACACGGACACTGCCACCAAAAAGCGCTATCAGGGACTGCTGCAAGTTTCAAAATATTAAATCTTCCAGAAAATTATAACGTTACCATAATGAATACAGGATGTTGTGGAATGGCTGGTTCTTTTGGATACGAAAAAGAGCACTACAAAGTTTCTATGCAAGTTGGAGAGGACACACTTTTTCCTAAAATAAGAAATTGCAGTGAAGAAACAGAAATTGCTGCGGCTGGAACAAGCTGTAGGCATCAAATTTATGATGGAACAAAACGAATTGCCAAGCATCCTATAAGCATATTAAAAGAAGCTTTACTTTAATAAGTTTAAAAAAAGCGGGTTTGTTTAAGCGAACTCGCTTTTTTACTTGATACTAATCATCTATCTCAATCATTCAATAACATTTGCCTGACCGTAAAAAGTATTTTTTAGGGTTTATGATAACTTTACATTGAAATATTAGAGTTGACAAGAAGATTTTATGAATTGAAACACTTCTTTTTCAAGGCAGGAATTAAAAGAAATTAATAATGTTTTACTTCAATAAGAAAACATTCATTAGGGTGATTTCATCATTTAACATAATATTCATTAATTATTGTTTAATGTTTTGTAAATTTAGTTTAACAAAAAAAACAAATATTATGAATCCATCTAAAATAATCACAAGCAATGCATTATTAATTACATTACTTATTGGAGGTTTTTTCTTTACCTGTAAACTTTTTGGACTAGAAGATAACCCTTACTTACGTTTTGCAAACCTGTTTTTTGTAGTTTTTGGTATAAGAAGGGCTATAAAAGTAAATATTTTAAAAAATAAAGAAATAAGATACACCACAAACTTAGGAATAGGGATTCAGACATCAGCCTTAGCAGTTTTAATTTCTATTTTAGGCGTAATTGGATATACCTACTTTATAAATCCAGAATTTCTAGAAATAATGAGAAGATCTTTTCTTTTTGGTGGTAGTAAAATCTCTTTAGCAGCAATTTTTTTTACACTTCTAATTGAAGGAATGGCATCTTCCGTTATTGGATCTTTTATTATCATGCAGTTTTTTAAGAATCATAATAAAATTATTACAACTCTCTAAATAACAAAGCTCCATTAAGGAGCTTTGTTATTATAATCTTGCTAAACTAGATTTAATAGTGTCGATTTTAGCTAGGGTATCACTTTCTTTTTTACGTTCTAACTCAATTACTTTTTCTGGAGCATTGGCAACAAAACGTTCATTGGCTAGTTTTTTCTGAATCCCAAACAAAAACCCCTCTGCCCTCTTTAGTTCAGCTTGCAACTTTTTTGTTTCTGTTGCTATATCAATATTAGCTTCAGAAATTGGTACAAAGTACTCGTTAGATTTTACTCTGAAAGCTGCACCATCTACTTTTTCTTTTACAATATTGATTACCGCAGTATTTGTTAATTTTTGAATAACAGTATCAAAAACTTTAGATTGATTTTCATTATCAACAACAAACAATTCTATAACTTCTTTAAAAGAAATGTTTTTTTCTTTTCTAATCGTTCTTATCCCTGAAACTACACTTGATGCAAAATTAAAATCCGAAATCAATTGTTCATCAAACTTCTCTTTCTTCGGGTATGAAGCAATAATTAAGGCTTCTTCTGTTTTTCTTTCCGTAATATGCTGCCATATTTCTTCAGTTAAAAATGGCATAAATGGATGTAAAACTTTTAGGTTATTTTCTAAAATTACTATTACAGCATTGTAAGTTGCTTTATCTATTGGTTGTTGATATCCTGGCTTTACAATTTCAAGCAACCACGATGAAAAATCATCCATAATTAATTTGTAAACTGCCATTAAAGCATCACTCAAACGATATTTTGAAAAATGATCATCAATTGTTGCTAATACTTTTTGGAATTTAGCTGTATACCAAGACAATCCTATACTAGCCGTTTCTGGTTGAGCCAGAGTTTCGTCAATTTCCCAACCTTTAATCAGTCGAAAAGCATTCCAAATTTTGTTTGCAAAAGCTTTTCCTTGTTGACAAAGCGCTTCATCGAACAACAAATCATTACCAGCTGCAGAACTTAATAACAAACCAACACGAACACCATCTGCACCAAACTCTTCAATTAATTTTAAGGCATCAGGAGAATTGCCTAAAGATTTTGACATTTTACGTCTCTGCTTATCACGAACCAAGCCTGTTAAATACACATTTTTAAAAGGTTTTTCTCCTTTATACTCATATCCAGCTACAATCATTCTAGCTACCCAAAAAAACAAGATATCTGGTCCTGTAACCAAATCGTTTGTTGGATAATAGTAGTTTATTTCTTTATTTTCAGGATTGCGAATGCCATCAAAAACTGACATTGGCCATAACCAAGAAGAAAACCATGTATCTAAGGCATCTTCATCTTGTGTTAAGTCATGAATTGTTAGATTGGAATTTTTAGTTTTTTCTTGTGCTAAGACTAATGCATCTTCGATGTTTTCTGCAACTACAAAATCTTCTTTTCCATCTCCATAATAAAAAGCAGGTATTTGTTGCCCCCACCATAATTGACGAGAAATATTCCAATCTCGTATATTATCCATCCAATGTCTGTAAGTGTTTTCAAACTTC
>Ga0209136_1002017_pt1 | contig 12676 bp, 13 predicted proteins | sample SaaInl0LU_22_DNA_FD_184640 | JGI IMG/M metagenome (GOLD analysis project Ga0209136, IMG submission 184640) | Marine microbial communities from expanding oxygen minimum zones in the Saanich Inlet - ESP_90LU_22_DNA (SPAdes) (version 2) | ecosystem: Environmental > Aquatic > Marine > Intertidal... | reverse complement strand
CGATCATATAGGTGTCGCCGTCCTTAAATAGCGCGTCAAACTGACTGCCGTCCCGTTGGAACTCGGTCCCTTCGTTGAAGACCTTGCCAAACACTTCCTGCACAACGGTAATCTTGTGGCCAACCCCGATTTTGCCGCCCAGCTTTTGTTGAATATAGGGGGCCGCACTCAGGTGATCTGCGTGGACATGGGTCTCGATGATCCATTCCAACTTCAGCCCGCGCGTCTCGATCTGGCGGATCAGCTCATCGGCGTGATCAAAGGTGATGCGACCGGCTGCGTAGTCGATGTCCATAACGCTGTCGATGATCGCGCAGGCATCAGATGTGGGGTCTTTGACGATGTAGCTGATCGTGTTTGTTGCATCATCAAAGAAGGCCTGAACGTCAGGGGTGATGTTCATGTTTACAGGGTACGTCATTGTCAATCTCCTTGGTCTCAGGTGCAGGTGGTGACGGCAGCCTCGCGCCACCCTAAGTGTGTGGGCGGGCAGTAGGCGGTCGTCATTCAGGGCACCGCTTTATTGGGGCACAGCGGCTGTCGTCATCCGGGTCATCAGTCGTCGCAGGGCAAGTCCTACAACCACCGCAGCGATGAACAGAACCACTTCCCAATGCCCTGTTCCAAGGGCGGGAATAGCCGCTCCGGGGCAGAACCCTGCAATGCCCCAGCCGATGCCAAATAACGCAGAACCACCGACAAGTTTGGGATCAATATTGGTTGCGTTCGGCACTTGGAACGTACCGCCAAACAAGGGCTGCGCACGGCGCCATACAGCGCGGTACCCAATCCCTGTGACAACCAGTGCACCGCCCATCACAAAGGCGAGGCTGGGGTCCCATGTGCCTGCGATGTCAAAGAAGTTCAGCACCTTGGCTGGGTTCATCATCCCCGACAGAGCGATCCCGATGCCAAAGACAAGACCTGTGAGGCCAGCAAAAATCAGTTTCATGGATCAGGCTCCGAACATGTGACGAATGATAAAGACGGTGATGCCGGCGGTGGCCATAAACGTAGGCACGGCAACAAGCGACCGAATGGAAAAGCGCGATAGTCCGCAGACCCCGTGACCCGATGTGCAGCCAGATCCCAAGCTCGCGCCAAACCCCACGATGATGCCGCCGATCACAATCATGGTTGGACTTACTGGCACATCGACAGCGGGCATTGTGCCACTGAGCAAAAAGATCACACCGGGTGCTGCGATCATGCCAAGGATCATGGCGGCGCGCCACGATGCCTCTGCACGGTTTTGTGCGAAAACCAGACCGGACATGATACCGGTCGCCCCCAGAATGCGGCCAAGGCCAAGCATCAACATGACGGCGCCAAGACCAATCGCGAGGCCACCGCCAAGGGAGGCAAAAGGAGTGAAAGCTGTTTCCATGTTTATGTCCAACCTGTCTTGATGCCAGCCGCCGCCATAAAGCGTCGCGCCGTGCTGCCTGAATTAGTGTTCATGAATGCCTCCTCGGGACGATAACATAGCCGCAGAATACACCCCAACAGCCACGCCTTCAGTGACATTGTCACTTAAGCTACAAGAAGCTGAAAACATGCTGGAACAGTGCTTCATTTTCAGCCTTCCATTTCAGTAGGTAGGCTCGGTCTGCGCGTACTCATTGCGGCTGAACGCTCAACATGCAGGCTAATCCCAGTGATCGGGCGAAAAGGGCATGATCTTGGTTGTACGGTAAGGTTATGTCGCTCTTGAACAGACAGGCTCTAGATGGCCTAGCCCCAAGCGGCAAACGTTTGAACAGGTTTGCAACTTAGGATTTGCATTGTCAGAACAGTGTGCCGGATCTGTCGATCCGATAGCGAACCTCAAATTGAAGACGCCTACTAAATAATGGGTTTAGCCATTTCCAGGGTGAACCGTCAGGCCCAACATGTTCCAGCTTTGCATGCCACCACGATAGTATCGAATTTTTTCGGCTGGATATCCCGCAGCAATCATACGCCGAGCAGCAGTGGGTGATTGGCCGCACCACGGACCGTTACAAAACAAAACAACAATCGGAGCCGCATCACTGCAAATCCATCCATCGAAATCAATCTCGCACCCTAGCTCATCCAATCTGTCCGCAGCTTGTGTATACGGGATAGAGATTGCGCCCGGTATCGTAGCTTTATCGTAGTCAGTGCGTAGCCGCCCATCGACCAATACCGCATCTTCTCGTTGTAAAAATTCAAGAACTTCCAGCTCACCAACTGGCGCCACGCCAGGAGCAGGTATCATTGGTTGGATGCAAAAGTTTGGACATGGCCGTGACGTCTGTGTCCACGGTTCTTGCAACCTTGCATTCGGATCTTGGTTGCGGGTGATATCAACTACGCCATCAGCGGTTTGAACTGTTACGTTCATCAGGCCTTTGGTAATGCCGACGTCGTTAGCTTGCGCCGAGCCCACCATCAGCACACAACAGGCTATTAGTTCTTTGATATGCATGAAGTGGGCCACCTTAAATACTGTTTTCATAATATAAATCAGAAATGAACTAACGCAAAAGACCGGCACAGCTTGGCTCAACACACGGTCCAGAAAACTCTCGGACGGCACATTGCGCCCGAGAGTGTTTGTAAAATGTATTACCCGAACATGTCCGCAGTAATACCAGAGTACCAACCTTCAGATTCGAGGTAGGTTGCTTTACGTACTTCAGAACTCTCACCAGTAGATGAGATGAAGCCATCGACTTTGGCGATCTTTTCATCGGTTGCTTCATATGTTGCGCCAACTTTAACACCGTTGTCAGTGTCGATCAGCGACCAGCATGTGTTAGAGAACTTGGCAGGGAACACACGTGAACCCGTCAGCGCACCACGAATTGCGTTTGCACATACCTTGGCTTGGCTATTCGCTGAGAACCCTGACTTTGGCATATCGCCTTGCTGTGACGCGTCGCCAAGAACATATACGTCTGCATCTGCTTTGCTGGACATGTCAGCAGCATTCACCGGCGCCCAATTGCCTTGAGTAACGCCTGCAATTTCAGCAATTTTGCCGGCTTTCATGGCTGGGATGACGTTGCACACGTCAACACTGACAACCTCTCCATCAATGCTGAGCGTCATACCGTTCGGGTCAACTTCGACGTTACCGCCGCCAAATTCTTCACCGACCCAATCGATCATACCGCCATAATTATTTGCCCAACCCTCTTGGAACAGCGCCATTTTTGAGAATTTCGGCTTAGGGTCTGCAACAATAATTTTTGCAGTTGGATTATTTGCTTTGAGGTAATGCGCAACCATCGAGACCCGCTCATACGGACCTGGAGGGCAGCGATATGGGTTCGGTGGTGCCACCATTGCGAATACACCACCCTCAGGCATCGCAGCCAACTGAGCTTTCAAAAGCTCAGTTTGAGAGCCTCCCTTATAAGCGTGAGGCATCGCGTTTTGTGCTGTTACATCCCATCCGGCTACTGCGTTATCAACAAAATCGATGCCCGGGCTTAACACCAATTTATCATATGTAAGCTTTGCGCCACCGGCCAGCGTGACTTGCTTACTATCGCGGTCAACCCCAATGGCCCAATCGTGAATGACATTCACGCCAGCGGCAGCCAAACCACCGTAGCTGTGACCGAGTTCATCCATCTCCTTAAAACCACCTAGGTACAGGTTTGAGAAGAAGCAGGTGTAGTAGGTACGGGTGGGCTCAATGAGTGTTACATCAATTTCGCCTTTACTATCCTTAGCGATATAACGAGCCGCAGTCGCACCGCCTGCACCACCACCAATTACAACGACGCGCGGCTTGCCGGTCCCTGCAGCCAACGCCATAGGAGCCGATAAAGCAGCAGACGCCGCCACCGTGGCACCCAAAAACTTTCTTCTGTTTATAGTCATCTCTTATTCCTCCCTTTATTGCCTCAGTTTCCGAGGCTTTTGAAATACGCTGCAAGCGCAGCGATCTCATCATTGGCCAAACGACCAGTGACCATTTGCATCACGGAATTATCGCGATACTTTTCCTTGTAAGCGTGCATTGCGGTAACGAAATCGGCCTCGTCCCAGCCCGTAATGCCGGGGATGCCATCATTGGCACCACTTGATAAATGACACGTGGTACACTCGGACCCGAGGTACTCGCCGTATGCGACGTCACCATCCATAGCCAATATTTCCGGTGATACAGAAAAACCGGCTTCCGGAGCGATCGAGCTATCAGAGTATGTTGCGAGGTACGCAATCACATCCGCGCGCTCGCTAGACTTGGTTAAGCCCCGAAAACTCATCCGCGTTCCTGGCAGGTATTTTTTCGGAGCCTCTAAGAAAGCATTAAGAGCGGCTTCATCCCAAACCAGACCGTCAGCAGCGGCATTTTTTAGAGCCTTAGAGTATTTCACACCATCAATGTTTGCGGCAGGTGCGCCAATGATATTGTTGAGGTTGGGTCCGACGCGATCACGCGCATCATCACCCACCATGTGACAGCTGGCGCATTTCCTATAGACTTTTTTGCCCGCATCGGGGTCCCCTACACTTTCCGCGTGGGCAGAAAATGCAGAGACCGCCAAAGTGACACATAATCCTATTCTAGAAAAATCCAAAAGCATGATTACTCGCCAATTGTTCGCAAGTATTCGATGACAGCCTGCTGGTCAGATGCTTTCTTCAGGCCGGAAAAAGCCATCTTCGTACCCTTCATGTACGATTTTGGTTTTTCCAAAAAACTGGCCAAGGCTTCATCATCCCAAACCAGACCATCGTCGAGCGCTGCTGCAAACACCTTTGAGTATTTGAAACCATCAACCGAGCCCATGGTCCGACCAACAATGCCATTCAAATGCGGGCCAGAACCATTCTTGGCGCCTTCACCAACCTCATGGCACGCACGGCATTTCTTGAACACTTTTTTGCCATCATTAATCAACTGCGCTTCCTGATCCTCTGCGGACACCTCTTCAACAATTGCCTTTGTGGCGGCAGGTGCTTTTGGCGCAACAGTGGCTGCAGGGATAAATGCGGGCCCAGTGGCCGAGAATGACGGCAGACCATCAATCGTGGCACTGTTCATGACCGAATTGGAACCACCTTCTGGCGGTGTCTCAACCAAGAAGACAGACCGCATCGTGACTTCGACTTCTTCTTTACAGTTTTTCATGCATGGCTCAGTGCGCCAAGCCGCGTACTCAGTTTCAGCGCGGTCGTCCAAAACAAAACCGTCTTTGTTGTGCATTTCAAAGTCAGCAAAATTTTCTTGTGATAGCACAAAATCGTCATCAACCATGTCATTGGAGTAAAGAATATAAGCAACGATCGCGTACGTTTCATCCGCAGTCAGAGTCCCTGCGGCACCGAACGGCATTGAGCGATTGATATAGTCCCACACAGTAGAAAGATGTGGCCAATAGGAGCCAACTGTTTTGATGGGGTCCTCATCTGCCAGCGTGTCAAAACCTCCCGCTAGCACCGGCCAATTGTCGACACCTTCAGCGAAGTCACCGTGACAGGCGGCACATTGATCCGCAAACACCTCTTCACCTGTGAACACATCGCCAGATCCCACGGGCAACCCACGTCCATCCGGCAGAACATCCACATCCCATGCTGCAATTTCCTCAGATAGCGCTAAACGACCAATTTGATATGTGTCGGCCTTAAGCGGAGCAGGCTCGGCAACAGAGCCAATCTGGGAGGCAGCTGCTGCCAGATTAGCTTCGACAGTCGTCAGACGATCTTGAAGAGCTTGGACAACTTCATTCTGTGCATCGCTGGTATTCTGTGCTGCCGATGTCCGAGCGTTGGCTTGATCAAGCTGAATTTCGAGGGATTCGATAGTGCTTTTGTTATAATCACGCCCCGCTAGTCCAAATGCGAGCCCAAGTGCTAATGCTGTGCCACTGGCTGCCGGCAGGAAGATATTAAGAAACTTCGACATTCTCGGCTTTCCCTTCTACGTCTACGTACCAAGTCTGGATACAGTTGTTGTGATACACAGCGTTCTCGCCACGTTGTTCTCTCAGTTGTTCTTTAGTCGGTTGAACGTAGCCGGTGTCATCCATAGCCCGTGCTTGCAAAAGCATCGGGGCACCGTCCCACTCTGTGTCTAAGTAGAACCGTGTCAGAGCTTTTGTGTCACCCTGCTTGCCAAGCCGCGCAGTTTCCCAGGTAATGCCGCCGTCTTTGGACACGTCCACGCGCGTAATCTGACCGTGACCTGACCAAGCCAGACCGGAAATAACCATCGGCCCTGCACCATGTGTAATCGGCATTTGCGGGCTTGGAGATGTAATGACAGACTTTGCGTCCATAACCCACGTCCACTTACGTGCTACGCCATCCTCGTAAACGTCGGTATATTTTGATGTTTCCTCGCGGCTCTCAACTGCGCGATCAGTGATTTCAATACGGCGCAACCACTTAACCCAGAGGTTACCTTCCCAGCCAGGTACTACCAAACGCACTGGATATCCGTGCTCCATCCGCAAGGCTTCACCGTTTGCTTTGAAAGCGACCAAAACGTCATCCAGCGCTTTTTCCATAGGTATGGAACGTCCGTTCGATGATGCATCGGCGCCTTCAACATACACCCATTTATCCAAAGAGATGTCAGCTCCCGCTTCTTTCAGAAGCGTCCGCAAAGGAACACCGGTGTATTCCATGTTGTGGATCATGCCATGTGTAAATTGTACGCCGTTCAGCTGCGCACCGGCCCACTCCATGCCTGTGTTGGCGGCACATTCACAGAAATACACATGGTTTTCACGTGGCAACCGCTCGAGGTCTTCATAAGTAAAGACTAAAGGCCGATCAACAAGACCATTGATCATCAAGCGGTAGTCATCTTTGTGGAGTTCAATCGCGCCTGAGTGATGGCGTTCAAATGCACACCCTTGGGGTGTGATTGTGCCTTCAAGCGCATGAATTGGGGTGAAATTGATAGACGAAATAGGAGAGGCTGTCAGCCATTCAACATTGCGGCGGATGACGTCGGACTCAAAGCTGATCGGAAGGCCGTAAGGTGTTTCATCTACCCCCGCGCCCAGATATGAGGCCCAGTCCTGCAACTCGGTAATGGCTGGATCAGGTGTTTGGGCACTAACAGTACCAGCAGCTGTGCCTGCGGCTACTGCAGCACTTCCTCGCAAGAAGGCGCGACGGGAGGTTTTAGACATCTCATCCATTTATTGAGTTCTCCAATTTTCTATTCAAAGGCCAACGACGTCGACGCTATTGTTTTCTGACACCGTTACAGTGCCGAGCTTGCGGATATGGTTCTCGACCACATCCCAGATTTGGGGTCCTTCGGTTCCCTCATTCACGCTGGCCCAACCGGCAACAACGTAAGAATGAGACGGATCAATACGCTCGCCGGTAGCGAGTAATGTCATTTCGGAAATGCGTTCACCTTGGGGTTTGCTAACGTCAATCCGGTAACCAAGACCACCAGTGCGCACCATATCGCCACCCTGTTGATAATAAGGGTCCGGATTAAAGATGTTATCGGCGACGTCTTCCAAAATCACTTTGAGAAATTCACCGGTCATTTCACTACGATAGGCCTGACCGTAAGACATCGAAGTGACGCCAAACACATCTTCGCGTGTGATATCCTGACCAGGCACAAGCGATGGCCCCCATCGCACGCCCGGACTTAGCGCAATCTGCGCATCACGTTCGCTAAGCAATGCGTCACAAATCAAATCATCCCAAGTTCCATTGAAGTTCCCGCGACGATACAAAAGGCTATCAGTACGTCCTAATACTTCAGTTAGCTCAGGCAGATAGGGAGCGCGCTCGGCATCAATGATCGCAGCTACTTCAGCGTCTGGGGCAATTACGTCAGAAAAAATTGGGATCAGCTTGGTGCGGTACCCCATCATCCGGCCATCTCGGATATCAAGGTCGACACGGCTCACAAACTTACCATTAGAGCCTGATGGCAAAACAATTGTACTACCAACGACTACAGGCTCAGGTAGCGCATCATGTGTGTGACCAGATAGAATAACGTCGATGCCAGGCACTACGCTGGCCATCTTCTTGTCCACATCAAAACCGTTGTGACTTAGAACAACAACGCATTCTGCACCTTCGGCACGTACCTTCTCAACAATCTTCGCCATGTTTTCGTCGCGAATACCAAACGAGAACTCCGGGAACATCCAGCCTGGATTGGCAATTGGCATGTATGGGAATGCTTGACCGATTACAGCAATCTTCGTTCCGCCACGCTCAAACATTTTATAGGGTGGAAAGAGATCAGATGGCTCATCCCATTCCGAGTCAAAGATGTTCTGCCCTAGCGCCGCAAAAGGAAGACTTTCGACAAGCTCAGTTACGCGCTCAGTGCCTAAGGTGAATTCCCAGTGGAACGTCATCGCGTCAGGCTCGAGCGCGTTCATGACATTCACCATGTCTTGCGCCTGTGTCATTTGCGTTGTGTAGGAGCCGTGCCAAGTATCGCCGCCATCCAGCAAGATAGCATCGGGCCGATCAGCACGAATAGCTTTCACAACTGTGGCCACGCGGTCCAAACCACCAACACGTCCGTACCCTTGTGCTAGAGACGAAAAATCGCCTGAACTTAGGGCATAGTGGCTCGGACTACCGTCCTCGATGCCGTACATTTTACGAAAGTCAGCACCTGTGACGTGCGGAACCGCACCGGCATTGGCACCAACTCCGATATTCACGGAAGGCTCACGAAAATAGATTGGCTTCAGTTGTCCATGAATATCTGTGATGTGGATCAGTGAAACGTTCCCGTACGTATCAAACTCAAGTAACTGATCCTGACTGAGCCGTTGTTGGGCAGCCAAACGTGCCCAGCTCCCAAAGCCAGAGCCACCAACGATGGCTGAGGCGGCCATACCAACTTGCAAAAAATCTCGGCGTGAAATCATTCGATGAATTCTTTAAATAAGCTATATGAATATTTGAATTTCATTTCGTGCAAATTTCCATATTCAGGGTTGGTTACGGATCAATTGAAGCAATTGGCTGAAGTGGTTTCGGAAGACCATCTGGTCCTACCGGCTGGTCTTAAAAACAAATGTGAGAGCCAAAGGTGCCACGGCCTTAAACTGCAGCTAAGTGCTGAAAATCAATTCAGGCACCTTCTGGCGTAAATCTCACTAAGCAACGCTGACCTTCTTTTTCGCCTCATAGATATCACCATCATCGTCGTACCATTTGAAAGTGAACTCACCACTCTCTGGGACAATCGCTTCAAACTGAAAATATGGATTGGTAGAAATAGCTGGCTCAAGCAGTACATCAATCACATTTTCGCCGTTAAATTCGGCCGTAAAGCGGTTGATAATCGACCTCGGAATAAGGTTACCGTCATCATCCTTGCGCTGACCGCTTTCCATTTTGTGGCTGATCAGTGTCTTGATTGTAATTGCTTCACCAGCTTCAGCTGTTTTGGGTACTTTCACTCGTGGTTTCACACCAGATGCCATATTGTATCTCCTAGGTATATTGTCAGCGCCGCTGACAGTATGAATATTTGAAGTGCAGCCAATTAGCCGCCGCAACCACCGATGGTCACTTTGACGTTTGCCTTAGCCATCTGGAATGATCCGTCTGCCATCTCTGCAACAGCCACGACGTTCTGCGTTGTGGATAGTCGAATGCGTGTAGATGCTGTGCGCGACGCACTCAGCGCACCAAACTTGAAGGTGGCAACGCTTGGAGTTGGATTCCCATCAGCGAACAATGTGATAGCGACAGCACCCGGAGCATCTATTTCCACGGGAACAGTGTTGCCATTTTCCGCAATTTCAGGGGCCGTGATGGAAATGCCGCCTTCGACAGCACCTGCGCCGCCTGTAAGAGCCGCAATTGCATCATCTGTCAGGCTTGCAAGGGCCGGCGTACCTCCAACAGCGGTCATTGCCAATGCGCAACCACCCAACGAAAGGAGCGAGCGCCTGTTAAACTGTCTAGTATGGGTAGTCATGTCGGTAGGTTTCCCTTCCTGTAGTTAAAAAGTGAGAGACGGTGAATTCGCAATAGCGTGCTTGATCTAAGAGGCGTTGCGCGAGTGTTCTAATCGGATATCTTGAATCGCCAGCAAAGACACAAACAGTCGATGACGCATTTTGCAGCATTATCAGTCGCCCCTCCCAAGCCGATTCAGTTGCTGATTTAAGGTATGCTAGTGGACACCAACACATTCACGCAACAACAAATTCAATTAAAAGAATTTTTATATTTGTTAGCACTTGCAGAAAATAAGGTATATTTTGCGCATAATGGCAGACTGGAAAGGCCAAACAGACTAACTGACTGTACAACACTTAGGCATAATGCTGCAGCGCAGCAGTCAGTTGTAAGGGTATAGGGCTGGCTAAATTAGCTTCAAAGACCCCCGGCCCAAAGTTATTCAGTAATTGAGTAGGTTGGCTTACAGGGCTGCAAACTACCTTACATGTAATAAACGAGGCATTAAAATCCGACGTTTTTGCTACACGCATTCACCCTACGCTCACTAGCCGAGCCTGCTAAACCAGGGCACATAATCGAGCATCACTTGCGCAATAGCTCCAATCTGATCGGTCCCAACAAGGATTCCGAATATAATCAGGCCTAAACCAGTGATCTTTTCGACCACCCCAAGATATGTCCTAAACCGCGACATCCATGATGTGAATTGATCTACAAACAGCGATACGAGAACAAATGGTAGGGTCATGCCCACTCCGTAAACAAATAATAACTGCGCTCCATCTGCAGCGGTATCTTGCGCGGCAGCCGTAAATAAAATTGCGGCAAGGACTGGCCCTACACAGGGGGTCCAACCAAAAGCAAATGCCAACCCCACAACATACGCGCCTACAAATTTTGAAGGATCAATCAAACGAGTTTCAATTCTGACCTGGCGGTGGAACCCAGCAATCTGAACGATACCCAAAAAATGTAGACCCATTACAACTAATAGGCACGCAGCCACTAATCGAAGTACATCAAACCAATCTTGCATCAGTACACCCAGAGTGCTGGCACTCGCCCCCAAAGCGACAAATACCGTAATGATACCAAGACCAAAAAAGATGGAAGAAGCTACTGCCCGCGCGCGTCCAGAGATAATCGTGTTCTCGCTGGATTGAGCTTGGTTAAGACGGGAGCCGGCAAAATAACTAATATAGAACGGCACTATCGGTAAAACGCAGGGGGATAAAAAAGACAAAAGGCCCGCTGTAAGGGCACCGACTGTAGTCACCTCGAACATTTTATCTCCGTCACTCACTTGAGCAATTTGCGTAAAGGCATATGTTGAATTCACGAGAGACGTCAACGAAAGGGCGCTCCAGCATGATCAAAGCGATTTTTACTGCGACGTTACTTTGTACTCCCTGCACCGCATTTGCAGAGACAGTTTTACTTATGGCTGAGAGAGACGGATGTTATTGGTGTGATCGATGGGATACTGAGATAGCGGAAATTTACCCCAAAACTTCTGAAGGAATAACTGCTCGCCTTGAGCGCTTTGATATCAAAACGGGAGCGCGAGACGTAGATCTCCAGAAGCCTGTCCGTTTTACACCCACTTTTATTCTTGTTAATGACGGTAAGGAAGTTGGCCGTATCGAAGGCTATCCTGGTGAAGACTTCTTTTGGGCAATGCTTTCGAAAATGCTCAAAGATGCTGATATACCTTTTAAGCAAGCGAGTTGACCCCTATGGATAGCCAAACTGCCACATCCAACATCCGCACTGATGAAGCAAAAAGTAAACTGCCCGTGTTTGACGTAAATATGTGCCCCGAGGATATGGAGAAAATGGTTGCTAATGCCGAACAGGCATCAAGCTTCCTAAAAGCGATCAGTCACGAAGGTAGATTGATGATTTTGTGTCATCTGGCATCGGGCGAAAAGTCTGTAACAGAGCTTGAAGAGCTTTTGTCTGCTCGGCAAGCAAGCGTCTCGCAACAGCTAACTCGACTCCGCTTTGAAGGCCTGGTAAAGCCACGTAGAGATGGCAAGGCTATTTACTATAGCTTGACAGATGACCGCCCTCGGCAAATCATAGAAGTCGTATATGATCTGTTTTGCAAAAACAGCTAGCCAAACTTCTCGCCCAAGTTTGGTCGGGAGGATTAGACATCTATGGAAGTTCTCGGAGAAGCAAACACAATAGCTTTGATTGGCCTATTGGGCGGAATAGCCCTTGGGTTAGCCGCAAGACTGGGCCGATTTTGCACATTAGGTGCAATTGAGGATTATCTCTATGGAGCTGACCCCAGGCGGATGGGTATGTGGGGTGTCTCTGTTGGAGTAGCAATTATCGGAACGCAGGTGTTGTTGGGTACTTCTTTTGTAGAAGGCGGTGACGTTGCATATCTATCACGCGCCTGGAACCCGCTCAGCACAGTCATCGGTGGGCTGCTTTTTGGATACGGCATGGCCTTGACCGGCAACTGCGGCTACGGTGCGCTCGCACGACTAGGTGGCGGCGACCTGCGGGCATTTGTCATTGTTCTGGTTATGGGGCTCTCCGCATATTTCGTGATGTCAGGTCCCCTCGCCCATTTGCGAGTCATGTTGTTTCCCGTGGTACAAAGCTCAGACACAAGCCAAGGGTTGGCACAGTTGTTGGGTGATTTTGGCGTAGCTCCTTGGGTCGTTGGTATCGTAGCAGGGGCGATTATTGTGCTGGCATCGCTTCGAACTGCACGAGGCAAACCGTTTCAAAGCTACGCGTTATGGGGAGC
>Ga0209136_1002016_pt1 | contig 12680 bp, 8 predicted proteins | sample SaaInl0LU_22_DNA_FD_184640 | JGI IMG/M metagenome (GOLD analysis project Ga0209136, IMG submission 184640) | Marine microbial communities from expanding oxygen minimum zones in the Saanich Inlet - ESP_90LU_22_DNA (SPAdes) (version 2) | ecosystem: Environmental > Aquatic > Marine > Intertidal zone... | reverse complement strand
TATAACAGACGCCATTAAAATAGAGGATATTGCTTCTCCTGCCCTAGATGATTTAGTGGGTTCAAAAAGTTCGGAGACACTTCGGGAGGAACTAGAATTGATCCAAGAAGTTTATCCGTCATTTAATCGCGAGAGCTATTTAAAAGGTGATTTGCAACCGGTTTTTTTCGGATCGGCTTTGAACAATTTTGGTGTTAGAGAGTTGTTAGACTGTTTTGTAAACATTGCACCCGCACCCTTAGCTAAGGCAAGTGAAGAGCGTCTGGTTGATTCATCCGAGCCTAATTTTACTGGTTTTGTATTCAAAATTCATGCGAATATGGATCCCAACCACAGAGATCGTTTGGCCTTTGTGAAAATAGTTTCTGGACAGTTCAAAAGAAATACACCCTATTTGCACGTTAGACACAATAAGAAATTGAAATTCTCTAGTCCAAATGCGTTTTTTGCTGAAAAAAAACAAATTGTAGACGTCTCGTATCCTGGAGATATCATTGGGCTTCATGATACGGGAAATTTTAAAATTGGCGATACACTAACCGAAGGTGAAGTCATTCATTATAAAGGAGTTCCAAGCTTTTCGCCAGAGCATTTTAGATATATCAACAATGCCGATCCTATGAAAGCCAAACAACTATTCAAAGGCATTGACCAACTGATGGATGAGGGTGTCGCTCAGTTATTTACATTGAATCTAAACGGAAGAAAGGTTATAGGTACTGTTGGTGCTTTGCAATATGAGGTGATACAATATCGTTTGGAACACGAATATGGTGCTAAGTGTAGTTATGAAAATCTCAATGTTTATAAAGCGTGTTGGATTGATGACAGAAAAGCCGATGCCAAAGAACTCGATGAATTTAAGACAACAAAGCAGCGTTTTTTAGCAGTTGACAAGCAAGGCCAACTGGTTTTTTTAGCGGACTCCGCCTTTTCACTTCAAATGACACAACAGAAATACCCCAGTATAATATTTCACTATACCTCAGAGTTCGAATAGACTAAGCCTGCCCTGTTGGGCCAAAACTCAATGGGATGTGCGGTTGATCGTTGTCGGTAATGACCCCGTGTTTTTCTTCAAACCGAGTAATGTTTTCGGCAATCGCCTTGTTTAATCTCTTGGCATGCTGAGGAGTTAGAATAATTCTAGACCTTACTTTACTCTTTGGAGTTCCCGGCATGATACTAATGAAATCCAAAACAAACTCAGATGGCGAATGATTAATGATAGCTAGGTTCGAATATACGCCCTGAGCTACGCTTTCATCAATTTCAATATTCAACTGACCTTGTTTTGGATTTTTATTAGAATCACTCATTATTTATTAATTTAAGTTGACCTCTTCTTCTTCCTCAGAAAACTGAACCATTTGTTCCAATTCCTCCTTAGAACCAACAATATAAGAATCGTATTTACGCATACCTGTACCAGCTGGAATACGCTTACCAACAATCACATTTTCTTTAAGACCCTCAAGAGAATCTACTTTGCCATTCACAGCTGCTTCATTGAGCACTTTTGTAGTCTCTTGGAACGAAGCCGCAGAGATGAACGATTTGGTTTGAAGAGATGCGCGCGTGATTCCTTGCAATACAGGCGATGCCGTTGCTGGACGCGCGTCACGGGCTTCTACTAAAGCCTTATCTTCTCGCTTCAACAATGAATTTTCATCTCTCAATTCACGGGCAGTGATAATTTGACCTACCTTGAGTGTTGCCGAATCACCAGCGTTTTCGACTACCTTTTTGCCAAAAATCTGATCGTTTTCATTGATGAAATCATATTTGTGAGCCAACTGATCTTCCAAGAACAAAGTATCACCTGAATCGATGATTCTTACTTTTCTCATCATTTGACGCACTACTACTTCAAAATGCTTGTCATTAATTTTCACACCTTGCAGTCGGTAAACCTCCTGGACTTCATTCACAAGATATTGTTGTACCGCTGCTGGTCCTTTGATTTGAAGAATATCCTCTGGGGTCACAGATCCATCAGAAAGTGGCATGCCCGCTTTGACGTAATCATTTTCCTGAACCAAAATTTGGTTTGAAAGTTTCACCAAATATTTCTTGATATCTCCTAATTTGGACTCAATGATAATCTCGCGGTTACCTCGTTTGATTTTACCAAAAGAAACAACACCATCGATCTCACTAACCACTGCTGGATTGGAAGGGTTACGCGCCTCGAATAATTCAGTTACACGCGGCAGACCTCCAGTAATATCGCCTGATTTTGCCGATTTTCTTGGAATTTTAACAAGGATTTTACCTACATTAATATCCTCACTGTCATCGATCATAAGGTGAGCACCAACAGGAAGGTTATATGACCGAATCACATTACCTTTTTTGTCTTCAACATGAAGGGTTGGAATCAACTTTTTGTTTCTAGATTCAGAAATTACTTTTTCTTGGAAACCAGTTTGTTCATCAATCTCCACTTGGAAAGTAACTCCCTGCTCGATATTTTCATAACGTACCTTACCTGCGAATTCTGATATAATGACACCATTATATGGATCCCATTGACAGATAAGATCTCCCTTTTTGATTTTAGAACCGCTCTTGACGAATATACTAGAACCATAAGGAATATTGTGATTATTCAGTAAGTTGCCTGTATTTGCATCCAACAATTTTAATTCTGTTGAACGAGAAATAACAATATTGGCTTTTTCACCACCTGATGTTTGACCAGCTACAGTTTTCAAATCTTCCATTTCAACCACACCGTCAAAACGGGCAACAATTTTGTTTTCCTCAGAAATGTTACCAGCAATACCACCTACGTGGAAAGTACGCAAGGTAAGCTGAGTTCCTGGCTCTCCAATTGACTGAGCCGCAACAACACCGACAGCTTCTCCACGTTGTACCATCTTGCCAGTGGCCAAGTTACGACCGTAACACTTGGAACAAATACCTGTCTCGGCCTCGCAAGTTAATGGAGAACGCACAGGAACTTTGTCTACTGGTGAATCTTCAATATTAGCAGCAACCTGATCAGTAATATCCTCACCGGCACCAACTAATAATTCATTATTCAACGGGTTGTATACATCCTCTAGGGCAGTACGCCCAACGATTCTAGCAGCCAAATCTTCAACAACTTCTTCATTCTTCTTTAGGGCTTGAACCACAACACCACGGAGCGTACCACAATCTTCCGAATTGATAATCACATCCTGAGAAACATCAACCAAACGGCGAGTCAGGTAACCCGCGTCAGCAGTTTTCAGCGCCGTATCAGCGAGACCTTTTCGGGCACCGTGAGTAGAGATGAAATATTCTAGAATGGAAAGTCCTTCTTTAAAGTTTGATAAAATCGGATTCTCAATAATTTCGCCACCGCCAGCATTAGATTTTTTTGGCTTGGCCATCAATCCACGCATTCCCGTAAGTTGGCGAATTTGCTCTTTCGAACCTCGTGCACCTGAATCCAACATCATAAACACAGAGTTGAAACCTTGTTGGTCTTCTCGAATTCTCTTCATAGAGAGTTCAGTCAATTCGGCATTGGTAGAAGTCCAAATATCAATCACCTGATTATAACGCTCGTTATTAGTAATAAGACCCATATTGTAGTTCGCAACAATATTGTCTATTTCTTTTTGAGCGCCATCAATCATTCCCTGCTTTTCACCAGGAATAATGATATCCCCTAAACTAAAGGAAAGACCACCTTTAAAGGCGAAGTTGAATCCTAAGGTTTTGATTTCATCGAGAAATTGAGCTGTTCTCGGGACAGATGTTACTTTAAGAATGTCACCGATAATATCTCTCAGGGATTTTTTTGTCAACAATTGATTGATATAACCAGCTTCTTGAGGTACCTTTTCATTGAAAAGTACGCGCCCTGTTGACGTTTGAACGATTTGAGGCACTAATTCACCCGCCGCATTAAAGTCCATTGTTCGCACTTTAATTTGAGCATTTAAATCAAGCTTTTTCTCATTATATGCAATAACGACCTCCTCTGGGGAATAGAAAGTCAGCCCTTCTCCTTTAACCACCAGGTCTCCTTCAGATTTCATGATTTTGGTCATATAATAAAGCCCTAAAACCATGTCTTGAGAAGGCACTGCCACGGGAGATCCGTTTGCCGGATTCAAGATATTGTGCGAAGCCAGCATCAACAACTGAGCTTCTAATATTGCCTCAGGACCCAAAGGTAAGTGAACAGCCATCTGATCGCCATCGAAATCGGCATTAAAGGCAGTACATACGAGTGGGTGCAATTGAATCGCTTTTCCTTCAATCAATTTAGGCTGAAAAGCCTGAATCCCAAGTCTGTGCAAGGTAGGAGCGCGATTTAAAAGAACTGGATGTCCTTTCAAAACATTTTCCAAAATATCCCAAACTACAGGCTCTTTTTTATCTATAATCTTCTTGGCAGATTTTACAGTTTTTACAATACCACGTTCAATCAGTTTTCTGATAATGAATGGCTTATAAAGCTCTGCTGCCATATTTTTTGGCAATCCACATTCAAACAATTTCAATTCTGGTCCTACAACAATCACCGACCGTGCAGAATAGTCAACACGCTTTCCGAGTAAGTTTTGACGGAAACGACCTTGTTTTCCTTTCAAAGAATCTGACAATGACTTCAATGGACGGTTAGAATCAGTCTTAACTGCTGATGCCTTGCGAGTATTATCAAACAGGGAATCTACAGACTCTTGTAACATGCGTTTTTCATTTCTCAAAATCACCTCCGGTGCTTTGATTTCAACCAATCGTTTCAATCGATTGTTACGTATGATTACTCGTCGGTATAAGTCATTTAAATCAGAAGTAGCAAAACGACCACCATCTAAAGGCACCAAAGGACGTAATTCCGGTGGAATAACTGGAATAGTTTTTAAAATCATCCATTCTGGACGATTTTCTCTATTTTCTTTAGACTCTCTAAAGGCCTCAACAACTTGAAGTCTTTTCAATGCTTCAGTCTTTCTTTGCTTTGAGGTCTCATTGTTAGCCTTGTGACGCAATTCGTAAGACAATTCATCAAGATCAATACGTGACAGAAGTTCAATTAGACACTCTGCTCCCATTTTAGCGATAAACTTATCTGGGTCAGAATCATCCATATATTGCTGTTCTACAGGCAAAGTTTCCATAATTGTCAAATATTCTTCCTCAGTAAGGAAGTCCATTTTCTCTACAGATTCACCTTCAGCATTTTTTGCTATACCCGGTTGAATTACGACATATCGCTCGTAATATATGATCATGTCCAATTTCTTAGACGGCAAACCAAGGAGGTAGCCAATTTTATTGGGTAAGGAACGGAAATACCAAATGTGGGCCACAGGCACCACCAAGTTGATATGACCTACACGGTCACGTCTTACTTTCTTTTCAGTAACCTCGACGCCACAACGATCGCAAACGATGCCGCGGTATCTTATTCTTTTGTACTTACCGCAGGCACATTCAAAGTCCTTAACAGGACCAAAAATTCTCTCGCAAAACAAACCATCTCTTTCAGGTTTGTGAGTCCGATAATTGATGGTTTCTGGCTTAAGTACTTCGCCTCTGGATTCAGCTAGGATTGCCTCCGGAGAGGATAGGCCTATTGAAATTTTATTGAACTTCTTGACAGTGTTAATATCTTGTTGTCTTGACATGAGTTATATATAAAACTGTTGTGTTATTATTCTTCTAATCTGATATCCAAGCTTAAGCCCTTCAATTCGTGCATCAATACGTTAAACGATTCTGGCAATCCAGGTTCTGGCATGGCTTCGCCTTTAACAATCGCTTCGTAAGTTTTAGCCCGACCAACGACATCATCGGACTTTACCGTCAAAATTTCACGGAGTGTGCTCGAAGCTCCGTAAGCTTCAAGTGCCCAAACTTCCATCTCTCCGAAACGTTGACCACCAAACTGGGCCTTACCACCAAGTGGTTGCTGTGTTATCAACGAGTAAGGTCCAATGGAACGTGCATGCATCTTATCATCGACCATATGGCCAAGTTTCAGCATATAGATCACACCAACTGTTGCAGGTTGATCGAATCTTTCACCTGTTCCACCATCATACAAATAGGTATGACCATATCGCGGCACATTGGCAGAGTCAGTGATTTCATTGATTTGATCAATAGTAGCTCCATCAAAAATTGGAGTAGCATAAGTGCGCCCCAAATTCTGTCCAGCCCAACCTAATACGGTTTCATAAATCTGACCAATATTCATTCGAGAAGGCACCCCTAGTGGGTTGAGAACTATATCAACCGGTGTTCCATCTTCCAAGAAAGGCATATCTTCAGGTCGGACGATACGTGCAACAATACCTTTGTTACCGTGACGCCCTGCCATCTTATCGCCTACTTTCAGTTTTCGTTTTTTAGCGATATAAACCTTCGCCAATTTGATGATACCTGCTGGCAATTCGTCACCAACGGCTATGGTAAACTTCTCGCGACGTAAAGCCCCTTGAAGATCGTTTTCTTTGATTTTATAATTGTGAATCAAATCGGCGATCAAACGGTTGGTTTCGTCAGTAGTAGTCCACTTTCCAGCCACTAAGTGAGCATAATCGTCCACAGCGTTCAACATTTTAAGAGTAAATTTCTTTCCTTTAGGAAACAATTCCTCTCCCAAATCATTGTACACTCCTTGAGCAGTTTTTCCACCTACTATGGCAAATAACTTCTCTACTAAAACACTTTTAAGTTCGTCAAATTTAGCGTCATAAGTTATTTCTAAGGCTGCAATATCCTCTTTATCCTGGGCTCTTTTGCGCTTGTCTTTAACAGCTCTAGCAAACAGCTTCTTGTCAATTACAACACCATTTAATGATGGCGAAGCTTTAAGTGAAGCGTCTTTGACGTCACCAGCCTTATCACCAAAAATGGCGCGTAATAATTTTTCCTCTGGAGTAGGATCGCTTTCACCTTTAGGAGTGATTTTACCAATTAGAATATCTCCTGGTTTGATTTCAGAACCGATACGAATCATCCCATTCTCATCCAAGTCTTTGGTTGCTTCTTCAGAAACATTGGGGATATCGTTGGTCAATTCCTCATTACCAAGTTTGGTATCGCGAACATCTAAGGAGTATTCATCGATATGAACAGAAGTGAAAATATCATCACGAACAACCTTCTCAGAGATTACAATAGCGTCCTCAAAATTGTAACCTTTCCATGGCATGAAAGCCACTTTCATGTTACGACCTAAGGCAAGTTCTCCCTTTTGAGTGGCGTAGCCCTCACAAAGTACTTGACCCAACTCAACACGGTCACCTTTTTTGACAATTGGTTTCAAGTTAATGGATGTCCCTTGATTGGTTTTTCTAAACTTAATCAGAGGATATGTCTTGGTATCAGAATCAAAACTTACCAGGTTTTGCTCTTCAGTGCGGTCATAACGGATTGTAATTTTATCGGCATCGACATACTCGATCACCCCGGCGCCTTCCGCGTTAATTAAAACTCGAGAATCTTTAGCAACTTGACGCTCAAGACCAGTTCCTACAATAGGTGCTTCGGGACGTAACAAAGGTACAGCCTGACGCATCATGTTGGATCCCATCAATGCACGGTTTGCATCATCATGTTCCAAGAAAGGTATCAATGACGCTGAAATAGATGCAATTTGATTTGGTGCAACATCAGTGAAGTGAATGTCTGATGGTGAAACCACTGGGTAATCTGCTTCTAAACGAGCTGTTACCTTTTCGTCAATTATAGCGCCTTTATCATCAACGGGGATATTGGCTTGTGTAATTAGTTTGTCTTCTTCCTCTTCTGCTGAAAGATAAACTGGTTCACCAGCGATATCGATGATGCCATTCTCAACCTTTCGGTATGGGGTTTCAATGAAGCCCATTGAGTTGACTTTTGCAAAAACACTCAATGATGAAATTAGTCCAATATTTGGACCTTCAGGTGTTTCGATTGGACACAAACGGCCATAGTGTGTATAATGAACATCACGAACCTCGAATCCAGCACGCTCTCTTGACAAACCGCCTGGACCTAAGGCCGACAGACGGCGCTTGTGAGTCAATTCTGCTAATGGATTGGTTTGATCCATGAACTGAGACAATTGGTTGGTACCAAAAAATGAATTGATTACAGAAGACAAAGTCTTTGCATTGATCAAATCAATTGGCGTGAATACTTCGTTATCTCTAACATTCATGCGCTCGCGGATAGTACGAGCCATTCTTGATAGTCCGACACCAAATTGCTGAGATAATTGCTCACCAACCGTTCGCACGCGTCTATTAGACAAGTGATCGATATCATCGATTTCGGCCTTAGAGTTAATTAGCTCTATCAGGTATTTCACGATGGTAATAATATCTTCCTTAGTCAAGACCTGCTTGTCCATGCCGATATCTAGTCCCAATTTTTTATTCATTCTATATCGGCCAACCTCTCCCAGGTTATATCGTTGGTCGCTAAAGAATAATTTATCAATGATACCACGGGCTGTCTCCTCATCTGGCGGTTCGGCGTTACGCAACTGACGGTAAATGTGTTCAACAGCTTCCTTTTCCGAATTGGTTGGATCTTTATGAAGGGTATTGTGAATGATGGCGTAGTCAGCAGAAAGCGATTCTTCCTTATGAAGCAGGATGGTCTTAACATCAGCTTCTAATATTTCTTCAATATTTTCCTTGTCAAGAATTGTATCGCGATCTAAAACTATACTATTTCTTTCAATCGATACTACTTCACCCGTATCTTCATCAACAAAGTCTTCATGCCAAGTATTAAGAACTCTTGCGGCCAATTGGCGACCAAGGACTTTTTTCAAGCCAGCTTTGGAAACTTTGATTTCTTCAGCCAGGTCAAATATTTCTAAAATATCCTTATCTCTCTCAAAACCAATGGCTCTGAATAAAGTTGTTACTGGTAATTTTTTCTTACGATCAATGTAGGCATACATCACCGAATTAATATCCGTTGCAAACTCAATCCAAGAACCTTTGAAAGGAATAATTCTTGCCGAGTACAATTTTGTTCCATTGGCGTGAAATGACTGTCCAAAGAACACCCCAGGTGAACGGTGTAATTGAGAAACCACAACGCGTTCTGCACCATTAATAACAAAAGTACCACTAGGAGTCATGTATGGAATAGTACCTAAATAAACATCCTGAACGATAGTTTCAAAATCTTCGTGTTCGGCATCCGTACAAAAAAGTTTTAATCGCGCCTTGAGCGGCACGCTATAGGTTAACCCGCGCTCTATACACTCCTCAATGGAGTATCTCGGTGGGTCGATAAAATAATCCAAGAATTCCAACACGAACTGGTTGCGCGTATCAGAAATAGGAAAGTTCTCCATGAAGGTATTAAATAAGCCTTCGTGGGCACGTTCATCGGATTTGGTCTCCAATTGAAAAAAGTCTTGAAAAGACTTGATTTGAATATCCAGAAAGTCCGGATAAGCAGTTTTATTGACGATTGAGGAAAAGTTGATTCTTTCTGTTTGTTGTGCTTGCATCGACGGACGAAAATTTAATTTTCACTTATAGAAAAAGTGTATGAAGTTATTTCATACACAAGGGGCTTAGGCCTGGACGATCCAAGCCTAAACCAATGTGTTAATGAATTGAATTACTTCAATTCAACTTCAGCGCCAGCTTCTTCTAGAGAAGTCTTAAGCCCTTCAGCCTCATCTTTAGAAACGCCTTCTTTGATTGCGCTTGGTGCGTTATCTACTAATTCTTTAGCTTCTTTCAAGCCAAGACCAGTAAGTTCTTTCACCAATTTAACGACTGCCAATTTTGAAGCACCAGCGGCTTTCAATACAACGTCGAATTCAGACTTCTCTTCAGCAGCAGCTTCGCCACCACCAGATCCGCCAGCAGCAACTGCAACAGCTGCAGCCGCAGGTTCGATACCGTATTCATCTTTCAAAATTGTAGCTAACTCATTAACTTCTTTTACTGTAAGGTTAACTAATTGTTCTGCAAAATCTTTTAAATCTGCCATTGTTTTATGTTTTAAAATAATATTTGTTTTGTTATTAAAATTATGCCTCTCTTTCGGAAAGGGTTTTTACAATTCCTGCTAATTTGCCGCCACTCGACTGAAGCGCCGAAACAACATTTTTAGCTGGTGATTGCAACAGTGTAATGATTTCACCGAGTAACTCGTCTTTCGACTTGATACTTACTAGTGAATCCAACAGTTCGTCGCCGACATATACTGCTTCTTCTATAAAGGCACCCTTCAAAAGTGGACGTTCGTTATTTTTTCTAAACGCCTTAATCACCTTTGCAGGACCATTACCAGTTTCAGAATACATGATCGATGTATTGCCTTTCAAGGTAGAGGGCAATCCACCAAAATCCTTATCCGAAGCTTCCATCGCCTTTTCAAGCAGGGTGTTTTTAACTACAGCCAATTTGATATTAGCCTTAAAACACGCTCTGCGAAGGGCGGTAGTAGTTGCAGCATTTAAACCAGAAATGTCCGCCAAATAGATATTTGGACATTCCGATAGTTCGGCAGTCAACGTTTCAATTACTTTAGATTTTTCTTCTCTTGTCATCGTAAATATTTAAACTGCTTTAGAACGATTTTGAATCAACGGCTACACCTGGGCTCATTGTGCTAGACATAAAAATGCTTTTCACATAAGTGCCTTTAGCTGTAGACGGCTTCATCTTTACCAGAGTTGAAATTAACTCCTTGGCGTTCTCTTCTATCATCTTTGGTTCAAAGGATACTTTAGCAATGGAGGCGTGAACGATACCAGTTTTATCGACTTTAAAGTCAATTTTACCAGCTTTCACGTCAGCCACAGCTTTACCCACGTCCATGGTTACCGTACCTGTCTTTGGATTAGGCATCAAACCTCTTGGTCCTAAAACCCGGCCTAATGGTCCCAATTTACCCATAACACTTGGCATGGTCACAATGACGTCGACATCTGTCCAACCCGACTTGATTTTTTCAAGATATTCGTCAAGACCAACATAGTCGGCACCTGCAGCCGTTGCTTCGGCTTCCTTATCTGGGGTAACTAGAGCAAGAACTTTTACGTCCTTTCCAGTTCCGTGGGGAAGCGTAACAACACCGCGTACCATTTGATTGGCTTTACGAGGATCTACACCAAGGCGAATCGCCAAATCTACGGAGGCGTCAAACTTGGTGAAAGATATGTCTTTCATAAGTTTGGATGCGTCTGCTAAACTATAGGAGATGTTCTTATCGAACTTGCTCACTACTTCTTTTTGCTTTTTTGTCAATTTTGCCATTAGAATTTATTTAGGTTCTGCTCCTCCTTTGACTGTAATCCCCATTGAGCGGGCCGTTCCTGCCACCATTTTCATGGCTGAATCGACGGTAAATGCATTTAAATCTTGCATTTTATCCTCTGCAATAGCACGTACCTGATCCCATGTGATTTTAGCAACTTTGGCTCGATTAGGCTCACCTGAACCCTTTTTCACCTTAGATGCTTCTAAAATCTGGACAGCAGCAGGTGCTGTTTTGATTACAAATTCAAAAGATTTGTCTTTATACACTGAAATAACCACAGGCACAATTTTGCCTTGCTTGTCTTGAGTTCTTGCGTTAAATTGCTTACAGAACTCCATGATGTTCACACCAGCGGCACCCAATGCAGGTCCTACCGGTGGTGAGGGATTGGCTGCGCCACCTCTTACTTGTAACTTGACTAATTTGCTTAGCTCTTTTGCCATTTACATACAATTGTGATCGGTCATCAGTTGGAAGCTTGACAACAAATCGGTTAGGTGTAACAATTATATTTTTTCAACTTGCATGAAGCTAAGCTCTAGTGGTGTTTTACGACCAAAGATTTTAACCATCACTTCAAGTTTTCTCTTATCTTCATTTATATTTTCGATTGTACCATCAAAACCATTGAATGGACCATCGATTACTTTAACGGTTTCACCAGTAACGAATGGGATAACCAAATTAGGATCATCTTTTATCGCTAACTCATCAACCTTACCAAGCATTCTGTTCACTTCGGATGCTCTCAATGGTACGGGCTCGCCCCCCTTTGTCTCACCAAGGAAACCAATCACATTGGTAACAGACTTAATGATGTGAGGTATTTCACCACTTAAATTTGCCTGAATCATTATATAACCAGGGAAATAGACCTTATCCTTTTGAACCTTCTTACCCTTACGAATTTGAATTACCTTTTCTGTTGGGACTAAAATTTGTTCAACATAATCTTGTAAACCCATCCGTGAAATCTCAGACTCGATATAAGCTTTAATCTTATTTTCTTGTCCACTTACTGCACGAACAACATACCATTTTTTATCAACTACTGTAGCCATCCTAATTTGTTATTTTAAAAATGCAAAATAAGATGATATCACCCCGTTAAAAGCTGTATCCACAGCCCAAATAATCAATGCAAAAACCACAGAGAAGGTTGCCACCAAAACCGTCAAATTCCAAGCGTTATCCCGGCTTGGCCAGCTAACGTTGGATTTAAGTTCTTCAAATGATGCTTTTATATATTCAATCATTGTACATCTACTAAAATTATCACCATTGTTGGTGTTCTGTCTCCATTGCTTTGCACGGGTTGAGAGACTCGAACTCCCGACACCTGGTTTTGGAGACCAGTGCTCTACCAACTGAGCTAAACCCGTAAACACAAGCCAAGGTATCCCGAAAAACGAGATACCTTTTGGCTGCATTTAAGAAAT
>Ga0209136_1002012_pt1 | contig 12693 bp, 13 predicted proteins | sample SaaInl0LU_22_DNA_FD_184640 | JGI IMG/M metagenome (GOLD analysis project Ga0209136, IMG submission 184640) | Marine microbial communities from expanding oxygen minimum zones in the Saanich Inlet - ESP_90LU_22_DNA (SPAdes) (version 2) | ecosystem: Environmental > Aquatic > Marine > Intertidal... | reverse complement strand
ATTAAGTGCTTTGCATTTTATAAGCGCCTCGATAGCTCAGTTGGTAGAGCAGCGGATTGAAAATCCGCGTGTCCCTGGTTCGATCCCGGGTCGAGGCACCATTTTCTTCTATCTTGCTGCTAAAATTCACGAACATCTTCAATCTTGTAAATTTACGCCATGTCACACTCGTGTCACACTTTTTTGTGCTCGAAATGCGTGTCTAATCCTTTTTCTTAATTCTTTATCCAATCAATTTTCTTATACCAATACCAAATAAGATTTGGTAAGTTAACTATTAATTATTAAAGACATTTTTTAGGAATTAATTTTGTCGAAGGACTTCAAACAAACTCTGTGGAAAACAGCAGACAAATTAAGAGCACAAATGGATGCTGCAGAGTACAAACACATTGTACTAGGTCTTATTTTTGTTAAATACATTTCTGATACATTCGTCAAACAACAAGATAAAGTTGAGCAAATGGTTTCAGAACCATCTTCTGATTACTTCATTAGTGATATCCCTGAAGAATATGCTGCTGAATTAGAAGATAGAGATTACTTTACTCAGGACAATGTGTTCTGGGTGCCACAGGAAGCACGCTGGGAAACACTTCGTTCAAAAGCAAAACAACCAGATATTGGTTCTATAATCGATGATGCTATGACTGCCATTGAAAATGAGAACAGGTCACTTAGAGGTAAGTTAGACAAGAGATTTGGTCGTGCCCAGTTAGGGCAGGGTGTTCTGGGTGAGTTGATCGATGTTATCTCCACCATTGGATTTGCTGATAAATACGATTCCTCAGACCTTCTTGGCGAGGTGTACGAATATTTCTTGGGTCAGTTCGCATCTGCAGAAGGCAAAAAAGGTGGGCAGTTCTACACTCCATCACATGTTGTAAAGACTTTAATTGCTGTTCTCTCTCCTAACTCTGGACGTGTCTATGACCCCTGCTGCGGTTCTGGCGGAATGTTCGTGCAGAGTGAGGAGTTCGTAAAAGCACACGGTGGTCGTATCGACGACATCTCTATTTATGGACAAGAGAGTAATCCCACCACTTGGCGACTTGCAGCGATGAACCTTGCGATTCGTGGTTTTGCTGCGGACTTGGGTAAAGAACCCGCAGATACCTTTGCCCGTGATCAATTTCCGGATGTGAAGTTCGACTATATCATGGCAAATCCCCCCTTCAACATCTCAGATTGGGGTGGTGAGAAGTATGAGAGTGACCCACGTTGGCGGTTCGGTAGACCCCCAGTAGGTAATGCGAACTACGCATGGTTACAGCACATGTTGTGGAAGTTGCGTCCGGGCGGGCAGGCAGGTGTTGTCCTTGCAAACGGTTCGATGAGTTCCAATACCGGTGGTGAAGGTCAGATACGAGAAGCAATGGTGCGAGGTGATGTTGTTGAGGTGATGGTCGCACTGCCCGGTCAGTTGTTTCTCAATACGCAGATTCCTGTGTGTCTTTGGTTCCTAACCAATGACAAGACCATGAACGGACGAGACCGCAGAGGCGAGACTCTCTTTATTGACGCCCGTCAATTGGGAACGATGGAGACCCGTGTTCTCAAGGTCTTCACCGATGAGGACATTGCAAAGATTCAAGAGACGGTGCAGTCGTGGAAGACGGGTGAAGGTTATGAGGACGTTGCGGGATTCTGCAAATCAGCATCTCTTGAAAAGATAGAGAAGAATGGGTTTGTATTGACGCCGGGAAGGTATGTGGGCAGTCAAGTGTCGGAGATTAATGATGACAATAATGAGCGGATAACCAATCTAGTTTCTCAATTGAGTCGCTTACAGAACAGCGGTCACGAAATCGAGAAGCAAATTGAATTTTCTTTGAAGGGGATTGGGTTTGGGTACAAATAAGAACTCAATTCGATTGGGTGACCAATGCTTCTTCAAATACGGTAAAACCATCAGAAAGTCCGAAGTTGCAGAGAGCGGTGCCTACCCAGTTTATAGCGGATATCGGATAGTCGGTTATTTGGACACCTACTTATACGAGGAATCTCAACTCATTATCGTTTGCCGTGGGGTTGGTGGCACGGGTGATATAAAAATTTCGCCGCCTAAATGTTCTGTCACGAACTTGAGTATTGTGATTAGTCCAAATGATTGCCTAGACAAACATTACCTCTATTGGTTACTTCGTTCTTACGACACTCATTCACTAAGAACCGGTTCTGCTCAACCTCAAATCACCATTGCCGATCTTGAGCGTTACGAAATCGAAGCGCATGAGTCTTTACAAGACCAAAAAGCAATCGCACACATCCTTGGCACCCTAGACGATAAGATCGAACTCAACCAAAAGATGAACCAAACTCTTGAGGAGATTGCCAAGGCAGTCTTCAAGTCATGGTTTGTAGATTTTGATCCTGTGCGAGCAAAGGCAGAGGGTCGCCCCACAGGTCTCCCCCCTGAAATCAGTGACCTGTTTCCTGATGAGTTGGTGGATTCGGAGATTGGGGAGACTCCAAAGGGGTGGGTGCTTAAACCAATTTATGATCTTGCGGATTTCATTAATGGTGCTGCATACAAGAAGTTCGAACCCAATAAAGAGAGTTTAGGACTGCCTATAATCAAGATTGCGGAACTCAAGTCAGGCGTATCGGAACAAACAGGGTTTTCGACGGTGGAGATGGGAGAAAAGTACCTTATTCGCCAGAAAGACATCCTCTTCTCTTGGTCAGGGAACCCGGATACGTCAATTGATACTTTTGTGTGGCAAAGAGGCGATGCTTGGTTAAATCAGCATATTTTCAAAGTCATCCCGACTGACGATGTTCCAAGATCGTTTTTGCTGCAACTTCTTAGAAGCAAGAAACCTGTTTTCACCGAAATTGCTCGGAATAAGCAAACTACTGGTTTAGGGCATGTTACGGTAAAAGACCTCAAGGAAATGCAGATTGCTTTGCCTGAACTACAATCATTTAACCCCGCATTACAAACTCTTGAAGCAATTCATGAAAGGGTTTTTCTGTGTGAGCAAGAAAATTTAATTCTTTCCGAACTCAGAGACACACTCCTGCCCAAACTCATCTCCGGTGAACTTGGCATCCCTGACGCTGAAAAGTTCCTTGAAGAGGCGGGTATCTGATGGCGTTGGTAATCGAAGATCACGTTGAACTACAGAGTATCGAATGGTTCAAAGAACTTGGTTACCAGTACGTCTATGGATATGATATCGCTGTAAATGGAGATACACCAGAACGCACTGACTACCGGTCAGTAGTTCTCAAGGATCGACTTCTTTCTGCACTGACTCGCATCAACTCAGATATCCCCAAATCAGCGATAGATACTGCTCTGTCTCAACTGATGAACCCCAACATCCCTGCTATGATGTCCTGCAACCGACAGGTACATTCGTGGTTAACCAAGGGGGTGAAGGTCACTTATCAGGAAGGTAATGAGACGGTTGGTAAGCAACTCAAGGTCATCGACTTTGACAATCCTGAGAACAATGACTGGTTAGTGGTAAATCAGTTTACAATTCAAGGTCAGAAGCAGAATCGTAGACCTGATGTTTTAGTAATGTTAAACGGTCTACCTCTATCTGTGCTTGAACTGAAGAATCCGGCAGATGAACATGCGGATATCTGGGCGGCATACAACCAATTACAGACCTATAAGAACGACATCCCTGACCTCTTCAACTACAACACGTGTTTGGTCATCTCAGACGGTATCTATGCACGTCTGGGGTCACTATCTGCTAATGAAGAGCGATTCATGCGGTGGAGAACCATCGATGGTGTTGAAGTAGACCCACTGGGTCAGCATCGTGAACTGGAGACTCTGATTAAGGGACTTTTCAACAAAGAAGTATTTCTCAGTTACCTGCGCTACTTCTGCATCTTTGAGGACGAAAAGACTGTCATCAAGAAAATTGCGGGGTATCACCAGTTCCACGCAGTACAAGCAGCAGTAGAAAGTGTTGTGAACGCGTCTGTTGTCTCAGGCACGAAGAAAGGCGGTGTGGTATGGCACACGCAAGGGGCAGGTAAATCAATCGAAATGGCATGTCTGGCGGGTCGCCTTATCGCTGAACCCCGTCTTGAAAACCCTACTCTCGTTATGGTGACCGACAGACAAGACCTAGATGGTCAGTTGTTTGGTGTCTTTGCAGGTGCGGGTGACCTTCTTGGTGAATCCCCCAAGCAGGCAAATTCTCGTGCTGAGTTACGAGAGCACCTTATGAACCGACCTTCTGGTGGAATTATCTTTACTACTATTCAGAAGTTTGGTTTGGATGCGGACGAAGATAAATTCCCCGTCCTAACAGACCGCCACAACATCGTGGTAATTGCGGACGAAGCACATCGAACTCAATATGGTTTCAAAGCGAAAATTGACAGTGAAAGTGGAATCATCAAATACGGTCTCGCCAAGTCACTCAGAGACGGTTTGCCTAATGCTACTTTCCTTGCATTTACTGGAACACCCATCTCTCAAGATGATAGGGATACTCAAGCGGTCTTTGGTGAATATGTTTCGGTCTATGACATACAGCAAGCAGTAGAGGATGGTGCAACGGTTTCTATTTATTATGAGTCTCGTCTTGCCAAAATTACTATTGACCAGTCAACAACATTACCTACATTAGATGAAGAAGTAGAAGAAATACTTGATGATTCTGCTGATGACTCTGTGAAAGAAAAAGTAAAAAGTCAGTGGTCTGCATTAGAAGCAATTGTTGGAACTGATGCCCGTCTTCAAGAAGTGGCAGAAGACCTGATTATGCATTATGAAAAACGTAGTCAGACGCAACCAGGCAAAGCAATGATTGTTGCAATGTCACGTGATATTTGTGTGCGGTTATATGACAAGATAGTCGAGATTCGACCTGAATGGCATTCTGATGACCATATGTCAGGTGCTATCAAAGTAGTGATGACTGCTTCAGCATCCGATAAACCGTATCTGCAACCTCATCATACAAATAAAGCACAGAAGAAAGAGTTAGAAAAAAGAGTAAAAGACCCATCTGATCCACTTAAAATAGTTATTGTTCGTGATATGTGGTTAACAGGGTTTGATGCACCTTGTCTTGCAACTATGTATATTGATAAACCGATGCAGGGTGCCAACCTTGCTCAAGCAATTGCAAGGGTGAACCGTGTTTTTAAAGACAAACCCGGCGGACTCGTTGTTGACTATATTGGGATTGCACCACAATTAAAAGAAGCATTAGCAACATATAGTGCTGCTAAAGGAAGAGGGAAACCAACTCTTGATTCAAGTGAAGCACTTCGTATTTTAAAAGAGAAGGTGCAAGTAGCAAGAGATTTACTTCACCCCGTAAATTGGAGTGAATTCAAAACTAAAGCATTGCAATTGATACCAGAATGCTTAGATCATGTACTTGAACAAGAAGATGGTAAACGTAGATATGCAGATACGGTGCTGCAGATGACAAAAGCATTTGCACTGTGTGGCACATTGGATGAAGCATTAGAACTCACACCTGAAATTGCATTTCATCAAGCAGTACGCGCACCACTAATAAAGAGTGGTGGTGCAGATGCTCCACCTAGAGATGTTAACTATGAACTTCGTCAACTTGTTTCTAAGGCGGTTGTGGGTGAAGGCGTGTCAGATATATTTAAACTCGCAGGGTTAAATAGTCCAGATATTTCAATTTTATCAAACGAATTTTTGAAAGAAGTGATGAAAATGCCTCATAAGAATTTGGCAGTTGAGTTACTTCAAAGATTGATTAAAGATGAAGTAAAAACTAAGTTTAAAACTAATGTGGTCAAACAACGTAAATTTAGTGAGTTACTGGAAAAGTCTCTTGGGAAATATGCAAATAGAGCAGTGGAAGCAGCACAAGTCATAGAAGAACTGATTGCTATGGCAAAGCAATTTCAAGAAGATTTACTCAGAAGAGATAGTCATAATTTAAGTGTTGAAGAAGAAGCATTTTATGATGCACTCGCTCAAAATGATTCTGCTTCTGAATTAATGGGTGAAGAAGTACTTGTTGAAATGGCGCGTGAAGTATCTAAAAAACTGAGAAATAACCTTACAGTTGATTGGGCAGTTAAAGATAGTGTTAGAGCAAGACTTAGAATAATAATCAAGACATTATTAAAGAGATACAAATACCCACCCGACAAGCAAGATGATGCTGTAGAGACTGTTTTAAGACAAGCAGAAGTTATTTCAGAGGATGTCATTTATGATTAACAGAAAATTTTACCGGATCATGTTAGGTCAAAAAAGCAAATATGCTGAACAATGTTTTGCTGACAATTTTATTGGCGCTGACTATGGTGTTTCTGATGACTTAACTTCTCAGTTAACTGATGACTGGAAACAGTTCAACAAAAATATGATTCCCATTTATCTCAATGAACGTCCAGAAAAGTCTAAAGTTGCTGCAGGTCTTGCATGTGGAATGTTACATACGGTTTGCAAAGCAATCAGGGTAGGGGATATTGTTTTATGTCCTAATGGACAAGGGGCATATTATGTAGGTGAAGTGACATCGGATTACATCTATGCGCCTAATTCTGTATTACCACACCGACGTCACGTCAGTTGGCATGCAAGTGTTATCAATCGTGATGCTATGAGTGAGGGTTTACGAAATTCTGCAGGTTCGATAGGTACTGTTTCTAATCTCACTAAACATAGTGATGAATTAGAACGTTTATTAGCAGGTCAGCAAGTAGTTATTCAGTCTTCTGACGAAACCATTGAAGACCCGTCTGTATTCGCCCTCGAAAAACATCTTGAAGAGTTTCTTATTGCTAACTGGAATTCATGTCAACTAAGTCAGAACTATGATCTCTTTGAAGAAGATGGAGAGATTATAGGTCAACAATACAAAACAGATACTGGGTTCATTGACATTCTTGCTGTAAGTAAAGATAGAAGAGAGATACTGGTAATCGAACTCAAGAAAGGACGAGCATCTGATGCTGTTGTAGGACAAATTCAAAGGTACATGGGGTATATACTCGATGAACTAGCAGAAGATAATCAGACTGTACGTGGTTGCATAATAGCGCTTGAGGATGACTTGAGAATTAAGCGTGCTCTAAGAATTAATCCATCAATCGATTTTTATCGTTACGAAGTATCTTTTAAGTTAGAAAAAGTTTAACTGTAGTTCAAAGTCGCAAGTTCTGGGTTGGATGTAAGGGATAATAGATGTTGACTAGTCAACATCTATGGGAATGTTCCATTCTCAATGTTTTTAAAAATCTGCTTAACTTGCTCAACGTGTCGTTTCACTTTTTTCACACGATTATCTAAATGTTTCTGATACTCAAACCCTATCAAACCAATAGTACCGTCTGCATGCTTGTATTGCGTTCGATACCACTCTCTATTTCCCTCTAACCATCCTAACTGTAATGCAACTTCTTTAAAGGGAAGTTTCTCTGCTAACAAGAAAGTTGTTCTATATTGAGATAGTTTGTTTTGCCTCTTAAAGTCGCCAAAATCACTGTCAGTTGCACCGATTGAAATATGCTTCATAGAGCGACTGGGTTGAAAACGAGCATTGGACTCGTAGTCATCGTTTATATCTTTTGTCTTAAGTAATGAATCAATTTCTCGTTTGATAATATCTAAGTCTGCTTTGAGATTTATCTTAAGAAGTATCTCATTTTCAGTGATTTTACTTCGCTTACCAGTAACGTCAGTGACTAAATTCTCTTGTGGTTTCTCACAGAACAACTCAAAACCATATCTCTCATCTCTCCACCAATCTTCAAAATTATCAAACAATGCAAGATTGCCGAATGCTTTTGGGATCTTATATTTTCTCTCTTGTGCTAGTTTTGCGTATGTAAACCATTCTTCATAGACTTTCTTTCTCCACAATAATGCACGTGGTTCTCTGCCTTTGAACTTGACAGTTAGTAACTTACGTTTCTTCCAAGAATTTTTCATAAAAAGTCAACTTTAAAACAATTTCAGACAATTGTACCTAATATAAATTGCGAGGTCTATTTGTCTGTCATTGCTGTAAAATTGTATTTGAAGTTTGGGGAGAGAGTGTTTCTCTTTTCAAAAAAATCAAAACATTAATTATTAAAGGTGAAAATTATGACTAAGCAAGAAATAAAAAAATACGCAAAAGAAAATAAATGTTCAATTAGAGAAGCACAGAGACGATTAGGTTTTGAAGTAACTGGTAACTTTGATGACTGGCGAGCAATTCGAAACCGAGTTAAAACAATTAAACTTTCAGAAATCAAAACTCCAAGTAATGTTGCAGAGTTCAGAGAAAATTTGAAGACATATTTTGCAGGGTTCTCACAAGATGAACTTTATGTCAGAACAAACAATAGTGAAGAACCAATTGGTATTAAATATGAATTGATCAGTTCTTTTCAGGACATTATTGAAATAAGCGGCGACTATAACCCAAGTATTATCCCATTAATTAATTTTGATATGGATGACGTTTTTGACCACATGATTAGAACAAATCAATCTTATTCATCTGATGGTTTCTTTCATGATAACTATGAGGTTTATAAGAACGTTCCTGGCATCCTTATGAAGATCAAAAAGAGCACATGGGTAACGTTAGATAACCAAATTTTAAGAGAGTTTTTTCTAAAGGTGCTAGGTGAACAATAAGAGAAGAAGAGCATTCTTGTTCCAAACAATTATCAAAACATTAATTATTAAAGGTGAAAATTATGACTAAATCACAACGTAAAAAGTTAAACCGTGCAAAGAATATTCGTAAGCAAACAAATGTAGAACGTAATCAACAGCAGAAAGTTGTAACTAGAAAAGCAACAAACATTATGGACCACATAATGAATACTGTTGGTCTTCATGAAAATTACTTCATCGAACATGACTGTATTTTGTGTGGTCAACGAATCAATAAAATACAAAACTCTCACAATCCGTATCCTGTTGCAGGAATTCACATAAAACTTCACAGCGCAAAAAATGAAAATGGGAAAGAAGCACCAATAAGATGCTGTACTAAGTGCAACGAAAACAAGGTACTTCCAGCGCGAATGAATTCGTTATATATGAACGCTGCCTAGTCAATAAAGGAGATAATTATGACTAAGATATTGATAACTAACAATCAAAGTTCAATTGATTTAAAGTTTATTGCTTCAACTGTATTTAGAACATTCAACGAATATATTTCATATACAAAGCAACATAATCGTATTCCAAAAAAATTCATCTACATCAATGAGCATAATTGTTTCGCATATCGTTTTGATTCAAAGAGAATAGATATATTTTTACTATACAAATACGCAGATGTTAAACGAATTGAAAATGTTAACAATGCTGCGGAGGTTTCAAGAGTGAGAGTAATGATTAAGAAAAATAAAAATGACTATGACATTTCAGAAAAAACATTGCCTCATAAACCAGAATCAAAGTTTTATCTGAGTAAAAAGACAATTGCAAAGTATGAAGAATTATATGAGTCATTAGATAAATCTATCAAGAGAACAAATGAAGTCGCATCAAAAGTCTTTAACGTTAAAAGAGAACTATTTGATACAGTAAGAGAGTCAGTTGAAAAATTTATTGGTGACGAAAAACTCCTCGAAGTTTATAAAAAAGCAATAATTGATAAACATCGAACAACTGTCTATTTAATGATAAAAGTTGCATCGAATTCAGTTCTTATTCAACAGAAAAACAAACTTCCGTCTTCTTATCAGACATTGTATGAATGCTTGAAGTTACTCAATGAAGTTGAACGAACACAATTTGAAAAGTTGATAGAGACGAAGCAGTTGACCTCAAACACTTCAAAATCAGATGTCGTAAAACTTCGCAAAGCATATAAAACAAAATTAATTGATACTGAATTTAGTGTTCCAACAAATTATCCAACTTATTCAGACGTGCTAGAAGCAACACAGTTACTGTCACAAACGGATAGATTAAATATTCTGGAGTATCTGATTGAATCAATTAGTAATGAAGACCGTCAAGGGTTGATAAGTATGTATTTAGATGAAGCAGCATAAGGAGAGAAAAAATGAACACATTATTAGAAAATATGGTACTAACGCCGTCACTTGAAAAACAGTTAACAGCATTGATTGAACATCCTAATAAGTTTCCAAACTTTTTAGTATTTCATGGTGAAGCAGGAACTGGTAAAACAACATTTGCTAGAAAGTTTACGCAAGCAAATGCAGTTCACGAAACTTATATCCCAGTTAACGAAGTCAAACTCAATCAAGTCTGGGAGAAAAAGATAGAATCACAATTACACACGAAACCTATTACATATGACGATTCAGAGCATGAAAAACCGTTTGATAGAATATTTGTAATTGATGAATTTCATAACATATCGACTAATCAACAAGATCGCTTTAAGACGGTCTACGACAGACTTGATGAAAGAACTTTGTTTATCTTTGTATTAAATACTGACGCAAGAAAACCATCAGAAGTATTGTCGCGCAAACTTTCAAGTGCAATGTACTCAAGGTGCTTTGAGTTCAACTTCGATATTCCAAAGATTCAATGTGCTCAGTTAATACCAAAAGCAGAGGAAATATTTCCAAACTTGAGTACTGAAAGAATCAAAGCATTGATGCCTGACTTTAGAAAAATGACACAAGAGAATGAAGTCGCAAGTCTGGTGATGTAGTCGTTGACTAGTCAACACTAATTAGTCGTCCACGTTGCACAGAAGACTTCGAGATATTCATCATTTCAGCGGTCTGTGCAATAGAGTATCCCTCACTCTGTAACTGCTTTATACGTTGATTATCTATCGTTGCTTTACGTCCAGTGTACTTACCAGCGCGTTTTGCTGCTTCTATACCTTCTTTTTGACGCTCTAACATGATTGAACGCTCAAATTGATAAACAGCACCAAGCATAGATAAAAGTAACTGAGAGATTGGATCAGACTGATTTGCAGAGAAACTCAAATTCTCTTTGATAAAATGTATTTCACACCCCTTGTTTGTTATCTGATTAACAAGAGAATGTAAGTCTTCAATGTTACGTGCTAAACGTGAAATATCGTGAACATAGACTTCGTCACCTTCACGGATATAGTTCAGCATTTCTTGAAGTTTTGGGCGATTAGTCGTTTTTGCTGAGACTTTCTCTTCAAATAATTTATCAAGTTTAAGATTAGATAATTGACGTTCTGTGTTTTGGTCCACAGTTGAGACACGAATATAACCTATCTTGCTCATATGACCTCATTCATTTAACTATAAATTTATTATGAATGGACCATATTCATAAATCAATAGCGACTTAAAAGAATGATGTATGACGTGAAAGTGCCGTATTCATTGGGTTACGGTCATTTGAATAGATTCTTAAAAAATACGAAAAAAGTGTAAATAATTTCAAATTTACTGTTCTAGTTCGTATATATACTAGTATGACGAGATAACTAACTTATCTCTAGTTGAATGACACTTTAATATATGGTTGCGGCACCGAAAAGAAGCATTGTAAGCATTCAGCAATTGAGTACCAAAGCAAGAATTGGGTATTAAAATATTATCTTGTGGATGTGCAAAGAAGCACAGGTAATGAAGATATTGTCTAGTTAGTACTTCATTACTCCCGTTGCGAATCGGTTAGACGCAGTAAAGGTGACAGCGTAACCCCATCTTCCTACTTAGTAGGTTTGCGAACTAGAAGTATTGACGAGACTAATGCAGAAGTCTTTAAAGAACACTAACTCTGGATAGGGTTAGTGTATCTCAAAAACACTGCAGATTAATTCAGGACACGATTAATGAAAATCACTAAACAACGTTTAATGCGAGACATCAACCAATCACGTTCATTTGATGCAATAAGATTATCAAGCGACGAGATAAGACAAGAAAAAGATAAACAAGTGAAATCACTCAAGAGTGACATAGATAATGCGTTAAGAACGAACAAAGACATTACTATAGTTATTATTCACTAAGAGAGATTACACATGAATATTCAAGAAATACTAAAACAAGAAATTGATAATGAGTTAGCAATAATACAAGAGATAAATGCAATTGAAGGACTTGATGAACAGTCAAAACAAGCAATCTTAGCACGCACACATGCGTCTATTAGACAGCAGTTATTAATCAATGATTTGGAGAGAGACTAAGATGTTGATACCGTACTGTTTGAAGTTAGATGAAAAGTTGTGGCAAGAAATCGACAGAAACAGAATGAGTTTAGTTGGCGTGACAAATGCACAAGGTATGACAAAAGTTGATTACATTAGAGATGCGTTGATTGCGTATAATGAATACTTTGAGAAGCAAGTGTTACCGAAAGTGCAGCACATGAATCGAGAGATTGAAGAACCCGTCAGTATTTACTTCTCTGACGGGTTAGATGTTCGGTGGTGATTAAATGTAAAGATAAGAATAAAAGTAGATAGAAACTAAAATAATCAATTTCTATCTAAACTAAAGTAAATTGCTCTGTAGGGGTTATGTATCATAAGTCTTATATTGGTGGCATCACCATCAACTCTATCAGTTAATGAACTACTTGTACCTTCAATACCTCCAAGAGATATCAACCCAGTGAAAACTCCATTGTTGAGGTTATTGGAACAATTGTTGATTTCAATATTAACAGGGTAACTGTTAACATGTTTATTGCCACGAGTAACTTTACCATTAAATAAACAACCATTTGAATCTGAACCTGTTATATCACCATCAGAGTCAATCGTAAGAGATGTTGTTAGATTTGAA
>Ga0209136_1002001_pt1 | contig 12766 bp, 12 predicted proteins | sample SaaInl0LU_22_DNA_FD_184640 | JGI IMG/M metagenome (GOLD analysis project Ga0209136, IMG submission 184640) | Marine microbial communities from expanding oxygen minimum zones in the Saanich Inlet - ESP_90LU_22_DNA (SPAdes) (version 2) | ecosystem: Environmental > Aquatic > Marine > Intertidal... | reverse complement strand
TATAATTGATAAAGATATGTTGCATAAAATTAATAATGATAAATTATTGTTTTTAATTGAAAAAGAAAAGCATCTAGGTGAATATACACTTACTGAAACTAGCGGACTAAATGTTCATGTAATGAACAAATTTAGTTTAATGAGAGAAATTGATAAGGAGTTAGCAGATGACTAAGGGTGTTGTTGTATTAGCTCAAAATAATGAAAATGACGACTATGTAAAACAAGCATGTTTATTGGCAATGAGTTTGTCTATCACAAACAACAATACACCTATTAGTATTGTTACAGATGACGAAATTCCAAGTAAGTATAAAAAACTGTTTGATAGAATTATTCCAATTCCCTTTGGTGATGATGCAACTAAGGCAGAATGGAAAATAGAAAATAGATGGAAAATATTTCACGTTAGTCCTTATAATGAAACTATTGTAATGGATACTGATATGCTTGTACTACAGGATATATCAAATTGGTGGAAGTTTCTTGAAGACTACGAAATGTTTTTTACAACTAATGTCAATACATATCGAAATGAACGTGTTGAAACTAGTTACTATAGAAAAACTTTTGTTGCAAATGATTTGCCTAATATCTATACAGGGTTCTACTATTTTAAAAAATGCGATACTTCGCTAAAGTTTTTTGAGTGGTTAGAATTGATTGTAAAAAATTGGGAACTATTTTATGGTAAATTTGCATCTGAAGAATATCCTAAATGGGTTAGTTTAGACGTTAGTGCTGCTATAGCAATTAAAATTATGGATATAGAAAGCAAAGTTACAAATAACAAAATATCTTATCCTAGCTTTACGCATATGAAACCTGCTGCACAAAAATGGTTCGAAACACCTTCAAAGTGGCAAAATAGAGTCGATGTTTATGTCAATAAAGATTGTGAAATTAAAATTGGTAATCATTTACAATCTGGTATTTTCCACTATACTGAAAAAGACTTTGTAGATGATGTAATTGTTTCTAGATATGAAGGAAAATGCAATGTCGGATAAGATGAGGAAGCTATTTGATCTAGTTAAGGATACAACTACTAACGATACTACATACGTTTATTTTACGCCAGAAACTGGAAGAATTAACAAAATTGGAACAAAAGAAGATACTACACAATTTTTAGCAATTCAAGTTGATGCCGAAGAAGTAAAACCTATAATGTCGGGCAAGGCAAGATTAGAAAATTATAGAGTAGTATTTGACAAAGCAGAAAAAGAATATATTTTGCAAGAAACTCTTGCAATTAAAGACGATCACATATATAATGTGTTATATGAAGTTCCGTACAAGGAAGTTCTAAAAGAAGAAAAAAATAAAGATGTTGATCTTGTAATCACGCAAGACTTAAAAGAAAAATGTTGGAAACTAAAGTTAGGTGATAACATAAGAAAGATTTTTGAGAGAGATGGTGCGTTCTTAGCAAAGGATATTAGCTTTAGTATTACTGCTAAACATGATCCTAATATTCTTTATAAAACTATTAGTGTAAATTTTGGTAGTTTATTGAATACTGGTTATGAAGTACTTCCTTTTCATTATTCATTCGAACACGACGGCAACGATGTAAGTATATTCACATCGAAGATATTTGAAACCTTTTTGTATGAGAAAGTAACATGACAGCACTAAGAATTGCAGAATGTGATATAATTTATTTGTCTTATGATGAACCTAATGCAGAAAAAAACTATGCAGATTTGTGTAGTAAGATTCCTTGGGCTAAACGTGTTGATGGTGTAAAAGGATCAGATGCTGCACATAAAGCATGTGCAGAGATAAGCGATACTGATCGCTTTATTACTATTGATGGCGACAACATTATTAACGCAGACCTGATACAAGAAGAAATTAACCTAAGCACTCAGCAACAACAAGGAAATTATGTTATTAGCTGGGCAGCTAACAATCAAATTAATGGATTAATTTACGGCAACGGCGGAGTAAAACTTTGGCCTAAAAATTATGTGTTAAATATGAAAACACATGAGAACGCAGGTGATAATCCTCATGCACAAGTTGATTTTTGTTGGGATGCAAGTTACTTACAAATTGATAAAATTTTCTCAGAAATTCATAATAATGCTAGTGCAAAGCAAGCATGGAGAGCCGGATTTAGAGAAGGCGTAAAAATGTGTTTGGATCAAGGTGTTAAGCCAGATACTACTAACGGATTCTTTAAAAATCATTGGCGTAATGTACATAGAGCGTATATTTGGATGAGTGTCGGTGCAGATGCTAAGAACGGTCTTTGGGCAATATATGGAGCACGGCAAGGTTTTTATAAAACTATGCTAACTAACTGGGATTATATACAAGTTAGAGACTTTGAATATCTTGACGAATTGTGGGATAGTACTGATGTGACTGAAGATAGTTTATACGAAGGTACTGTACAACTCGGAAAAGATATAGTAAAAGGAATCGACATTCCTATTCCAGTAAAGCCTTTAGAACCTGATGCGAGCCGATTCTACAAATTTACATATCAAAGTCCTACAAGAAGAACAATTTTACAGGATACAGAATGAAGGATAGTCTCAAAGGCGACGAAATGATTAGTGATGCAACTGGTCGCTATGATAGCAAATATTTCGAAAATGCAAAAGATCTTCTTCAAGGCCTAAATGAAGTAAGTCCTAGTTTTTGTTTAGCAAAATGGTTTAACGTAAGCATACACATGCCTACAGGAAAAACACACAGTTGCTATCATCCGCCGGCGCATAACATTCCACTAGAGGAATTAAAAGCTTCACCAGATGCACTACATAATACTAAGCATAAATTAGAGCAACGTGAAAAGATGCTTAAAGGCGAGCGTCCTAGTGAATGTAATTTTTGTTGGGCAATTGAAGACCAAGGCAACATTAGTGATAGAGCATATCGCAGTAAAGATGTTTATGAACCTGGATTAATTGAAGAAGCACTTACAACAAAACGTCCTAAGCCTAAATACTTAGAAGTTAATTTTAATCAAGCGTGTAATTTAAAGTGTAGTTATTGTAGTCCGCATCTTAGTACTGCTTGGCACAAAGAAGTAAAAAAACACGGTGCATATAAATTATCTGATAGAAATCATAATGATCCTTTGTGGGTAGATGGTTTAGGTATTGATAATTCTCCTAGCAATCCGTATGTACAAGCATTTTGGGATTGGTTTCCAGAAATATATCCTACACTACAAACTTTCCGTATGACAGGCGGAGAACCTCTTATGGATAAAAATACATTCAAAGTGTTTGATTATGTAAAGAAGAATCCGAGCGACACGCTGCAACTTAGTATAACAAGTAATTGTAGTCCGCCTAAAGGGCAGTGGCAAAAATTTATGGACGACTTAAAAGATATTACAGATAAAGATGCTGTAGATCACTTTATGCTATTTTGTAGCTTAGACAGTTGGGGTAAGCAAGCAGAGTATATAAGACACGGATTAGATTTTGACCAGCTATACACGAACGTTACAGCGTATCTTAGACACCAAACAAAGCATAGTTTAACATTTATTATTACTGCAAATCTACTTAGTCTGCCTGGCATATTAGAGTATATTAAAAATATACATAAATTACGACAAGAGTATAGTAATGATAGACAGCTTGTTTGGATGGATGCACCGATGCTACATGATCCTAAATGGCAGAGTATGAAACTTGCAACACCTGAAATGCTGCAACCTTTAAGAGATACAATTGAATATATGGAAGCAAATAAAGAAACTCCTAGCACTAGATTTAAAGGGTTTAAGGATCATGAGATCGATAAAGTCAGAAGACTCTATGATTGGGCAAGTGAGCCATTAAATACAGATGAAGAACTAACTGCTAAGAAAAACTTTTATTTGTTTTTTAAACAACACGACAAGAGACGAAATACAAATTTTGTAGAAACATTTCCGACTATGGAAGAATTTTATATGGAGTGCGAGAGAAAATATGAGCAGAGATAAACATGTAGATGAAGTTACAAAACGCCTAAACAAAATAGGTCCAGGGTTTTGTGCTATGAAATGGTTACATCAAACACTTTACCTACACACCGGTGATAACCACAGTTGTTATCATCCAAGACCTCATCATATTTCATTAGATGAAATTAAAAAAGATCCTAGTGCGTTACATAACACTAGTCAAAAGAAACAAGCACGTAAAGAAATGCTCGAAGGCGAGCGCCCTAGTGAGTGCTACTATTGTTGGAATATTGAAGATCTTAAAGGCGAGCATTTAAGTGATCGAATGTTTCATAGTGCAAGCCGCTTTGCTGAACCTATGATTGAAGAACTTGGTCAAATGCCGTGGGATGCACACATTAATCCTCGTTACTTAGAAGTTAGCTTTGGTAACGGCTGTAACTATCGTTGTGGGTATTGTTCGCCGCAAGCTAGTACGCTATGGATGGACGAAATTAAAAAACATGGCAATTATGATCTAACTTATAATCAATATGGTATTGAATTTTTAGAACACGGAACTTACTATGGACCGAAAGATGACAATCCTTATGTAGAAGCATTTTGGAAATGGTGGCCTAGTTTGCGCAAAGACCTACATACTTTACGGATTACCGGCGGCGAACCATTAATGAATCCTGGAGCAATGCAGTTTTTTGATTTGCTTGAAAAAGAACCTGCCCCGCAGCTTGAAGTAAGTATTAATAGTAATTTAGGAGTAAGTTATCAAAAGACTGATAGAATGTATGACAGAGTACAAAGTCTTTTAGATCAAAAGAAAATAAGTGAATTTACATTATTTACAAGTATCGATACATGGGGTCCTCAAGCAGAATATATGCGTACAGGTTTAAGTTTAACTCATTGGGAAAGAAATCTTAGAGAAGCGTTAAGTAGAGGATTTAGAGTTAATATAATGGTAACATTTAACGTACTATGTGTTACTAACTTTAAAAGTCTTTTAGAAAAAGTTATCGAATGGCGAGAAGAATTTGGTCATGAAGCTATAGGATTTGATGTTCCATATTTAAAAGAACCTCCTCATTGGATGATTAATATCTTACCAGAAGAATTTATTTCTTATATGGATGATACATTAGACTTTATAGATTCTAGAATGGACTTGTTTAGACCGAGCGAATACGAAAAGTTTAAACGTGTTACTAATTACATGAAAGAAAATCCTGTAGATCCGAAACGGATTCAACAAGGTCGTAGAGACTTTTATAGTTTCTTTGAAGAAAACGACAAGAGAGTCGGACTTAATTTACTAGAAGTATTTCCCGAATATGAAGGATTCTACAATCAGTGTAAAGAAGTTTATGAAACATACGAAGGATAATATATGTGGAATGGCATAATAGAAGGTGTTCATTGGGAACCAAGTGATAAGTGCAATAGTGCTTGTCCTATGTGTCCAAGATATACTTTTGACGGATTTGAAAATCCAGGTCTAGCAAATACAGAATGGACATTAGAAAATTTTAAAAAAGCATGGCCTGAAGAATTTATTAAAAACTTACGTAAAATTTTAAGTTGCGGTAACTTTGGAGATCCGTGTGCCTGCAGAGATTTCAGCAAAATTTATCAATATGTTCGTGAAGTAAATCCTACTATAGGATTAGCATGTAATACTAATGCAAGTTTGCGTACTCCTCAGTGGTGGTACGATCTAGGAACTGTTATGCGAGCAGAGCAAAACAAAGGAAATTATTGTACCTTTAGTTTAGATGGTCTTGAAGACACTAATCACATATATAGAAGAAAAACAAACTTTAAAAAATCTATTGAAAATGCACAAGCATTTATTGATGCCGGCGGCGTTGCACATTGGGACTTTATTGTGTTTAAGCATAATGAGCATCAAGTTGAAGAAGCACGTGATATGGCAATAAAAATGGGCTTCAAAAACTTTAATGTAAAGAAAACAACACGCTGGGCAAATTATAATGATCAGGGACAAGGGTATTATCCTGTTTATGAAAAAGGCGAACACTTATATGATTTAGAACAGCCTACAGATGCAGCATTTAAGCATAACTTTGAAGATGCTACTTACTTTAAAGATCAGGATAGACAAAGTATTAGTGTAAAGCAACTTCGTAAAATGTCAGGTGTTAATAATAAACAACAAGTATTTGTTGATGGAGCATATAGAGAAATTGAATTAAACAACCTTAGCATTGCTTGCAGAAGTTGTGCAGGTGCAAGACATGATAATCCTATTAATGAAATCTATATAAGTGCAGACGGTACTGTTGCACCTTGTTGTTTCTTAGGTTCAGAGCCATTTTATCCTAGAGATGGAAAAGGAAGTTTTGTAGATGAAAACTATATGAAAATTTTAGACTTAGACGGCGGCGTAAATAAGTTTAATATGCATACACATGATTTATACGATATTTTACAAAGAGATGCATTTCAAAAGTTTATTCCAGATACATGGCGCACAGATAAAAAGAGTAAAAATATGCGCCCATTTAAATGCGGCAGTTGTTGTGGCGTTGAATATAATAGCCTAGATTTCGGAGAACTAGGCGATAAGTTAGGATCTTACCTTGACAACTAAAGACTTAAACAGTTTAAGAAACTATTGTGTTTTGCCTTTTAACAGTGTAAGTATTTCAGCAAATGGCGAAATACGGCACTGCTGTAACGGCGGGCATGGACTAACAGATACATTTTTTGTTCAAGATGTTGATGTAGATGGTCTTATTAATAATCCATTTATACACGACATCCGTGAGTCTTTCTTAAAAGACGAAAGACATCCTAAATGCACCCGCTGTTGGGACATGGAAGATATGGGTGTAATGAGTTTTAGAGAAGTTTCTAATAAACACAAAAATTATAATATCAATACTACTGGTGTTCGCACATTTAAAAAAGAACTTGATTTTGAAGATATTGAATATATCGATCTTACATTAGGCAATAAATGCAATCTTGCCTGCAGAATGTGTACTCCGACTAGTAGTAGTTTATTAGCTAAACAAGAAAAGGCAATGGGACTATATCACGGTGATATCGATATAGATCACAGCGACGATAATAAAGAAAAAATATTAGAGTTATTTCGACGTGCAAAAAATCTAAAAAATATCTATATGTTAGGCGGAGAGCCATTAATTAATCCTATGCATTTTGAAATACTTGATCTATTAATAGAATCAGGACAATCAAAAAATATAGAAATCTTCTTTAATACTAATTTGCAAGTTAATAAAGTAAGCGATTATTATGATAGATGGGAAAAATTCCATCGTGTTCGAATCCAAGCAAGTATCGACGGATCCGGCGACTGTTATGAATATATAAGATATCCGGGCAAGTGGGATAAGTTATATAGAAATTATCAAGAACTTAGTAAGATAATTGATAATGAAAAGTTTTTCTTTAGTATTAGTCCCGTACTGCAAAATATTAACGCACATAATATGTACGATCTTGTAAATGAAATGAGATATACTAATGATAAAGAAACAGGATTTTTCTTTATACCTATTAGCGGACCTAATCAGCTTAATTTATTGCCCAAAAGAGTTTTGGAGAGAGCTATGAATGATATGTATAAATTGCCCGACACTCGAGCAATTCCTAGAACTGATGTATTAAGACAATTAAGTGCTGCACATAAAAAAGAAATTAATCCAGACGAGTTAAAACACTTCTTTAACATTACCAAAGCATATGATAAGTTTAGAAAACAAAACTTATTTGAAATGGCTCCGCATTTTGAAGAACTTGCAGACGAATACGGGATTCAAAAATGGTAATAAAAAATGTAGAAATTATACATACAGACCCTGCAATAATCGAAGTTACATATCATCCGTATCCTCAAAAAATAATCGATTCTGTTTATAAAGAAAAGGGAGTATTTCAGCAATTAAAGTTTGACAATTTAGTTGTTGAAGATGGTAGAACATTTTATAGCGCAAAACGTCGGTCAGTTAATCATAGTACAATTTCTAATTATTTTTTAAAAAGCTTTGAACGAATTACACTAGAACTTTTAAAATTAGATCCTATAAGATTTCCTATTATGTTCCTTGCAGATGAACATAAAGAAAAGGCACTTAAAAGCTGGTATATGTCAAATAGTTTAAAAAAACATCAAAGTTTGCTTATGAGTTTAGATAGAAAAGGATTTCATCAAGGCACGCATTTAGATAATAGGTTTGCCATGTGGGCCGGAATTATTAATTTACAAGATAATAAAACCGGAACTCATCATTATAAAAATGAATTTGATGATGATCCGTATTTTGTAGCAAGCGGAGAACAGTTCAAAGGAACATTTTGGTTAAACACAGAAAAAACGTGGCACGGTGTTCCAAAGCTAGACGAAAATCGTCGAGTGTTAGTTTGTAATCAAATGTATATATCTACAACAGCAAGTGTTTATTTATAGACTCCAGCTTTCGCCTTCTTTAGTAAAAATACTTCCGGTATCTTTTATAGATAAGCCTTGTATAGTATTTAAAATACTATTTGCATCTTTCTGAAAGTCCTCATCCGGAAACCAACTTGGTTGAATTGCAAAAAATATACCATGATGGTATTTTGCAAACCCTCTCATTATATGTACATTAGTTGATTTTACACTAGCATACCCTGCATACTTCCACATTTCGGGATCTTTGCCGTCGATTAATCCTGTTAGCATCCATCCTATCTTAGTATGAGTGCCTATCTTGTTTGCAAGACGTCTTATAAAATAATATGTTATTTGACTATTAATCCAATTTGCTCTATTCCAGTGTTCTATTGGAAAGTTCATTCCTCCCGGAACATATGCAATGTCATTGGGCCCGCCACCGGAATTCTGATTAAAGAAAATTATGTCATATTTTTTATCTTCGAGATTATCAATTATACGATCACAGTCGGATATGGTAATAGTATTCCAATCAACTTTATGATTTTGTACATTAGCATCTATTATTCCGTTGCTAGTTATAAGATCAACAAAGTATCCTTGTTGTGATAAAGTTTTTGTAAGTGTTGCGCCCCATTTAGAGCCACCGCCTAATATTAATGCTTGTTTCATAAAACTATTTATTATATGCACATTTAATATTTGACAAAATTAGAGTTTTGTGCTATATTAAAAGCATGTACGATATTGTTTTTATTTCATATAACGAAACTGATGCTGATTCTAATTACGAGTCCTTAAAAGGCAGATTTCATAATACCAAACGAGTTCATGGTGTTAAAGGAATACATCAAGCACATATTGCTGCTGCAAAAAAAGCATTTACTAAAATGTTTTGGGCCGTTGATGCTGATGCTATTGTTGCGGACGATTTTGACTTTTCTTATCTTGCTCCCAAACACCAAGAAGATCACGTACATGTTTGGCAAAGCAGAAATCCTATAAATGACTTAGTTTATGGGTACGGTGGTATAAAACTATTGCCTCGACGGATGACAACAAAGATGGATTTAGCAAACGTCGATACTGACATGACTACAAGTATTAGTGATAAATTTCTTTTAATGCCTGAAGTTGCAAACATTACAGCTTTTAATGTATCTCCTTTTGAAACTTGGAAAAGTGCATTTAGAGAATGTACAAAACTAGCAAGTAAAGTTATTGATAGACAAAAGAATGAAGAAACAGAACATAGGTTACGTGTTTGGCAGACAGTAGGAAAAGACCGCCCTTATGGAGAATTTGCCCTTAGAGGAGCACAAGCAGGAACCGCTTACGGAAGAGCAAGTCAGGGTAATACTGAAGCACTTAAACAAATAAATAACTTTGAATGGTTACAAGGGTTATTTAATGAAGAAGAGCAGAATACTTACATTCGGATGTAGTAATACTTTTGGGCAAGCATTACCAGATGTAAAAGACTACTTAAATGCATATTCAACACCTAGTAGATATGCTTGGCCTGCTCAACTACAAAACTTTTCTAAGCGCAATGTTCTAAATTTAGCTATATGCGGTAGTTCTAACAAAACGATATGGAGAGATGTAGTCGATTTTTCGTTTGAAAAGAATGATACAGTAATTATATTATGGACATTTTTTCATAGGACAAGTATATTAAATATAGATAGAACAAATCCTCTGAGAATACTTCCTGGTTACACTTCTGAAGAAAATAAAACACCGTCATTAGAATTAAGAAGATTAAACAAGAATTATTATAAACATTTTTATAATGAGGTAAATTTAAATTTAGAAAGTTGGATGGCAATAAATCATGCTAAGTTTTATCTCGATAGTTTAAACGTTAAAAATTATCATTTTACTTTTAAACTTCCGAGACCAAACGGTAATGTAGAACCTACTTATAATATTGAGACTATTCCGGAGTGGAATAAAGTAGATCTAGATACAATTCCATTTCTAAATGACTTTGCAGTAGATAATGAGCATCCAGGCAAAAAAGCACATGCTAAGTTTGCATTAGATGTTGCTAAACGGATAAAGGCAACAGCTTTCCGATAATCATAAATCGAATACCTCGTGTATCTTCTATTTCGATTTCTTTTATAATTTCAGCACGATCCGGAAGCTGAGCTCTAAAATCTTCAATATTATCGACACAATTTATATGTCCTTCGATGCCGTACATATTATTTGATTGAAAAACAAAGTAGCAGTTGTTATTCAATTTGGGACTGGCAAAAACTTTCTTGCTTTCGTCATTTGACATTGCACCTGCACCGAACCATTTCCACTCTCTCATAGGAAGCATGTGTTCGCAACTAGTATTAATAATTAAGTTAGTATCATTATAGAAATTTAAATGCTCTTTAAAGATGTCTAACTTCTTATAATCAATATTATTATACTTCTTTAGTAATTTCTTTTTACCTATGTTAATAACATCTTCATCCATATCTATTCCTAATACAGATTTTATTTTTTTAGAAAGAAGAGGCATAATGATACTGCCATACCAGCATCCCCATATAACTGCATTAGTATCTTTGTTTAATATTTTTAAATCGTTAAGTTCGTTGAATAGTGTAGTTTTAGCTGCAAATTGATTGCTACTGAAGGAGTCAAATATATCGTCTTTAAAGCTTGGACAGTCTTTAACAGTTTTTAGTACATTAGATAGTAATTCTAAGTTTAAAGTAGGATAAAGTGTTTCTATACAGTTAGTATAGAAGTTTAGAATATCACTATCTCTATATGACTTAAGAATGTGTAAAATTTTTCTTAATTCAACTTTGGGTCCTACTTCGTCTCTTGTTAAATCTAATACAGTTTCAAACGTTCTTATGTCGTTAGTATGTTCGAGTGCGTTCAATAACGGAATAATATTTTTTTTAAGAAAATGTTTATTATATGAATCAGCGCCTAGAAGATCAAATATACAAGACATCAGTTTTGATATATCGTCTTTATTTTTATATTTTAAAATTTGAATAAAGATTGTTTTAAAAAAGTCTGCATTCTCAATTTCTGTAAGCATAAAATCTAAAAATTTAGATATATCTTCTTGCTCGAGATAGCGTACTACTGTGTGTAAATTATCTAAATTTACATCTTGATTGTCAAGAGCTAAAATATTTGTTATGTATTTTATTTCTTCGCGATTTATCATTTTTTAATGATCCAGTTGTTAATAACTAAGATGTCTAATTCTGTATTACAGAATGTGTTGAAAGCTTCAACTGGAGTTTCAACTACAGGAGACTGACAGTTAAAGCTAGTATTAAGTAACATAGGAATACCCGTAATATTATAGAATTCTAATATTAGATTATAATATGTTTCGTTCATTTCTCTAGTAACAGTTTGTATTCTTGCTGTACCATCTACATGCGTTACGCCAGGAATAGCATCACTAGTTACAGGCATAATACGACTCATATAAGGAGATGGTTGATTAGTATCGAAGTAATCTTGATAAAAGTCTTCTAGCACACTAGGAGCAAATGGACGAAAGTCTTCTCTTCTTTTAATTGTACTATTGATAATATTTTTAATGTTAGGATTGCGAGGATCAGCTAATATACTTCTATTTCCTAATGCTCTATTTCCGCTTTCTGATTTACCTTGATACCAGCCTACTATCGAGCCTTTAGATATTGCGTCAGCTACATCTATAAAGATTTGATCCATTGACATTTCGGTAGCATCAAAACCTTCAAACATTGCATCATCTACGATCCATTCTTTGCCTGCATATACGCTAGGCAAGTGTATGTTTTTATTAATCATAAAGTCGGCATGCATATATGTTCCTAAAGACTGTCCTTCATCACCGACAGCAGGAGGAACATGTACATTTGTATAATGCTTTGTAAATCTTTCATTCATATACCCATTATACGAAACACCGCCTGCAATACAAATGCTATCACATGTTTTTAAAGGATATACATATTCTTCAATTAATAACTCTGTCATATGTTGTAAAGTATAAGCAACATCTTCTTTAGAAACTCTTGATAAAATATCTTTTGCAGACTTTGGAAGTTTATGATTAGGATTTTCTAGATATTGGTTTATCATATCTTTTACTTCTTCGTTATATTTTCCGAAGCCTGATAACCCCATAGTCTTACCTGCACCTAGATATCCAAACCCGATGTCTTGAGATAATCTATTCCATAATCCGCCGATCGATAGCTCGCTAGACAAATCTGTAATTGTTCCGTCCTTGCCTACAAAAATACAATTAAACTGCCAACCTCTACCGTCAATTGCAAGTATGTCACTTTCTTCATATCCTGAGCTTAGGAAAGCGTATGCAGCATGACTTTGATGGTGGTCAATATAGTAATAATTTTCAGTTTGATAATGGTCCCATAAATTTGTAGGTTTAAAATCTA
>Ga0209136_1002000_pt1 | contig 12767 bp, 11 predicted proteins | sample SaaInl0LU_22_DNA_FD_184640 | JGI IMG/M metagenome (GOLD analysis project Ga0209136, IMG submission 184640) | Marine microbial communities from expanding oxygen minimum zones in the Saanich Inlet - ESP_90LU_22_DNA (SPAdes) (version 2) | ecosystem: Environmental > Aquatic > Marine > Intertidal... | reverse complement strand
TTTTGGATGGAGAAGTTAATTTAACTGTACAACTTACAGATTCAGAAGATAAGTTAGTAGCAACTAAAACAACAGCGTACACAAAAGATGTTGTATACCCAAAATCCTATTATTCTAGAACAAATTTAGAAAATCAGGGAACTAGCTCTCTAGATGACTTTATAATTGAGGTCGTAATAGAAACACAAGATGTTGGAGGTTCTTATAATTTAGATATTGATAATGACGGCACTTCCTCTAAGAGTAATACTTATTCCACTTTAACTTTCAGTGGAGAACTTACCTCAGAGGTTACTGAGTTAAGTAATATCGATATAACATCACTAGAAAATGGTGTTTATAAATTTGATTTAATTGTGACTGATCCTAACGGAAATATTGGAGAACCGGAAACCTTGTATTATTTAGTTGAGGAGAATAAAATTACATTGTTGGGCACTACGAATACATTAAGTGTGCTGAACAATACACTAGAGAAGGCACTTATGTATCCAAATCCAGTTAATGATGTTTATCATATAGAAACAGATGAAGAGCTTCTGTTAGAAATTTTTGATATACATGGTAAATTAATCAAGAAAATGAAAATATATCCCGGTAGAAATAGTGTAAATACTCATACAATCTCTTCGGGTTACTATTTCTTCAAACTAAACAACGGTAAGAAACAAATTAGTAAAAAGGTTTTAAAAAGGTAAAATCTTTTACCTATAACTACCCTAAACTTAAAATAATTTTAATTAAAAAGAGGTCGATATGGCCTCTTTTGTTTTCAGTTGTAGCGGGAACTGGATTCATTTCTCCCGTTAGTCGAAATGGGCCGAAGGGATAGCTAAACAATCAAAACCAAATTGCTCGGCAATTTTGTATTTTTTGTGAATATCAAAGTTGAATACCTAGCATTCACTTTGTTTCATTAAAAACCAGATGTTCTCACATCTGGTTTTGCTTGTAGATAACTCTATTGAAATATCGAACATCAGTATCACACCAAGAGATTTAATTGATACTCATCATATAATGACTCTTATTATGAACTAATGGCGTTGCAGTACAACTGACGCGATTGTTTACTTAACTACCTGCAATAGGAGTTCCAAAAAGACCTACTGCCAACTCTGCCCAAATTAACATAAATATTATAACTATTACTCCAATATATAGGACTCGATATTTTAAATTCTTTACACGACTACTCACTAAATTAATTCCAATACCAAGGAGAATTAGTAGTGAACCCATAGTAAAGAAATCAAATGGACTCCAATTAATTTCATCAGTGATAGTCATCCCAATTAAAGGAATTAATAACAAAAAAAGAAGATAGAAAATTCTTTTTGACATATTCAAAAATAAAGAAACGGTTAGACTTTATAAAAGTATAACCGTTTTATTGTTTTAGTAGCGGGAACTGGACTCGAACCAGTGACCTTCGGGTTATGAGCCCGACGAGCTACCTACTGCTCTATCCCGCGATTTGGATTACAAATATACAATACTTTTTAAGTCTTGCAAGGATTTTCCTTGTATTATTTTAAAAATTATGACACTTATTTGGTCAAACACAAAACCTGCATTTAATGGTAATTCATAGGATTTTGTAGCACAAAAATCTAACACAGAATCGAGATATATTTTTTAGCTCCTTTGTTCAATCCCTTTGTTTTAAATTTTTTCTTTTCTTTCCCAAAGTCTACTATTTCATCAACAAGATCACAATAATCAATATTTCTTCTTGATCTAGTAGAAGTAATTTCTCCATCTGACAGCGGGATAAAATACACCTATTTATTGCCTTGAACTAAATACCAATCTACCCAAGCATCCATTTGATTTACGGAGTTAGGTCTCAATATAATTTCTCTTTTATTATCTAATAAAAACATTGTTGGTGTAGCAAAAACATAGTAATCTTTCACTATTTTGCTTTTCCATTTTTTTAAATCGGAATAAGATGGAAATGGAAATGTTGCACTAAAATCAGTAAAAGCCTTTTTATCTTCCTCTAAAGCTATAAAAATAACTTCTACTCCTTTTGATTTCCATTTATCGTAGTTTTTAGAAATTGCAGGCAATTCTTCAGTACATTTAGGGCACCAACTGCCACCAAAAACTATTACTGTATAAGGAGACTTAATATCTGATAATTTAGTAAGTGTGGTTTTTGAATTTACGAAGTTTGATTTGTTAAAAACAATATCCGCAGCAATATTCCCTTTTTTCATGGCGCGGTAGGTTTCTAACTGATTAGCAAGGTCATTATTAATTGTACAACTACTCTCATTTAAAACCTTTAACGCTAAGTATTCTGATGCTTCAAATAAACTGTGTTTTTCTAATAAGTCGAACAAGTAATTGGTAACTTCGTTGAATATTTTTTCGTTAGTTGCTAATTTTGGCATCATAGCATCAATAGATATTTTCATTTCTTGAAATACCTTATCTAAAGGATTGCCACTATTTTCTAATAACCAAAAATGACTTTCAATAGCATCTTTAAATAAACCACTTTTGTACAATCTTATATCGGTATAATCTAAGTTTCTAAAAGCATTGATAGTTGCAGGGATTTCTTCGGTACGATATTGAGCTATAGTAGAAACATTACTTACCAGTTTTCTGGTAGGTAAAAACCATTTTACATAGCTATCTTTTGGTAATTGTTCTAAAAAAGCAGTATCTTCATTTTTTATACGAAGTTTTTCTTCTTGTATGGTTTTTGCAGGTGCTTTTTGAACTATAAATAAGGTATCTGTTACATATATTTTCTCTAAAAATAACCAAGCGCTTAAAGCTTGTTCTCGCTTTGGGTGTTCTTTGGCATATTGCTCAAACCATTGGTTTTGCTGTCCTTTTTTTATGTTGATGGTTTTTGGATTACTCAGTGATTCCCCCGCTAATTCTATATCTTCTCCACTTAATATAACAAATAAGGGTTTATTATCTGATGCTAGTAAATACCCTATACCAATATCATTTTCAGAATAATTAAGTGTAAAATTACCTTTGTCGTCTGAAGTTGTCGTTGAAATAGTATAGGTTTTAAGTCCAGAAAATCCCTCTAATTTTATGGTTTGATTGGATAGTTTTAAAAATTTACCTTTAATGGATTGAGCTTGAACTAAACAATTAATTAATAAAAAACCAATGAAAACAATCTTCATAAATCTACTCTTTTAAATATTTTTCTAATAATCGCCATTGCTCTTCAAAATTTTTATCTGTAAACAAGGGTGCATACCAAAAATTATGTTCTTTTGCCTGCTCCGCAGAAAACATTTTATAAATTTCATTTTCGTGATGTTTATTTTCTGGTTTAGCAAAGTTTCTAGCTTTGTAAACTATTGCAGATAATAAACCCCATTCTGACTCGGAAACTGAAGCTCCTAAAATAAAAACAGGATTTTTTAAAATTTGAGAATACCAAGTTAAATCAAATGCACTTTTTTTCTCTTCTTGCTTAAAATGTTTTCTAATTCTATCAGTATCCGATACTAATTTAGCATATTTATTTATACCTAAGGTTATTGATTGAGGTTTTAAAATTGAACCATGTGGATACCAGAAACGTATTTCGTTGCCTTCTTTATCCGTAATCTTTCTGAAGGATGTTCTTTGGTAAACACTACTGCTACTATTTTTAGGATATTTTTTAGTAAATGAACTTTCATTTAGCCACTCTATTTTATCTCCATTACCAAAGTTTATATTACAAAGCTCTTCTGCTACATGGTCAAAATTTAAAGAAATAACATCTGAAACATATTTAGGGTTAAAAATGGTAGGATACTGAAACCTATTATTTTGTGAAAGCACCAGTTCTTGCTCTGCATTAATATAGTTTGCAATATTTTTTAATATTTGCTTTTCTATTTTATTAGCTTGTTTAATAGCTGTTTTGTCTTGCTTACTGGTTTGGATAACAATTATTCTCTCAAAATCTAAAGTATACTTATTAGATAGGTATCTTGAAGGAGTTAGTTTAGACAAAAGCACTTTCCAGTTGCTTAAAATAGAAAAACTACCTAAGGCTTCTTTGTGATAACCAGAACCAAGGATTATTGTTACTTTTTGGTTTTTAATTTTAATTTGTTTAAAAATATTTTCAATCATTCTAATGTTTTATGCATCTTACTGAGCCACCAGTAATTCTAGCTTGACCACCAAAATCAACAGCATTATATCTATAATCACCTGAAAGTGCTCCAGAAAAATTAAGTCCAACCACCGTGCTTGTCCAATAAAAAAGTGTGTTCGTTACAATACTGCCATTAGTACCTGTTCTTAAACCCGATGTTCTGGGTAATTTTAAATTTCCTCCATTAAAATTTATTTTCATCTCGTTAGCTAACTCTTGTTGTGTAGGAAGTCTATATCCTTTTGGACATGGATTATTTACACCATTTAAGCCTTGCCATAAATTTGCATTAGGTGTTACTTGCCATAATAATTGTGGATAAATTATAAAATTGCCATGTGCGGGTTTATCAGAACTACTAAGTACATTAATTGTTGAAGAATTCCTGCATTGATGACCATCAGCTCTTCTTCCCCATTGATATAAATCACCAAATACATTAACATCATTCTCATAATTAGTACCACTTGGTAAATCTTGAGGAGCGTAACTAGCTCCTAAGTTTCTATCCATCCACTTTTTACCTGTCGCTGAACTTGTAATCTCAACAATTTTAGTTATTTTTGAATCGCAAAAAACTGTTTCAGAATCATATTGATTTGTTTCTATTTGCATATTTATCTCTTGTCCATAAAAAGTTCCAATTATACTTATTGCATAAGCTCTTATATAGTATGTTGTATTCGGAGCTAAATTTTTTAACTCACTGTTAAATTGTCCTATGCCAGTTCCATCTTCTGTTTTACTATCTGCTGTAGTTGGGTTTTGATTGATACTCCAACAAACTCCCCGTGTTGTTATTTCAGCACCTCCATCATTTGTAATATTACCCCCACTCATAGCAGAATCAATGGTGATATTTGAAATTTGTTTAGTTGTTAAAAGAATTACTCCATCACGTGTTTTAAAACTTACTTCATTTCCATAGGTTGTTCCTGCTTCATTGGTAGCATAAGTTCTTAAATAGTAAGTTGTATCTGCTTTTAAATTGGTCAACTCACTGCTAAATTGCCCTATACCTGTTCCATTTTCTGTTTTATTATCTGCTGTGGTAGGGTTTTGATTCGTACTCCAACAAACACCTCGCTTGGTTATTTGCCCTTCTCCAGCACCTATAACATTACTAGACGCAGTAGCAGATATTGCTGTAATATTTGAAATAGATGTTGCATTTAAAATTGCTGACCCTACCTGTGTGGTAAATGTGACCTCATTGCCATAGAATGTCCCAATAGGATTTGTAAAGAAAGTTCGGTAATAATAAGTTTTATTTTGTTTGAGGCTATTAATTTGTTTAGAAATATCAACTCCACTTACTTCTATCACATTATCTGTAATTTTAGGCAATATTGTTTCTGAATATACAAAACCTTGAGAAGTAACTGTCTTGTCACAAGTGGGTGCAATTATCTCACCAATTAAAGTTGCAGAAGTGTCATTAATATCCTTAGCCTCCTTAGTTGTTAGTGTTGGAGTTGGTTTACATGGTTCTTCTCCTTCTGAACAGGAATAAACCATCATTGCAATGAACAGGTATAATATTTTTTTCATTATGTTTTTTTAAACTTGTTTCAAAGATAGAAATTTTTTAAAAAAAATAAAACCCATAACAATCTATTGGATATTATTTTTCTTTTTTCCAAGAGGAACCAGGGAAGAATCTTATTTCTGGGGATTTAACTGATAAATTTCATTCCCATGACGATAATTTCAGTTTTGACTCAAGTGTTAAACCATCACCTGATACTTTTATGTTTTCTGGAGTAACCACATCTACAGAATTGTACAAGTCACGAGTAATGGTTCGAATGAAAGATTTAGAACCGTCTGTGTCATTTAAGATTTATAATCCCGAAAATATTAATAAACAAGAATGGGAGGAGTTTTTAAGACTTTATAATTTGTTATCTCTTATATAAATAATGTCAAAAAGTAGACTCTCCAAATCAACATTTATTCGTGGACTTCAGTGTGAAAAGTCACTCTATCTTTATAAGCACCATTATAAATTAAAAGATCCTACACCTTCATCACTACAAGCTTTATTTGATCAAGGAACCAATATTGGATTATTAGCACAAGAACTGTTTCCTAATGGTGTTGATGCTTCTCCCGAAAATCATTTCAAGATGGTTGAGTCCGTGGGAAAGACGATTGACTATATCTCTCAAGGTCAAAATATTATATATGAAGCTACTTTCCTGTACAATGATGTTCTTGCTGCATTAGATATATTGGTTAAAGATAATGATGGTTGGAAAGCATATGAAGTGAAAAGCTCAACTAAAGTATCCGAGACCTATATCAAGGATGCTGCCATACAATATTATACAATTACAAATTCAGGAATAGGTCTTAAAGACATATCGATTGTTCATATCAATAATCAATACACAAAAGATGGAGAATTAGACATTCATCAATTGTTTACCATTGAATCGGTGTATGACCAGGTTTTAGAGTTTCTCCCCCGAATACCAAATGAGGTTCGAAGACTTAAAAATGTGATTGAAAGTCCTGAAACACCAAATGTAGATATCGGAAATCATTGTTCTGATCCTTATGACTGTGATTTTAAAGGAACTTGTTGGAAACACATCCCTGACTATTCAGTTTTTAATATTTCAAGACTAAACAAAGACAAGAAGTTTGATTTATATAATCAGGGAGTAATCACATTGGATGATTTTGATCTTAGTCAAACAGACCTGAATCCAAACCAAGTGTTACAGGTTCAATCAGAAGTTAATGGGACAACTCATATTGATATTGAAGAGATAAGAAACTTCACAAATGGATTGTATTATCCTTTATACTTTTTAGACTTCGAAACTATAGGTCCTGCAGTTCCAAAGTATAATGGTAGTAGACCCTACCAACAATTGGTGTTTCAATATTCACTTCACATTCAAGAGACTTCAACCTCTGAAATAGAACACAGAGAATATCTTGCAGATCCATCTCAAGATCCAAGAATTGGGTTCATAGAACAACTCATTGAGGACTGTGGTACCAGTGGTGATATATTGGTCTATAATATTGGTTTTGAGAGGGGAAAACTAAATGATCTAATCAATGTTTTCCCTGAGTATTCTATTGAGTTGAGAAGGATTGTTAATCGTCTAAAAGACCTTATGATTCCGTTTCAACAGAAGTGGTATTATACCCCCGAAATGAGGGGTAGTTATTCCATAAAGTACGTTCTCCCCGCACTGGTTCCAGAACTCTCATACAATGATCTTGATATTAAAGAAGGAGGTACAGCATCTAATACTTTTCTTTCGATGGTAAACGGAACATTTGCGGGTGATGTTGAAGAAACAAAAAATCAACTCTTGGAGTACTGTAAGTTAGACAACTTCGCGATGGTCAAAATTTTAGAGAAACTACTTCAGGTGTAAACTGATTTTCTTTTAAAAAAATTGAAAAAATTTTTAAATCCAACTTTTAGACTTTTCTCAATTTTATATCAATTTTTGGCAAAATTTTCAGACGACTCTGAGAGGGTGTTTTGATTCAAATATATTTATATATTAATGCAGGATGTCCCGCAAGGAGTTCGGCCGGGGGGTCCCCATCGTTCTTTTACCAATATGCGGATAAAAATGATTATGATCAACCCGTGACGGTGATCCTTCACCAATTTTAATCGGCAAAGAAAAGTGCATCAAAACAATTACTGTAGCAAAACTTTAGCATTTATTATTCTGGAACCCTGATTTTTCGCAGTATAATAGCCTGGTAGAAATCCAAAGGATTAAAATGACACACTATGATAAACGCAATAATTTATTCAAGAGTAAGTTCCGAATCTGAAAGACAAGATACCCAGAGGCAAACATCAGAATTAAAAGAATATGCCAATAGAATGGGGTATAATGTAATTGAAATCTATGAAGAGAAGGTAAGTGGATTTAAAAAGAATGAACAAAGACCTATTTTCTCTAAAATGTTGGATGACATTAATACCAATCAAATTGACAAGGTTCTTGTTTGGGAACTAAGTAGGATTGGAAGAAGTGTTCTTCAATCATTGCAAAATATTCAAACACTTCACGATTTAAAAGTTGGAATCTATATTAAGAACTTTAATCTTGAAACTCTTAACGATGACAAAACACCAAATAGTCTATCTATGTTCATGGTTCAGATATTGTTTAGCGTTGCAAGTATGGAATCTCAAATGACTCTTAGTCGTTTAAAATCTGGTTATAAAAACCACATCAAGAAACACGGATCCAAAAGCGTTGGAAGAAAAAAAGGAAATATTGACTGTGACGAAACAATATTAAATCGTCACTCGGATGTTGTGCGGTTAATAAAGAGAGGGTTGTCGATCCGAAATATTAGTGCAATAACAAATAAGTCCACCAATACTGTGATGAAAGTAAAAAGGATTCTGTAATGGATACTTTTTTCAAATGGTATTTCATTGCAGTTGGAGGGTTGTTCTTATTGAATCTGTTTTATAAGTTAATTGTATTTCTGAAGGGTGAAGAGGAAGACTGGCAATTTCAGTTGGCAGAGGATGTATTGAGCTGGTGCCTTCATCTTTATCCAATTCGAAAACAAAAACCACTACTGACTTTAGTTGAGGGTAAATCTCATTTAGCGGGAGAGTATTGTTTCTATAACAATTCAATTACAATTTATAGGGATAACAATGTAATACGCAGAGAACTAATTAATACCGTCATCCATGAGTATTTCCATTATTACCTAATCACATCAGAATCTAAATCTAAACTCTACCATGATCAATTGGAACAATTCTCATTGGAGCAACACCCACAGGAAATTCTATGTAACACAATGGGAAGAACTCTCACAAAATTGTATCTGGATAAATAATTAAAAATGGTTCTTATTTGACAAATAGTACAATATCCCAACCAATCGTGCAGATAAGAATTTAGTGTAATACATTAATAAAAATCACGGATCCAAGGGTTCAAATCGAGAATTAGTGATTATTCCTATAGGTACTTTATATTTTTGAACTGTAAAATTTTTCACGACAAAAAATTACCAATTCATTCAACAAAATCAACTTTTTGGGGTCTATTTCATGTTCAGGTAGAAGATTTAATTTTTCATTAAAGAAATCTCTTAACAACTCAATTTCAGATGGATTAAGACCCCCACAATTGATCAAATATCGATTGAAATATTCATAATCTAAATTATTTTTTCCTTTTAGCATCTTCTTTTATTTTTTTTAATTTTTCGATTACCGATTCCCTTATAAGATCTGATGTTGTGTATTTTTTGTTATTTTCTTCAATAACACAATCAATCAAATCTTTGAACTGACTTTCTGTTATTCGAACTACTACTCTTTTTGACTTTTTCTCTTTCATAACTGAGTTTCTCTATAAATATGACGAAATTCAAAATTTGTCAGACAGTTAATGATTTTTTTTAATTAGTTGATTTATGAGTGCATCAAGATCAATTATTTCCAAGTCTTTCATATGACACCCCACGGTTTTTCTGCTAACTCCACTTAATTTACTAATGGAAGATATTGTATGTTTTTCATTTTCTTTGGTTAATTTTTCAATAGCAGCGGCAATCTTCAACTTGGTTTTGTTTTTCCTAATACTTCCATTAACCTTGTTGGCAACAAGTGACTTCTGTCCACCGGAGAGATTCAATTTAGGATTGATGTGCAAACTCTTTTTTCGATTGTTTTGATACTCATAATGATCACTTTTGATATATCCATACTGCATATTGAATAAAGACAAAAGGTCCCTATAACTCATCTTGGGGTCAGCACAATTTCTATTTATGTTATATACATACGCAAATATCCATTTGGGATCAATTTCTGGATTCAGATTAAATAGTGCATGGAAATAATAGGTATAGAATTTTCGTTTATAACCATCTCTTATCTTTCTTGGTATTTTGATATCAGTCCATGGAATAGTATCAATGTCAATATCACTTTTATTAATGTATTTAGTTTTAGTAATGAGATGAGTATCAATCTCCGTTATGGATAAATACATTATCTCTCTTTCGGGTGCGTAGAACAGTGTATTATTACTAACAACCCTCTGGATTATACCCTGACTTACGCACTTTACCCCTTCACTCACATCTATACAAACCTCTATGTTTACATACACATCTGGGTCATAAGAAATGAACCACATCTGCGATAATTTGAGAGCACCTTTATCAAATTCTATGTCTTTAAAGTAGTGTGATGATAAATAATCAATGATAGACTTATACTCGTCTTTAGATGTGATTCTATGATTTATTTTTACTAAAATTGACAATCCTCTTCCTCCACTGGAGATGCACACCATAGAAACTACTTCTTTGTATTTTGAAATAAATTCTTTTTTGTATTCTATAGCGTTTTCAAGATTATCAATATCGAGATAGATATATCCAGAACCAATTTCGTAGTTTTTTTCAAAATTTGGTCCCTTGATTGAATTGTACTTGACCACACAGTTTGGCTGGCATCGAACAAGATATTTTTTCCCTTCATCATACTCTACATCCCCTTTTTTATGGTCTCTAATGGTTTTATAGTCCCTATTGTAAGGATTGGTGCTGATAATTTTTATTAGGGTGTTAAAATCGATTTTTTTTGAGGGGGTGTTATTATAGATTTTACCCTCGTAAAGAGAAAACATAAATTTAAAAACTCAATTCTAAAACTGATGCAGCAGCCGCTTAAATTGAGTTGAAACTAAGTTATACGTATTGGAATCTAATCTACATGTTTACACCCCACGTATTAAAAATATAAAGAAATAAATCGATAAAGTCAAATATAATTATAATTCCTAAATACTAAACTTCAGGTCGTGAGACCTAAAGTTCACCCCCTTGATTCTTAATTTTTTTTTCTTTATGTTTTTACTGTTCCCTTTTTGGGGAAAATAAACTTGTCGATTTGATCGACTCGATATAGTTAATAAAATTGACTATGAATTATAAAGTGGAGCTTGCAGAAATTAGCTCATTATCAGTACACCCCGAAATAAAAAAACACGGGACAAAAAATGAAGAGGCGTACAAAAAACTTATTCCTTCAATAAAGGAATTTGGAGTTTTGGATCCGATAAGAATTGTAAAAGAAAATAATAGATTGTACATCATTCACGGGTATTCTCGATATAGAGCAGCACGTGATTTGGGAATTAAATTACTTCCAGTCATTGAAACTTCACCAATTGAATCTGATGTTTTTCTGGATTCAATAATTCGAAATACCACAATCAAAAGATCTTTCAAAGAAGTTGCTGTAGCAGCCAGTTATATTTTGGATCGGATTGGAAATTCACAAGGCAAAAAACGAACAGAATCACCAATCAAAAACGATATCGATAATTTTGATGAAGTAGCAAAAGATCGATACGATATAGCCCGATCTGTTCTTCACATTGACTTCTCAGTCTCCACTCTTAAACGGCTGCTTAAAATACATGAGATCGATGAGACCCCAGAGGGTTCAAAACTTAGATTGTTTGACCAATTAGAGAATGGTAAAGGAATTTCCCCTGTATATGAAACCGCAATTGAAACCAATGAGTCAAGAGATAGAAAATACAATAGACGTCTTGAATTACAAGCTGAAAAAAGTGATGAAATCAAACGAATAGAGTCTCTTAAACAACAACAACTTATAAATGCAGTTCGCAGTGAATTTGAAGAAAAGTTTGAAAAAGAATACGAAGAACGTTATGAGCAAGAGTTCGGATGTAAACCTAAACCAAAATCACTTTTAGAACTGGAATGGGACGAAAAAATAAACAAATTACAGCAGATTAGACACATCATTTCAAATGAAGATGAAATCATGATAATTGAAATTTTAAATAAATATTAAAAAATATGAAAAATATAATATATAACGAAAATTGTAAAAAAACATTTACTAAGATAGAGGATAAATATATTGATGGAATAATCACTTCACCTCCATACAATATCAATATTAAGAGAAGCGACTGTTACTACAACAATGGATATTCAAAATTAGACGGACTAAGTCAAAATGATTATCTGGAGGTTAGAACTAATGAATTTAGGGAATTCTCAAGAATAATTAAGGATGATGGAGTTATTTGCTACAATATTTCATACAGCAAAGAAAACCCGATACTTCCAACGTTATTAGTAGCTAAAATTCACGAAGAGTTGGATTTAACAATTGCGGACATTATTTCCTGGAAAAAACCACACGCTATACCTTTTCAAACTTCATCTACAAAATTGAGCAGGGTTACAGAACTTATTTACATTTTCGTAAAAAAAGATAGATTACACACGTTTAAAACGAATAAAGAAGTTAGCAAGATTAATGAAAAAACTGGTCAAAAATTTTATAAAAACTATGTGAATTTTATTGAAGCAAAAAATAATGATGGATATAAATGCCAACTAAAAGCATCGTATTCACAAGATTTATGTGACCAGTTGATAAATATTTACTTTTCAAAAGGTAGTTTGATCTATGATCCTTTTACAGGCATAGGAACAACTCAACTAAGCTGTATCGAAAATTATTGTGATTTTATTGGAAGTGAAATAACAACTGAACATTATAACATTGCTGTTAAAAGAGTGGGAGAAAAAAGAAAAGAAAAAGAAGATGAAA
>Ga0209136_1001999_pt1 | contig 12779 bp, 7 predicted proteins | sample SaaInl0LU_22_DNA_FD_184640 | JGI IMG/M metagenome (GOLD analysis project Ga0209136, IMG submission 184640) | Marine microbial communities from expanding oxygen minimum zones in the Saanich Inlet - ESP_90LU_22_DNA (SPAdes) (version 2) | ecosystem: Environmental > Aquatic > Marine > Intertidal zone... | reverse complement strand
CGATTGATGAATGTTACCGTGCCTTAGGTGCGATGCATGGGCTGTATAAGCCGATCGAAAACCGCTTTAAAGATTACATTGCGATCCCACGTACCAATGGTTATCAATCATTACATACCTCATTAATAGGGCCTCATGGTATTCCGGTTGAAGTGCAGATCCGCACCCAAGAAATGGATATCATGGCGGATAAAGGAGTGGCTGCACACTGGTTGTATAAATCTCCGGATGAGAAAGATACCTCGTCTCAGCTGAAAGCACGGAAGTGGATGCAATCCTTATTAGAACTGCAACAAAGCGCCAGTTCTTCGTTTGAATTCATCGAAAATGTCAAATCAGATTTATTTCCCGATGAGATTTATGTGTTTACTCCTAAAGGTAAAATCATAGAATTACCGACTGGCTCGTGCGCGGTTGATTTTGCGTATGCAGTGCATTCTGGTGTTGGCAACACCTGCGTGGGTGTGCGCGTTGACCGCCGCAATTTCTCGTTATCTGAGCCGCTACAAAATGGCCAAACTGTGCAAATTATTACTTCTCCTCGTGCCAAACCCAACGCCAATTGGTTGAATTTTGTGGTGAGTGCGAAAGCACGAGCGAGTATTCGTCAGTATTTGCGTAAACAACAAAGCGAAGATGCCTTAGGCATGGGGACGCGTTTACTTCGTCATGCGTTAGGTCATAATAATCTGGATGATGTTGCGCAAGTTGATATTGATCGCGTTGTGGATGAGACCAAACATGCGACGTTCAATGCCTTGCTTGAAGATATTGGGCTTGGAAATGAACTTAGCGCCATTGTTGCACGGCGCTTAGTTGGGGATAGCGATTCGTTAGCCGATGAGAAAAGAGGTAAAGTAGCTATCAAAGGCACCGAAGGCTTGTTGATGCACTATTCCAAATGCTGTTACCCGATCCCTGATGATGAAATTGTTGCGATCCTCAATCCTGGAAAAGGCATGATGATCCACCAACATGGTTGTACTAATATTCGCAAACTTTCCAAAGAAGAGCCTCAGCGCGTCTTGCCAATGGAATGGGATGACCAGGTTGATGGTGATTTTAAAGTGTCGGTGCGAGTTGAGTTAATCAACCATCAAGGTACCCTAGCTAAGCTGACAAATGCGATTACAACGTGTGATTCGAATATCATTAATCTGATTACGGATGAAAAAGAGAGCAATGTGTATTTTGTGGATCTTGAAGTGACCACACGTAATCGTATTCATTTTGCAGATATCATGCGTAAAATTCGTATTATGCCCGAAGTCCAAAAAGTCTCACGACATAGCCAAAACAAACATATTTAACCCTAGACCTAAACCCATAAGTATTAATAATTAGGAATTACCATGACTAAATCTGTGATCCATTCAGAGGCAGCTCCCGCTGCGATCGGTACATACAACCAAGCTATCAAAGCTGGTAATACGGTATATTTATCGGGTCAAATCCCGTTAGTCGCCAGTACAATGGAAATGGTTTCGGATGACTTTGCAGCGCAAGCGCATCAAGTATTCAAAAACCTATGTGCAGTGTGTGAAGCTGCGGGTGGCGATATTAATGATATGGTTAAAGTGAATATTTTCTTAATCGACTTAGGCCATTTTGCTACCGTAAATGAAATCATGGCGCAGTACTTTAATACGCCATATCCTGCGCGTGCAGCGGTGCAAGTTTCAGCCTTACCCAAAGCCGCTCAAATTGAAATTGACGGCATAATGCAACTGCCAGAGTAGAGAAAACTGCGTGAGTCTTGCTACCCCAGCATATGGTCATCAACCTATTACCGCCTTAAAAGGTGTTGGGGCAAAGGTGGCAGAAAAACTGGCCAACTTAGGCTTACGGACAGTCCAAGATGTGTTATTTCATTTGCCTCATCGGTATGAAGACCGCACGCATATCTATAATATCGTGGATTTGTATCATGGCATTCATGCGACAATCCAAGGTGAGGTGATTCAAAGCGATATTGTTTTTGGTCGTCGTCGTGCTTTGGTTATCAAAATCAAGGATGCGTCTGGGATCATTACCTGCCGTTTTTTTTATTTTTCTGCGGCGCAAAAAGCACAGCTCTCACCGGGTACGCAAATCCGTGCCTTTGGTGAATATCGTCGCGGTAAGCATGCCTTAGAATGTGTCCATCCCGAATATAAAGTCGTAAATCCTAATGACACTGCTCCCATGTCCGAGAGTCTGACACCTGTGTATCCAACGACCGATGGTGTGAAACAAATCACCTTACGCAATTTAACCGAACAAGCACTCTTAGCCATGCAGCAAGGTGCATTAGCTGAGCTCATGCCTGCTGGAATGTATGCGCAACAGATCTCTTTAAACGAGGCACTGCATATTGTGCATCGACCGCCACCTGATGTGTCATTGCATTTGTTTGAAGAAGGTAAGCATCCAGCGCAGCAGCGTCTGATTTTAGAAGAACTCATGGCACATCAAGTCAGTGTATTAAAAATGCGCGCAAACAATGAAGTGCAACCCGGTTTTGCAATTGCACAAGATGATGAGTTACAGCAACGGTTTTTAGCGACGCTGCCCTTTGCGCCGACGAATGCACAAGCGCGCGTTGTGCGTGAAATTCAACATGACATGCACCAACCTTATCCAATGATGCGTTTAGTCCAAGGTGATGTTGGCTCAGGTAAAACGTTAGTTGCAGCTTTAGCGGCACTGAATGTCATTTCTGCTGGCTATCAGGTGGTACTGATGGCACCGACAGAGTTATTAGCCGAACAGCACGCGCAAAATTTTGCGACATGGTTCACTGGGTTAGGTATTCATGTGGGTTGGTTAGCCGGAAAATTAAAAGGCAAAGCACGTGAGCAAGTACTCACTGCGTTAGTGTCTGGCGATATTAATTTGTTAGTGGGTACTCATGCTGTTTTTCAAGAAAAAGTCATTTATCATAATTTGGCGATGGTGATTATTGATGAACAACACCGCTTCGGGGTGCATCAACGGTTGGCGCTACGTGAAAAAGGGGAGATGCAAGGGCGTTTCCCACATCAGTTAGTCATGACTGCAACACCGATCCCTCGCACGCTCGCCATGACCGCATATGCCGATCTCAATACATCCGTCATTGATGAACTTCCGCCTGGACGTACGCCAGTACAAACTATCGTTGTCCCTAGTGCTAGACGGGATCAAATTATGGCACGCGTACACAAATCTGTCACCGTAGATAGCCGTCAAGTATATTGGGTATGTACGCTAATCGAAGAATCGGAAGTATTACAAAGCCAAGCTGCCGAAGATACGTATATTGCGTTAAAGACGGCCTTACCTGATCTGCAAGTAGGATTAGTACATGGCCGTATGAAACCGGCAGAAAAACAAGCAATTATGGCACAATTTAAAGCCGCAGAACTCGATGTGTTAGTCGCCACTACGGTAATCGAAGTTGGTGTAGATGTACCCAATGCCAGTTTAATGATCATTGAAAACCCAGAACGATTAGGCTTAGCTCAACTGCATCAACTCCGCGGCCGAGTAGGTCGAGGTTCTGTAGAAAGTCATTGTGTATTAATGTATGACGGTACCTTATCCAAGACTGCCACCAAGCGCTTAGGTGTCTTGCGAGACTCGAATGATGGGTTTTATATCGCGCAAATGGATCTGGAAATACGCGGGCCGGGTGAAATTTTAGGTACCAAACAAACCGGCATTGCCGATCTGAAAATCGCGGATTTGGTCCGTGACGGGCACTTACTCGATCAAGTCCAGCAGTTAGCTGCTGATTTATTTGTGCATCATCCCGCCAATGCGCAAGCCATGATTAATCGTTGGTTAGGCGCGAAGGAACAATATTCAAATGCCTAATTTTAGTGGTCGAGTGTTACATAACGCTGCGGGTAAGCCGTTATCATTAATCAAATTTAACGATGTTTTGTCGGATATTAAAAACCTTAAAGCACTAGCAAGTACTTACCAACTTGAGTTTGTTGGTCTTCAACAGTTAGCAGCCATTTACACCGATAAAGCCGTTAATCAATTTGGGCAGCACGCACTAGTGAGTGTCGATGAAGGCGTTGGATTAGTTGATTTACGTGATCCTAAATTGTTGCCATTGTGTGTTGATTTTGCCGCAGATGCGTTGCTCTATCGCAAAGATAAAGGCGGTGGCAAAAACGAAGCTATCGCTAAAGCTGTAGGGATCAAAAGTACATTGCGCCCGAGTGTTGTGGATGCAACGGCAGGTTTAGGCACGGATAGTTTTATTTTGGCATCCCTAGGTTGCCAAGTCACGATGCTTGAACGGACGAATATTGTGTGTGCGTTATTACATGATGGGCTAAATCGTGGTAGTGAAGATGTACAAAGCCGGGATATTGTCGCACGAATGAAGCTTTTACCTGGCAATGCGGTCGAGCGGTTGCAAGAGCTCATTGAACAAAAGCAAGAGGTGGATGTGGTGTACTTAGATCCGATGTTTCCTCATAAGAAAAAATCCGCAGCCGTAAAAAAACCAATGAAAATGTTTCAAACGTTACTCGGACATGATGCCGATGCGGATGATTTATTAACGCCAGCGCTAACATTAGCCGCGAAACGAGTCGTCGTGAAACGACCCAATTACGCGCCATTTTTACAAGATAAAGCGCCAACCATGCAAATCAAAGGTAAAAAACACCGTTTCGATGTTTACTTGCGCTAACGCAACGAGTTATTGGCCAATAACTTATTTTAGCCGATTAATTACCGGCTATTTGCATTTCACTGATCAATACTGATCCTGTCTGAATACTACCGCGAGCTTCAATATCATTTGCCACAGCAGTAATATTTTTGAGCATCGTCTTGAGATTACCCGCAATCGTGATTTCATGGACAGGATATTGAATAATCCCATTTTCTACCCAAAACCCAGCAGCACCACGTGAGTAATCACCAGTCACGCCATTGACACCCTGTCCCATCAACTCTGTGACCAATAATCCTGTGCCCATTTGTTGTAATAACGCAGCTTGGTTGGGTGTATTGGTCGAGACATACCAGTTATGGATCCCACCAGCATGTCCGGTGGTCGTTAAGCCCATTTTGCGCGCCGAATAACTTGTTAATAGATAATGTTGCAACACACCATCTTGTACAATTTGCATATCTTTAGTTTGGACCCCTTCGTTATCAAAAGGTGAACTAGCTAGTGCGCGTTTAACATGCGGTTTTTCGGCAATACTGAGCCATTCAGGTAACACTTGAGTCTGGATAGAGTCGAGTAAAAATGATGATTTACGATATAAACTCCCGCCACTGATTGCCCCGACGAAATGACCAAATAAGCTAGAGGCGATTTGACGATCAAATACCACGGGGTATTTTCCGGTGTTAATTTTACGGGCATCTAAGCGGTCAATTGCATTTTTAGCAGCTTCTTGACCAATCGCTTCAGGTGCAGATAGTTCAGTACTGACACGCGATACGCTGTACGCATAATCACGTTGCATATCCTGTTCTGATTGGCTTAACACCACACAGCTTAAGCTATAACGAGTACTTGGATAACCCGCAATTAAACCATGTGAGTTACCGTATACGCGACAACCGACATTGGCGTTATAACTGGCACCATCAGAGTTAGTAATTTTGTCACTGCTATCTAATGCTGCTTTTTCGGCGGCGAGCGCATAACTAAGACCTAATTCAGTGTCTAATTCAATCGGATGATATAAATCACAATCAGGAATATAAGTCGCAATTTGTTCGGCATCGGCAATGCCATTGCAGTCATCTTCGCCGGTATGTTTAGCGATCTCGATGGCTTTTTGTACGGTTAATGATAATGCCGCGGGGGATAAGTCTGCCGTTGAAGCAGAGCCTTTGTGGCGACCGACATAAACGGCAATACCTAAGCCGCCATCATTGGTGAATTCGATATTTTCGACTTCTTGCATTCGCGCAGAGACGGCGATCCCCTGAACTTTCGACATACTCGCTTCGGCTTCAGTTGCGCCTTGCGCTTTGGCCATGGCTAATACATCACTTACGACCTGTTTGATGTCTTCGAGTTGCTGTTTTGTTTGCATAATGTCGGTTTCGCTATCCAAGTTTGTGGTTCCGTTGTTATAATAGAACCATATTCAAAAGAAAAAGTTAAATGTTATGTCCCAAGAAGAATTTACAGCCGCCCCAGATGAAGATGAAAATTGGGTTAGTAAAACTCAACTTAAACAACAAGCTGATGCATTGCATCTGGTCGGTCGAACCTTAGTGGGCCTGACTAAGAAAGCCTTAAAAACGATTCCTATGTCAGAAGATCTGGCAGATGCCGTGGCACTTGCGCAGCGTATCGATAAGAAAAAAGAAGGCTATCGTCGTCAATTACAATTAGTGGCTAAGTTGTTACGTCAATCGGATTTTGAACCGATTGAAAACGCCTTAGCGGTACTTAACGCTAAACAGCGTCAATCAAATCAAGCATTTCATGCGATTGAAATCGCGCGTGACGAATTAATTCAACAAGGTGATGAGGCAGTTGAAGCATTGCTTAATACCTATCCTAACCTTGATCGTCAACGTTTACGTCAACTAGTTCGTCAAGCCAAAAAGCAAGCCGAACAAAATAAGTCGCCAAAAGCATCACGTGAGATTTTTCAATATCTCAAAAGCGTGATGCCAAACTAAACTGAAGCTATATTCAAAAAATTAATTATTGCGTGCCACCAACGGTAATTTCGTCGACCTTCAAGCTCGGTTGACCTACACCTACAGGCACGCTTTGACCATCTTTGCCACAAACCCCGACACCTTTATCTAAGGCTAGGTCATTACCTATCATCGAGATTTTACCCATTACATCAGGTCCATTACCAATTAAGGTTGCGCCTTTGATCGGAGTGCTAATTTTACCATCCTCGATGAGATACGCTTCTGATGTTGAGAATACAAATTTACCTGATGTAATATCAACTTGACCGCCACCAAAGTTTGGTGCAAACACGCCTAGTTTGATTGTACTTATGATATCCGCCTGAGTGTGTTCACCGCCCAGCATATACGTATTGGTCATACGTGGCATCGGTAAATGCGCGTATGATTCACGGCGACCATTACCCGTCGGTGCAACGCCCATTAATGCCGCATTATGCTTATCCTGCATGTAGCCTTGTAATATTCCATCTTCGATAAGCACATTGTATTGAGACGGTGTGCCTTCATCATCGATGGTCATGGAGCCGCGTCGATCGAACATCGTGCCATCATCAACAACAGTCACACCTTTAGCCGCGACCTGTTGACCGATTTTGCCAGAGAAGGTGGATGAGCCCTTGCGGTTAAAATCACCCTCTAAACCATGCCCAACTGCCTCATGTAATAACACACCCGGCCAGCCATTGCCTAACACCACTGGCATGTTGCCAGCAGGCGCGTCGATGGCTTGTAAGTTAATTCGAGCCATCTGTATGGCTTCATCGGCTAAACCTTCGTAAAATGGCTTACCGTTGTCGTCAGATAAAAAATAATCGTAGGCATAACGTCCACCAGCACCAGAGCCGCCACGTTCACGTCGGTCACCTTCTTCGAGTAACACAGACACATTTAAACGGATCAATGGGCGCTGATCCGTTGCAAAGGTACCATCGGTTGCGGCAACTAAAATCTCTTCATATACCCCAGTAATGCTGACACTGACTTGTGAAGCATTGGCAGCTTGTTCACGGATATATTTATCAGTCGATTTAAGTAGCGCAATTTTTTCGGCGTCTTGCATCTGCAACAATGGATTATCGCTCATATATTTTGCATCGGCGTGGACGGTTGCAAAAGGCGTAATAGCTTGGGTCACATTCACCGCTGGGGCAATGGAACGCGCAGCTTTGGCTGCATCATGTAAGGCGGTGATATTGATATCATCAGAATACGCAAAGCCAGTTTTTTCACCGCTTATGGCACGCACACCCACTCCGCGTTCGATATTGTAGCTACCATTTTTAATAATGCCGTCTTCTAACACCCATGTTTCATGTTGTGAAGATTGAAAGTATAAGTCAGCATAGTTCACGTCATGCGTACACAACAAGCCCAGTGTGTCGTTAACTTGCGCTACGGATAACCCTGAGGCATCGAGTAAATTAGCTTGGACTGATGAAGTCACATGTTCTCCTAAAAAAATTGACGGTGCTGTTGCACATTAAGTGCTGTTCTAATCTCATCATGCCGAATAGGATCGCTTTTAGCAATCACAAATCCTGCATTGTGTTTAATAATATCTAAGACATCGCCCCATGGCGAATAAATGGCAGAATGGCCATAAGTTTGACGGCCATTTGCATGGGTGCCACCTTGATTAGCCGCAATGACATAACATTGGTATTCAATTGCACGAGCTGCGAGTAAATGATGCCAATGCGCTTGACCGGTTTCTTTGGTAAAAGCAGCTGGCACCACCAAATAATCGATGGGATTGTCTTTGACCATCGCATTAAACAGGGTTGAAAATCGAAGGTCATAACAAATACAGACACCGATACGGCCAAAGTCAGTTTCGATTACCAAAGGTTGAGTGCCAGCCACGGTAGAGTCTGACTCACGATACGACCCTGTGGCATCTTTAATATCAACATCAAATAAATGTGTCTTATGGTATGTACCGACTATGTGCCCTTGGGGATCAAAGCACAATGCCGTCGCGTGCATTTTTTTTGGATTCGGTGAGGGCGTTGGAATTGATCCTGCGATTAGCCAAATTTTGTAGTTTTTGGCTAGACTGGCGAGTCGGTCAACTAACTGAGTTTGCACTTGTTGATCTAATAAAGTTAGTGCACTGCTATCACGTCCACCAAAATATGCGAAGCACTCAGGCAGCACCACTAATGCAGGTAAGGCCATATCCCAATCAAGTGATGCAAATTCAAGTTGCTGTATGATTTGAGTGAAATTATCATCAATATTGGGGGTTGAGACGAGCTGGATCGCCACTAAGTTAATGGGTTGTGTCATGTTTCGGTTCTATTTTGTTTGCGGTTGTAAATTGACTGGAATTTTATCGATTTCAGTTAATGGGACAGCTTCATCCGGTAATATTTGTACATTTTGGCGCTTGGGTAGCGTCACTTCAGTACTTTGACGTTGTAATTCGGTGATAACCGGGGCACTAAAGTCACCTCGGATTGAATAGTTGATATTTGAAAAAACCTTCGCGGAAGTTAACACTTGGTTAACCGCTAACGCCGCAATTGCCGTAGGCGGGTTTACCATAAAATATACCAGTGCGGGTAAGTTACCGGTGACATTCGGTGCAAAAGAAACGGTGTAATTGAGTTCTTTATTAACTAAGTCCGAATACCCAGCAATATCAATTTCACCAGCTCCACCATCAACAACCGTATCTTGGGTAAACGCGATACCATTTTCAATGGTCATGGTGCCATTGATTTTGTCATAGAAAAAACCTTTGGCGAAGACATCTCGAAAATCTAAACTCAGTTTACGCACTAACGAATCAAGCGATAATAGAGTAAAAATACGAGACCCTTTATCACTAATTTCAGTAATATAGCCATCCGATAACGACCAATCAACATTGCCGTTAACATCGGCAAATGCAAAATCAAACGGTGCTTTATTCCATGTTAAATCTAACTTAAACCGCGCAGCTGAGTCTTTGATACCGGTTGAAAACGTAAATTCATCTAAAAATGCACCAAAATCATCACTGGTGATTTCACCATTGATAGCTGTTCGTGAGGTGCTGTTTTCTAACGTGTCCCATGTTCCCGTTAGATTAACGCCCCCATGATCATTTTGTGTCATTAGTTGCGTGATCTGCATGCCACTCTCAGTGGGGGTGGTGCGCAGGGTGACTGCACCAAGATTGTTATCGACCACACGGCATTGGGTGCAGGCAAAGGCAATTGGCGGTAAGGTGCGCGGGTCTATGGACGGTCGTGATGTCGCTAATGGTGTCTGTGCAAGCGTACTGATATTGATATAGTCTGCTTGAATATCGATTCCGCTGCCCAGCCAGTCATTAAATAAACGCACTGTGCCGCGCGCTTCTCGTGCGTTCAGATCAATTTGCCAGTTGTTATCAGATTGTTTGGCTGTGGCATTAATGTTATGGATAGTTTGATTGGCTAGAGTGACTTGATCAATGGCCATAAAGATACGTTCAGGTGTTGAAAATATCGGTGTCGTCGTTCCCCCAAATCCAGCTAACAAGCGGTCTAAGGTTTGGTACCATTCACTGACATCAAGGCGGGGTAAATTGGCAGAAATACTAAATCCGACCCCTGTACCTTGAAATTCACTTGCGCCTAATGCTAAATGCGCGCGCGAAAACTGTTTTTCTTTATGAGGTAGGACGCCAGCAAAACGGACATCATCGCCAAGGGTTGCATTAATTTCAGAAGCTAAATCAGTTCCGGTTGCACGGATAGATAAGGGCATGATGGTATCGGGTGTTTTGGCAAATGGAGCGGGTAACGAATGGGTGACTCCGACTAAATCACTGTTGAGATCAAACGTATAATGCATCCCTGATTGCGGTAACTGCAAGTTTAATCGACCTTGCCATGTCGCTTGACCTGCAAAGGCATGGGCATATTCGGCACTCGCTAGGTGTGCAAACTGTGCCACATCCCAATCGCCGCTAAGTGCAACCTTTGCTGTGTAACCATCGGCACTGTTTGCGCCATCTAATGACAGGGCTATCTGTTGGTCAAATAGCTTGGCGGAGAGTGTATTAACCGTAATCTTGTCGTTGACAAAGCTGAGTTGACCTTGCGCTTGGGTTAGCGCCAAGTCGACATCTATAAATTGAATATAATTATTAGGTAAATCAATCGTCCCGCTAGCAATTACATCATCATTATCTAATGGGATCTGTAAATTGAGAGTGGCAGATAGCGCGTTTGAAATAATAATGTTTTCATTTAGTAGCTGACCTAGTGAACTGGCTAAACTCGACTGTGCCATCACTTGCGCCAGTGCATAACCTGAACCTGAGCCAGTTGCATCAATGGTCAGTAAGCTTTGACCACTGAGACCTGGTAATGTAGCCGTCAAATCCGCTAGCGTTACATCTAAAATTTTGCCACTCGGCGCGCGCATAACCAGATCATTATTTTCAAATGCTAATTCTAAATCGAGCTCACTGAGCATCGGCCACTGATTACCAAACTTAAATTGGCCTTGGTGCATGAATAAACTGGCTTGAAATACCCCGTTATTTCGTTCAAAAGGGAAATCTTGTCCTGCACCATGCCAAATTAAGCGCGTCGGTGTAATCGTACCCGTTTGCGTATCAGTGTCTAATGCGTTGACAAGATATTGGTATGTTTGTGTACCCATCAATGTGGTTGGTAATAACTTGACGACATTTTTGGCGGTCTCAGGGGCGATTAACGCGCTGATTGATAACACATCTTCACTCCCGCGATACGCTAACTCGACATCTGCTTGGACTAAGTCTGAGGCAAGAGTGATTTTAGAAGGTAATATTGAAAATTCATAGGGGTCAATTGACAGGTATAGACTCGCATCCAATACGTGCATAGTGATATTTTGGGCTAATAACTGATCGGTTAACAACGATTGTTCTTCACCTTTAATTTGGATCCCGACTAATACCGGAGAGTGCATACTCTGCAGTGAATCAATCGCTGTTGTACTCTTCGTTTGCTTGAAAGAGGCGATCAGTTGTAGATCATTGACACCCGGTAGTGATGTTTGTTGTAGTGCGACGTGGTCAAATGTAATCTGCCCTAGCCATTGTGCTTTATTTGCTACTAATTCAATACTGCTGACTTGCGCTTGTGGCTGTGCTTGCGCTAACCAAGATTGGGCGTTGCCTGATAAGAAAAACTCACCTACGGCTTGTAATGGTGCGACAGCAAAGGGAGTGATACTTGATAGTGACCAAGTTCCAGCGGCGTCACGCAACGCACTAAAATTCATCGCGAGGGTGGTGTCATTGATCCCTACGACGACATTTTGGGCATTCACTAACCAGGTATCCCCTTGAGGGATAGCCATAAAATCGACATTTTGAATACTGGTGATTAACGATGACTGTGCATCCTTCCAGCGCAGTTGAGTTGGTGTAATTTGCCCACGAACTTGGGTGATTGCAGAGCCATCAATGGTGAGCCATGCATTCCCTTGCGCAGCACTTTGATCAAGCTCAATGTGAGTAGGCATATAGGCTGAAAGCCAACGACCAAATGCAATTTTTTGGGTTTCTAAAAACACAGTGCCATGTAAATTATCGGGCTGACCGATTAGTTGCGCCGAGACTTGTGCAATATTTTCAGGATTATTATTAAAAAATATTTCTCCTGTCCCTTTGTGCATGACGCCATTGTTTATCCAAGATAACTGTTTAATATCAATGTGTTGAGTCTGGTTGGTGTGTTTGATATTGATATTGGACTCGACCACTGAAAAATATTCTAATTTGTTGAGTAGAATATCTTGTAGTAAATCAGGCAAGTTACTTGATGTGTTTTCGAGCTCGGTTGGTTGGGCTTTATTGAGATCTAAGTCAAGCTGTAAGCCTTGCAGTTCAAACTTTTCAGTGACAAGGCTCCATTGCAGTATTGATGCAAACAAATCCACTTCAACGTAAATGTTATTGAGTTCAAATTCGACACCTTGGGCTTGGCTATCTGCTGTTGAATTAGGCGTTAAATTAACGTGATGCAAGGTCAGATGAGGGCCGTTACCTTCCCAGTAGCCATCAATCTTACCGATTACAATATGTGCATTGAGTTGTTGTGACAAATATTGGGTAACATGCGCATTGATGTGATTTGTATGCGGTA
>Ga0209136_1001997_pt1 | contig 12806 bp, 14 predicted proteins | sample SaaInl0LU_22_DNA_FD_184640 | JGI IMG/M metagenome (GOLD analysis project Ga0209136, IMG submission 184640) | Marine microbial communities from expanding oxygen minimum zones in the Saanich Inlet - ESP_90LU_22_DNA (SPAdes) (version 2) | ecosystem: Environmental > Aquatic > Marine > Intertidal... | reverse complement strand
GTGGACGCGTCAACATGCACAAAATTTGTGAGTTAATGGTCATTGAATTACTTTCCGGTCAAATTGGTCGCATCACCCTAGAAACGCCAGAAATGTTGGTCATTGAAAAACAAGAAATGATCGATGCCGCGGCTAAAAAAATTGCTGACAAAGCCAAACGCAAGCAAAGTTTTAAAGACGGCTCACTAACCCCTGGTAAAAAAGACCGCAAAGAAAAGCGGGAAATTAAACGCCAAGAACAAAGTGAAAGAATGCGCGGTCAACGCTCTGGGAAGTAGTTTAGCTACGAGCGGTGAATGATTATCGTGCGGATAGTCATGAGATTCTGCATATCGACATGCTGCCTCCACACCACCCCCAATTTTTTTTCGACTTACAATCTTATTTCATCACATAAATACAATATGTAACTAATTGTAATATATTGTTTTTATTCTTATTTTTACATATTTTCAAATAACAAGCTAATTATGGTTATCCAATTTATGTTAAATTGGTTGACAATATTTTTCTAAATTGGTTAGTATATGGATATTAAGGAATCGTTGTAGATCAAGTTGGTTCATTTTTGTTTTTGATTAATTTGCATTATTAAATTGATCTACAAAGATTAGGTGCAGCTGGTTGCTTATGTTGAACGACATTCTGAGCCCAACGTGAACCACTCTCACACTCAGATAGACATATAATAAAATTTTAGGAGTTAGATATGACCAAACCAACAATAGGTTTCATCGGCCTTGGCCTCATGGGCAGTAACATGGTTGAGAATTTACAAAAGAAAGGCTTTGAACCAATCGTTATGGATCTTAACAAAGACGCAGTTGCTGCGGTTGTTGCCCGTGGCGCAACTTAAGCGACTTCAGTTAAAGAACTTGCTGCAGCCAGTGATATCATCATGCTTTGTTTAACAACGTCTAAAGTTGTTGAAGCATTAGAATATGGTGAAGACGGTATCTTAGCCGGTATTAAAGAAGGCGCAGTATTAATCGACTTCGGTACTTCTATCCCTGCTTCTACTCGCAAAATTGGCGCTGATTTAGCCGCAAAAGGCGCAGGCATGATTGACGCACCATTAGGTCGTACTCCTGCACACGCTAAAGATGGCTTGTTAAACATCATGGCTTCAGGCGATGCTGAAACATTTGCCAAAGTTAAACCTATCCTAGAAATGCAAGGCGAAAACGTATTCAACCTTGGCGCGTTAGGTTCAGGTCATACAACTAAACTTATCAATAACTTCATGGGCATGACAACTGTTGCAGCAATGTCACAAGCATTTGCAGTAGCTGAATTAGCCGGTGTTGATCGTCAGCAATTGTTTGACATCATGTCAACAGGTCCTTCCAATTCACCATTTATGCAGTTTTGTAAAAACTACGCAGTTGACGGTGTGAGTGACTTAGGTTTTTCAATTGGTAACGCAAACAAAGATCTTGGTTACTTCCTACAAATGGTTGAAGATTTAGGGACTCGAGCACAAATTGCAGAAGGTACTTCTGCTAATTTACAAGCAGCATTTGACGCAGGTATGGCCAACGGTAACGTGCCTGAAATCTATGATTATTTCCTAAAATTAACTAAGTAAAACAATAGATTACCTTTTGTTAAGCCTCTTTATTAGAGGCTTTTTTATACTTACTTGTCTGCCCTATTATGTCTTTGACATTAGATTTAATTACTATCGACAGCAATATGTACATTGGTCAAAAATCCAGCTGGTTTTTTTGGGTATTTGGTCATTTAAATTGGTTGGAAAATGTAGGGGGCAACGCTAGGTTTTAACCATACCATTTATAAATACACATTTTTATTTATGTTTTCGTCCCCTAACGATGGGTCTCGATTACGTCACAAACAAGAGGAATTACTCATGAGCCAAAGTGAACATTTTTCATTTGGAAACGAAACTGAAATTGAAGATATTGGCGGTGGTTTGAAACGTCAAATGTTAGGTTACAACCATGAACTTATGGCCGTTAAAATCTGGTTTGACAAAGGAGCTGAAGGGTATGTTCACGCACATCGTCACTCTCAAGTATCACATGTCGTTGAAGGTGAATTTCACGTTAATGTCGATGGTGTGATCAAGATATTAAAAGCCGGAGATAGCTTTTTTGTGCCCCCGCATGTTGATCATGGTGCAGTATGCCCTACTGGTGTTATTTTAATTGATGTGTTTAGTCCTCCACGTGAAGATTTCGTTGAAGGTTTAGACGCGCCAGTATAAACATCGATGTCAGTGACAGCTAATTATTTGATCAAAATCAATACTGATTAAAATCCAATGACTACACTATTTATTGTTTTACATTTGATATTAAATTCATAGTTAATAACACAATAGGTTAAGCCAATGGATACGTTAATTAAGATAGTAAATATAGCTGTGCTGACTAGTGCTCTTACCCTATCGGGATGCGCTAACCATAATGGTCCTAATGAACAATCAGGTATGATTGTGGGTAGTGTGTTGGGTGGCCTTTTAGGGCATAAACTCGCTAGCGGTAATGGCCGAACTGCGGCAACCATATTCGGTAGTATGATCGGCGCATCAATTGGTGGTTCTGTCGGTAAATCGATGGATGACACAGATCGTCTCAAAGTAGCTCATTCCTTAGAAAATATCCGTACGGGTGTGCCTAGTAGTTGGAAGAACCCAGATTCACAACGTCGTTATACGGTGATCCCAACCAAAACAACTGAAACCGCACAAGGTCCATGCCGCGAATATTCTCTTGAAGCAGTAATTAGTGGCAAAACTGAACAAATATACGGTGAAGCTTGCAGGCAAGCAGATGGCAGTTGGAAGATCATTAAATAATTATAGTGATAGATTCGGATACCACCTTCAATCTTGCTGTCCGTTTTTATCATTTATTTTTACTTCCTCTGTATTGTGTTCCTAAAATTTGCATCCATAATAATTATGCATTTTTACATTAAGGAATATTTATGCACACGCATCATTCAATTGCGTTATGCCAACTAGGTCGCGAATTAGCCCTCGCGTCATTAAAACCATTATTACTCAACGATTTTTCCGCTCAGCAATATCGAGATGCATATCAGATCCAGATCGATGACGGAGAAATTTGGCTATTTGATTATGGGATCATTGTTAGTTGGAATGTATCTCAAGCTGACCGTGAGTCATTTATTGATTCCATTGCCGAATATATTGTTGAACCGGCACAAAAAATCGCACTGGAACATTACAAATATACACTTAATGTTGATGCACCTTTGAGCATTAAACATGATGTGATTAGTTTGCCTAATAATGACCCGCTAACACGACTTGCATTAAGTCATGCTTTTGCGCAGTCTTACAAATTATCATTTTTTGAAGATCAAGCGCAACGGGTCATCCAAGAAAATACCGATTTGTCCAAAACATTGGCTCACACAGGTGAGATCCCGTTAAATCGCAAAGAGTTAGCGAAACTCCGTGGTCGGTTATTTGCTACCAGTAGCGATATCATATTACACTTTAATCTATTGGATACGCCTGAGTTTTTTTGGGACTATCCTGAATACGAACCGATATACCAAATAGGGTCGAAATATTTAGAGTTAGCCCCTCGATTAGGTATATTGAATCATAAGCTAGAAACGATACAAACGTTGTTAGATATGCTGTCTCAGGAACAAAATCATAAACACTCTGCATTTTTAGAATGGATCATTATCGTCCTTATTGCCGTCGATATTTTGATTTATTTTTTCCCAAAAGAACTCATCTTCTAACCCAATAACCCGCAAACTATGGGTGTATCCAAGAACCTTGGTGCACCCATACTACTAAAGTCGTACAAAGCGTTTGTTATTAATTCGTTATCTTTGCCTAATATGCCGCACAACTATTAGGAAAATATACACATGAAAATTGAATCTCAAGTCTTACATCATGGCTTTAAATCAGATCCAACGACCAAAGCCGCTGCTGTACCCATTTACCAAACTACCTCTTTTACTTTTGACGATACCCAGCACGGCGCCGATCTGTTTGACTTAAAAGTGCCGGGCAATATTTACTCCCGGATAATGAATCCGACAAACAATGTCTTAGAAGAACGTTTAGCCGCCATTGAAGGTGGCATTGCTGCACTATGTGTATCGTCAGGTATGGCGGCAATTACCTATGCGATCCAAGCCTTAACCCAAGTCGGTGATAATATTATTTCTACCAGCCAGCTGTATGGAGGCACCTATAATTTATTTGCACACACGCTACCGCGCCAAGGTGTAGAAGTTCGTATGACTTCGTTTGATGATCTATCGTCGATAGAAGAATTAATTGATGATAATACCAAAGCTATTTTTTGTGAATCAATTGGTAACCCTGCAGGCAATGTCGTCGATTTAGAAGCGTTATCTGACATTGCACATAGTTTTGGTATTCCGGTAATTGTCGATAACACCGTTGCTACTCCAGTATTATGTCGCCCCTTTGAGCATGGCGCGGATATCGTCATACACTCTTTAACTAAATATATCGGTGGTCACGGCACGACAATTGGTGGCGCGATTATTGATTCAGGACGATTTGATTGGGTCGCTAATAAAGCTCGTTTCCCATTATTAAATGAGCCTGATCCGTCCTATCATGGTGTGGTATACACAGAAGCATTAGGTCCTGCTGCGTATATTGGTCGTTGCCGCGTAGTACCATTACGTAACACAGGCGCAGCCTTAGCACCGCATAGCGCATTTTTATTATTACAAGGACTAGAAACCTTACCATTAAGAATGGAGCGTCACTGTGACAACGCTCAAGCCTTGGCGGAATACTTAAGCGAGCATGAACATGTCAGTTGGGTTAATTACGCCGGTTTAGATAGCAGTCGTTATCATGCTACTTGTCAAAAAATGTCTCATGGTAAGGCATCTGGGATTATCAGTTTTGGTATAAAATCAAATGATCCGATTGCCGCAGGCGGTAAATTTATCGATGCCTTAGATATGATTTTACGTTTGGTCAATATTGGTGATGCTAAATCACTCGCATGTCATCCAGCAAGTACAACTCACCGTCAATTAGATGAAAAAGAACTGGCTAGTGCCGGTGTATCACAAGACTTAGTACGTATATCTGTCGGTATCGAACACATCGACGATATTATTGCTGATGTTGAACAAGCGATACAAAAAGCGGTTAGCTAAGATAAATCATGGATATCTGTTTGTTTCGTAGTGATTTTTAACGCAAAACACATTATGATTGCGTTAATCATTCTTCTAAATATTACAGATATCCATGAGCCAACATTCTTTTGATGATGTACCTAACATTCGTGTCGATGCCTCTGATCGTTCCGTCCAAGCCCATAATCCCAATGGGGCGCCCCCACCGGTAACAACCGTTGTCAAAGCTAGCAACCAAAGCTTAGTCATGAGTGCATTGTTATTGGCACTGTTATCATCTGGTGCCGCCGGTTATTTACTATATAGCCAACAACAAAGCCAACTGGCTTTTGACAGTGCTACCGCACGTATCCTTGAATTAGAGAATCGTTTATCTGCTACCGGTGAAGAAATGGGTAACTCCACGGTCGCATTACAAGTAAAAGTCACAGAGTTAGCCAATCGCTCAGAAGAATTATGGCAACAAATTGATAAATTATGGGCATCAGCATGGCGTCGTAATCAGTCAGAAATAAAAGACTTAACCAAAGTCGTTGAAGATAACCGCACCCAAGCGCAATCAAATGTTAATTCAGTTACTCAGTCTCTTAGCAAAGGGTTAGCTTCATCTGAAACCAAATTTGACGCGCTACAAAATGACTTTAATTCTGCAAAAAATGAAATTTTATCCGTGAGTATGGAGCTTGAGACGATTAAACAAGGTTTGCTAAATGGGCAGGATGCTAATGTTGTCATCAATGAAAAAATTGCTATATTAGAGCAACGTAATACCGCTTTACGTAGTCAAGTATCGTTGATTGAAAAGGCGATGGCGAGTAAATCCAGCCCGACCGGTGTTTAGGTCGAGTATCACTACTTGCACTCACTAAATGTCATGATTACTTAATTATAGTGTCATGATTTTTTAATCACAACGTCACATAAAATTGTTTTCCTATAAGAGAATTATTATCTCAAGACTTTAGGAAAACACATGAAAAAATCAATATTAAGTGTCGTCATCTCGGGTGCATTACTATTATCTGGCTGTACCTTGGAAGGTGACGATGGTGCAGTAGGTGCAGTAGGTGCAGTAGGTGCAACAGGTGCATCTGGACCACAAGGCATTCAAGGTTTACAAGGTAGCGCTGGAGAAAACTCACCAACAGGGATAGAACTTAATTTACTCGCTCGTGCCATCATCAATGTTGGTGGCGCAGCTGAAATCGTTCAATACCATAGTGCAAGCCAAGTGGTTTACGCCACCGATGGTACCGATAACACGATTGCTATGATTGATATTTCAGGCATTACATCATCCCCTTTAACACTTCCAAGCAATGATAATTCATTAATATTTAATCGCCTTTCATTACCGATCTCTGTCGGTGGAATTACACTAAGCGGTGTAACTAGCATTGCGATTTCAGGCAACACGATTGCAGTAGCAGTTCCAGCGGCAAACAAGGCCGATAACGGGTATGTCTTGTTTTACAACAATCTAGAAAATCAAGCACCGGCATTTGTGAAAGCAGTTGAAGTAGGTAATTTACCAGACATGGTGACATTTACGCCCGATGGCAGCAAAGTGTTAGTAGCTAATGAAGGGGAGCCGGCCAAAGACTATAGCATTGATCCTGAAGGCTCTATATCCGTGATCAGTATAAGCAATGGTATGCCAGCAGATACGGCTACAACGATTTCATTTGAAGCATACAACGGCGAACAGACAGCTCTTGAGGCGCAAGGCATGTTATTTCCAAATCCTAATGGCCGCACAATTAACGGTGTGCTAATCAACAACACGGTTGCGCAAGATTTGGAGCCCGAGTACATCACTGCGACAAATACGACTGCCTATGTCACGTTACAAGAAAATAATGGTCTAGCAATCGTTGATTTATCTGATAACAGCGTCTCAGTTGTTGGTCTTGGATTAAAAAATTGGGAAAATTTATTAATTGATAGTCAAGAGGACGGCATGGTTAGCTTTGCATCTTTTGATGGATTATACGGAGCGTATCAACCGGATTCTATTGCAAACTTTTCATGGCAAGGACAAACCTTTTTGGTCACAGCTAATGAAGGTGATGCACGCGAATATTTCTTTGATGTTACCGATGAAGCGGCGTGTACCGCAGCAAATGGCCAAGATTATGATGCCGGCGATGGCTGTTTAGCGTTTACTGATGAGTTCAAAATCAAAAATTTACCAGCAGCACCTGGCAGTGCCTTTGAGATATTAGCAAATGATGACCGTGTACGTAACTTACGAGTCACCTCCGCGGGTCCAGCCAATGCTAACGGCGAGTATGAAATCGCAGTCGCATATGGAGCACGTTCATTTACAATTTGGGATCAAAATGGCGTAGTAGTATTTGATTCGGCGGATCAAATGGAACGGATTACAGCGTCAATCTATGGTGATAGTTTTAATTCAACCGATGATGAAAATGCCAAAGATGATCGTTCCGAAAACAAAGGACCAGAGCCTGAAGCCATTACAGTTGGCATTGTCGGTGACAAAACCTATGCATTTGTTGGTTTAGAACGCATGGGCGGTATTATGATATTTGATATCACCAATCCATTCTCAGTGGATTTTGTTGATTACTACAATAATCGCAACGTCACAGAAGGATTAAACTTTAATGATGCAATTGGCGATTTAGCACCAGAAAGTTTAGTGTTTATCCCAGCTAGTGATAGCCCTACAGCGACACCGTTATTATTGGTTGGTAACGAAGTCAGTGGTAGCTTAGCAGTCTGGGAAATCAGCGAAAAATAAACGATCATATAAGATCCGACTAAAACGTGCACGCTATGATGGATTATGTGCACGTTTGTTTCCATCTAATTATAATCGTCAACATTAGGTCAATTTTAGGTTCGGAGCAATGGAAAAGTGCTCAATTCAACACCAAATATTCATGTCCGCTTCCTGTAAAACCCGTTAAGTGCTTTTTTCCCTCGCAATTCATACACTAAATGTCTAAAATTGACAAAAATAATAATAACGAGTTGTCATGCAATCCCCTTTATCAGTGTTAATTATCGGTGTCGGTGCCTTTACCCAAGGCCTAGCACAAACATTACAAGACGCCGGCGCCAACGTCATCGTCTGGTTAAGTCGCGATTATGGTCATTATGGCCCCATACAAGTGTGTTCGACCTATGACGAGCATGCTTATGCCTCCCCTATCGAATTATTAGATACACATCATTGCGATATTATGATCCCGATGTCAATTGACTGGGCGCAACAGCCTTGGGCAAAGGAATTATCGCAACGTATTGCGGTCTTTTGTCCAACGGGTGAGGCATTAAAAATTGAACGTGATCGTGCCTTTGCACAACGTATTGGTGAAGATGCGGGCATTGTATTCCCACGCTCATTTGTTGCGCAAAATCGTCTCGACGCACAAGGGTTTTTAGATACCCATCCAGATGCTTATGTGATCAAAAACACCCTTTGTTCACCGACCAGCCCTATCCATACTATTGTATGCGAAACCTTAGCAGATACACAAAGTTGGTTAGATCGGATTGATTATGCTGAAGGCGTCTTTTTTCAAGAATACATGGGTCATAAAGAAGCCGGTCATATTGTGTTTGTACAAAATGGAAACATCACCTCTTTGGTCAGTAACCAAGAATACAAACGCGCGTTTAATGGCAACATGGGTAAAATTGCAGGTGCGCCTTTGGGGGGATTGATTGAAGCCGATCCTGATGATAAATACGATTTAGCGAAAAAATTAATTGCGCCACTGCAACCGTGGCTTAAACAAGTCAAATATAACGGCCCATTGCAAGTGACGGCTATCCTCAAAAATAATATTTGGTCAGTCATTGAGTACAACTCTCGTTTAGGGGTAACTTGTGGTCCTATGATCATGCGGATGCTCAACAACCCACTGGATATGCTGCGTGCGGTGATCGATGGTAGCAACTTTGCACCTGACTTTAATACTGATAAACCGATGGGATGTTCAATTACATTAGCCGCTTATGGCTATCCGTTTTTAGAAGTGACAGGACCAGCCTTCCCACTAACAGTACCCACAGCATTGTCTAGCGATAAGGGTGATGTATGGCTTAATGAAGTAAAAGCAGGAAAACCATTCTCGCCATCTGAAGTGTTAGCCGATGGACACCGTTTATTAGATGTGAACGCCTTTGGTCAAGATAAAGACACAGCAGTAGCACGCGCCTATTCGCTAATGCAGGATGTGGGTTGTTCAAATAGTTATTATCGCACCGATATTGGTGACACAATGTGGCCACCCGGAGCGGAATAATGAACAATAACCATACCGAAATAAACACTCAGCTATCTCATCAATATGCAGGTATACGTAGTGCATGGGTTGAAATTGACCATGCTCAGTTACTCCAAAACTTTGCATTAATTAACGCTGATACCCCGCCGCATTTAAAAAAACTCTGTGTGGTTAAAGACCAGGCCTATGGACATGGCGCAGTTGTTGTAGCTCAAGCTGCCACTGCTGCCGGCTATGATTATTTAGCGGTCGAAACCATCGATGAAGCGATTGAATTACGCGAAGCTGACATAAGCCTACCGTTATTGATTTTTGGCGAAGTCAGTGATGCCGAATTTGCAGCATGTTTGGCTTACCAAATCACGTGTTGTGTTAATGATATTGATAAAGCAGTTAGATTAAATCAGTTTGCGAAAGATTATTTTGCACTAGCATCGTCGGCTGCAGCTTCATCTTTACAAAAACCGATGGCAGGACAATCGACTATCAACGTCCACATCGAAATCGATACCGGTATGAGTCGTTGGGGTGTGCACTGGGATCAAGCCCAGCCGGTGATAGAATATATAGCTAAACAGTGTGAATTTTTACATATTGAAGGGATCATGAGTCATTTTGCGATGTCTGATGAAACGGATAAGTCGTATGCTAATATTCAACATCAGCGTTTTGTATCCGTTCTCGATGCGTTGAATAATACTGACATCAGTATTGAATTAGTTCACATGTCTAATACTGGCGGATTATTAGATTTACCCCATGCACATTTTACTATGATCAGAAGTGGTATTTTACATTTAGGCGTGTATCCATCATTAGTGTGCAAACGTATCGAGGGATTAATGCCTATCATGTCTGTAAAAGCGAGCATTCCGGCTTTACGGCAATTACGTGAAGGCGATCGTGTTGGCTATGGTATGCATTTTACGGCTACTAGACCAATGCACATTGCTATATTACCCATTGGCTATGGCGATGGCTATCCACGAGTGCGCAACGAAGGCTATGTATTGATCCACGGTCAACGCTGCCCGGTTGTCGGTGGTAATGCGATGGATGCAACGATGGTTGATGTGACGCATTTATCAAATGTAGCGATTGGCGATGAAGTGGTGTTAATGGGCGGGCAAGGTGAGGAATGGATCGACCCACGCGATTTAGTCAAATGGAAAAAAACAGTATGCTATGAAATATTAAGCGGATGGCGTGCGCGGTTGCCGAGAAGGTATATGAATCAACACAAATAACCCCTCTAGTTGACATAAAAAAAGGCGCTTAACCTTAACAGTTAAGCGCCTTTTTAACGTTCTAGCCAGTCTTAGCGACGTAGGCCTAAACGTTTGATTAGGTCTTGATATGCTTCAACATTTTTACCTTTAAGGTAGTCTAACAATTTACGACGGGTAGAAACCATACGTAATAAACCACGACGTGAGTGGTGATCTTTTTTGTGAGACTTAAAGTGACCTTGAAGCTTGTTGATGTTGTGTGTTAACAAAGCAACTTGTACTTGAGGTGAACCCGTGTCGCCTTCTTTAGTTGCATAGTCTGCTACGATTGCAGCGATTTCTTGTGTACTTAGTGACATAATTATCTCCAGATAGAGTGAATGTAAACACAGCCAATCACTAATTCAGCCATGTCGAAGAATCGCGTATTATACGGATGTTATCCAATAACGCAAGTGAAGAATGGGAAGCAGCGATTATAAGTAACCTAATGAACGATTTATGACTAGGTTGTGATTTAATGTAGCTCGAAATATTCTATTTAACCGAATCAATGGCTACCATTTTTCTGAAATTTATGTGGGAAACCAAATTTCAAATCAAAACGCAACCTTAACTTACCAGCGTGTGTTTAACCCAGACCTTTCACAACTACGATCTATTGATATCCCCCCACGAGGAACACCCAGTGTCGGAGATAAGCAAAATTTAATTTATAAATTTGAACTCAATGGGTTTATATATGAAGCAGACGTTTCAATGATTTATTACAAGGATCCTGAAACCGGTGCAACATACTGGTTAATCGAGAAATCAAGCGCTAAAATAATCGGTAAAGTAGATAAATTTAATGATGAGAAATAACTAATAAAAAAGGGCATTAAACGCCCTTTTTTATTTTAGTAATTAAGTTGCATATACTACCACTCGTTTGGGCTGCAAATATCCATCCGGTTTAAGTTCTGCTACAGCATAAATCGCACCATGCTCGTCATAGATCTTAACTTGTTCTAAACCATCAGCAGACAACGCCATTGCTTTTACATCAACAACGCTCTCATCAACCACGGCAGGCGTAATCTGTTCAGGAATAAATGGCATACCCACTTTAACCCCAGTGATCTGAGTCGGTGTCGCGACGGTAGATCCTAACGCATATAATGGTGTATCCATCGGCAATAATAGAGGATCAATGAACGCATGGTGCTCACTACCCTTATCAACACGATATTCGTTGACCATCGCTTGCAATGCATCAAGACTGAGCATTTTATCACTTGGATAACCCGCAACTTGAGAACGATGTAGACGACTGACATACGCGCCACAGCCTAATACCTGTCCGATATCGTCAACTAATGAACGAATATAGGTGCCTTTAGAACAGTGCACACGTAAATCAACTTCAGTACCTTCAATGCGTAATACATCAATAGCAAACAAGGTGATATCACGCGCCTGACGATCGATCTCAATACCTTGACGCGCATACCAATATAATGGTTTTCCTTGATGTTTTAGAGCAGAAAACATAGAGGGTATTTGTTTAGAAGCGCCCAAAAAGCTCAAACACGCTTGAGTGATTTCTTCCGCAGTTGATGTCACTGGTAATGTCGATACCACTTCACCATCGGCATCGGAGGTAGTGGTACGAATGCCCAAAGTCGCAGTCACTTCATAGGTTTTATCGGCATTGAGTAAAAACTGTGAAAATTTCGTGGCTTCACCCAAACAGATAGGCAACATACCGCTCGCTAATGGATCAAGTGCCCCCGTATGTCCGGCTTTCGCCGCGCCATACATAGCCCGGACTTTCTGCAATACCATATTGGACGATTCACCGAGTGGCTTATCCAACAAAAACACACCGTTAATTGCACGGCCTTTACGACGACGTCCCATGCTTTACTCTGCGGGTTTGTTATCGTCAGAAGCATGGTCAGCATCTGTATGATTATCAGCATTGGTATCTGAATTTGCACCGCGCTTGGCTTCTTCTTCACGTGTTACTTGAGACACAATATTAGAAATACGCATGCCTTCAGTAATAGAGCGATCTTGAATAAATTTTAACGCTGGCGTGTTACGCATGCGCACACGACGAGATAACAAACCACGCACAAAGCTTTTGCCTTCTTCTAATAACGCCATCGACGCTTTGACTTTT
>Ga0209136_1001996_pt1 | contig 12807 bp, 10 predicted proteins | sample SaaInl0LU_22_DNA_FD_184640 | JGI IMG/M metagenome (GOLD analysis project Ga0209136, IMG submission 184640) | Marine microbial communities from expanding oxygen minimum zones in the Saanich Inlet - ESP_90LU_22_DNA (SPAdes) (version 2) | ecosystem: Environmental > Aquatic > Marine > Intertidal... | reverse complement strand
AGGGAGCGCTGAGTTTTGAACTCTCGCGTAATAACTGGTGTACTCCTTAGCCGTGGCAGCGTTTGAGGAGGCACCGACAGAATCAAACGCCTCAGCTATCTCCTTTGCCGAACGCTTTTTAGTTCCTTTGAAAAGCAGGTGCTCCAAAAAATGTGTCGAGCCAAACTGTCCCTCAAGTTCATCTCTTGAGCCGACAGAGACGCTAATGGCGATAGACACACTCGGGGCAGCCGGGACTGTTTCTGTTAGCACCCTTATCCCACTGGGTAAAAGGGTCCTTCTAATAGTGGTGCCCTCCGCCGAGTGAATCTCGACGAAGGGCTCCAATAATTCAAGTTTGGTCAATTACTCGGCTTCCACCATTTTCAAACTGAGCTTGCCACGATCATCGATCTTGGCAATTTCAACCTGGATTTTCTGGCCAACTGAAACAACGTCTTCGACGTTTTCAATTCGCTTTCCGTCGCTGAGACTCTTCATCTCGGAAACGTGCAGCAAGCCGTCTCTTCCTGGCATCAAGGAGATAAACGCACCGAAGGCCGCCAACTTCACAATTGTTCCGAGGTACTGCTCCCCAACCTCTGGAACGTGCGGGTTAGCAATTGCATTAATTCGCATTTTGGCCTCTTCGGCTTTGGTTCCCTCATCGGCACCAATGTAAACGGTTCCGTCATCATCAATCGAGATGTCAGCGCCGGTCTCATCCTGAATTTCGTTGATGACCTTACCCTTAGGTCCGATGACCTCACCGATTTTGTCCACTGGAATCTGAACGGTGATGATTCTTGGTGCGTAGGGGCTCATCTCATCTGGCTCATCAATGACCTCGTTCATGACATCCAAAATGTGCAAACGAGCCTCTTTGGCCTGGGAAAGAGCTCCGCCCAATACGCTGGCTGGAATTCCATCAAGCTTGGTGTCCAACTGAATGGCGGTTATGAAACTCTTAGTTCCAGCAACCTTGAAGTCCATGTCTCCAAGAGCATCTTCGGCTCCCAAGATGTCGGTAAGAGCGGCGTAGCGAGTTTCCCCGTTCACCTCGTCACTTACAAGACCCATGGCAATTCCAGCAACTGCTGCCCTTAGCGGAACACCAGCGTTGTACATACTCAAAGTTGATGCACAAACTGAACCCATTGAGGTCGAACCGTTTGAACCCATCGCCTCACTTACCTGCCTAATGGCGTAAGGGAAGTCCTCGCGCTTAGGAAGTACTGGGACCAACGCCCTCTCAGCCAAAGCACCGTGACCAATTTCACGTCGCTTGGGAGTTCCGACTCGACCAGTTTCACCGGTTGAGTAAGGAGGGAAGTTGTAGTGGTGCATATAACGCTTGGTTGTTTCTGGGTGCAGCGCATCAATCGTCTGCTCCATTTTCAACATATTCAATGTGGTGACACCCATGATCTGGGTCTCTCCACGCTGGAAAAGTGCTGAACCGTGAGTTCTTGGGATGATCTCAACCTCTGCGTCCAAGTCTCGGATATCCCGAGGGCCACGTCCGTCAATTCTGATACCTTCCGCCAAAACTCGACCGCGAACAATTTTCTTGGTCAAAGACTTATAAGCAGCTCCGAATTGAGACAGTTTGTCTTCGTCTAATTTCTCGCTAACTGTCTCGAGGGTCTTTGCCTTTAGCTCATCATCAGCTGCCTGACGCTCTTGCTTATCAGCAATCTTGTAAATCTCCGTGAGCTCTTTTTCGGCAGACTCTGCGACAAGACTGAACACCTCATCCTCGTATGGCAAGAACACTGGGTAGTCAGCAGTTTCTTTAGCGGCCTGATCTGCAACACTCTGCTGAGCCTCAATCAAAGCCTTGATGAACGGCTTTGCTGCCTCTAGTCCTTCTGCAACAACCTCTTCGGTTGGAGCGGTCTTACCGGACTCGATTAGGTCCATCACGTTATCAGTGGCCTCAGCCTCAACCATCATGATGGCAACATCTTGCTTTGCACCCTCGCCGACAACTCGACCGGCAACGACCATGTCAAAAGTTGCATCTTTCAACATCTCGTTTTTGGGGAATGCGACCCACTGGTCATCAATAAGTGCTACTCGAACACCGCCGATAGGACCCGAGAATGGCAAACCTGCCAACTGGGTTGACATGCTGGCTGCGTTGATTGCCAAGACGTCATACAACTCGTCTGGCTCAATACTCAAAACTGTCACGACAACCTGAACTTCATTGCGCAAACCATCAACAAATGATGGACGCAAGGGCCGGTCGATAAGACGGCAAGTGAGGATTGCCTCCGTTGATGGCCTTCCCTCCCTGCGGAAAAAGCTGCCGGGAATCTTTCCAGCTGCATACATACGCTCTTCAACGTCGATGGTTAGCGGGAAAAAATCGAACTGATCTTTAGGCTGCTTTGATGCGGTTGTTGCACTGAAAAGCATTGTTTCTTCGTCGATGTACGCAACTGCCGAACCCTGCGCCTGCTGGGCAAGCCTGCCGGTTTCAAATCGAACTACTCTTTTGCCAAACTTTCCGTTATCAATAACGGCTTCGGCTGATTTAATTTCTGGACCTTCCAAGGTCACTCCTTCTTTAAGACATAGCTAGACAAGGTCTAGCAAGTTGGAGCGGTGAACCATCCGTAGTTCACCTAGAAGGTTTGGTCCTCAGTCAAAAATCCTGGAGAAATCTCCAGAGTTTTCCACCGATGACCCAACCCTCGGCCTAACTCCAGGTTTTAGCCTATCAGTGATAATCCTTAAGTAACAGAAAACCCCCTGTCAAAAAACAGGGGGTTTTACTGAGAAAAAATTTATCGACGCAAGCCCAGCTTGGCGATCAGGGCACGGTAACGCTCAATGTCTACGTCCTGGAGGTAACCCAACAGACGCTTGCGCTGTCCCACCAGAAGCAACAATCCACGACGTGAGTGGTGGTCGTGCTTGTGAATTTTCATGTGCTCGGTGAGGTCGGTGATTCGCTTGGTCAGAACGGCAACCTGTACCTCTGGCGAACCTGTGTCACCCTCGTGAGTGGCATACTCTTTTACAATCTCAGCTTTTACGCTTTTTTCTAAAGCCATTCTGATCCTTTCTAATCACAGCGCGGCGTTTCCAACCTTTTGTCAAAAACCCTGTGGCTCCGCGGCCGATACACGGCAACTTCCCAATACTAGCTGTGTCCTGACCAAATATCTAGGTCAGGAGGTGGAACCCTCGATGCCGTAGGGCCAGTCAGGGATATTCGGTTCGGCAAATAGGTTTCCTTCGAAAAATGTCTTCGTCGGCTTAGTCAGAAAAACTAAGTAGACAATACCCAACCCAAAAGTTGACACAGCCACCGGAAATATCAAGAAATAGATCGGAAGCAACAACTCAACCCCGACCGTTCCGTAGGTGAAAAGGATAAGACCAGTTCCAATAATGGCGAGAGTTGCGTAGCCTCCGGGAATTATCAGTAAATACAGCCACTTGGCGCTGTGCCCGGCGTCACGAAAGCGTCTAGCTGTGATCGCAAGAGTCGGCATTAGAAATACAGCTGCCGTCAACAATGAAAAAGGTGCAGCTGGGAAACCTTGCTCTCCCCGAAGAATTGAGTCAATGTTTGACGAAGATGGGTAAAGCAGGCTGTCCAACATCCCTGTCGTGATTGAAATGAGAAGCAAGAACAGTATGAATAACCAGTATTCAGACCTAGATGCAGTTCCGCGAAATTTCCAATAGCCGCGTAAGCCTTTACCCACTGCTTCGACGAAACCTGTTTTGTTCACCGTTAAACACTAAACCCACCGAGGCGGTGGGTTTAGTGTTTAGCTCTAGCTGTTTGGATAGCTATCTGGCAACTCTTCTAGGGGCTCAAGTCCCAACCGCTCCAGTTTTTCATTCACCATCTCTAGTCGTTTTTCCTCAATCAACTCCTCGGAATCTCCGGCGAATTCTTCGGGGAGTTCGTCAAGTGCCTCCAGCCCAAGAGAATCAAGCCACTGATTCACTCGGTCCAATCTTTCACCCTCGCTGAGGCCAGCCATGCCCGGGTTGACTCTCTTGGGACCAGACATAAAGCCGCCCCGGTCATTTCCTTGGTGCTGCCCCATTGCTGATGTCATTGAATGACCCTGCTGGCGATTTTCGACATTCACAGCCGAAAACACTCGGTCAAACCCCGCACTGCTAGCTTTCGTGCCCGCCATTGCACCGGCTGCAAAGGTCCCGCCAACAATCAGCGTTCCTCCTACAATTCCAGCGGTAACTTTTACCCAGGTCTTGGACAAAAAGCTCTGTTTTTCTTTACTTGATTCTTCAGTCATTGATTATTCCTCTCCTAATCAATAACGATGTCTGAGGAAATTGGGATATGACTGAGTTTTCTTAGATAAGCAACTGGGAGAAGATTGACTGTTAGCTGATAATGGAAATTGTCTTCTGGATGTCTTTATGGACCTGTTCAACGAGCTCTTCAACGCTGTCAAACTTTTTCCAGCCTCTGACTTTTTTCACATACTCCACTGTTGCAACCTGGTCGTATAGCTCCAAGTCATTCCTACCCACGGCATGAGACTCTACAAGTCTTGGAATCTCCCCCACTGTGTCATTGGTGCCTACTGAGTGAGCGGCAACATATGTTTCCGAACCAACGTGCAGATAACCAGCGTATACACCGTCAGCCGGAAGCATCCCCTCGCTTGATCTCGAAAGATTAGCCGTTGGGAAACCTAGCGTTCTTCCCAGTTGTCTACCTTTTTCAACTACTCCGGTAGTTGAGTGATTGCGCCCCAGCATTTTCGAGGCAAGTTCAACATCACCCTCCAAAAGTGCATTACGGATATTTGTTGTTGAGACCTTTTCTCCATCCAGTGAGACATGTTCAATACTCTCGACCGCCAGTCCCTGCGAGGCGATGACCCCTGAATCTCCCAATCCTCCAGCTCCAAACCTGAAACGCTCGCCGACAAAAACTTCCTGGGCGTGCAGTCCGCCAATTAGATACTTTTGAACGAATTCCTCTGCGGGTAGGTTTGCAAGCTCAGAATTAAATTCCAGTTGAAGCAAGATATCTATCCCGAGTTGCTCAAAAAGTCCTTGCCTTTGCGAATTACCAAGCACCGGAACGGGGACATGGTCAGGGTTTAGAACGTGATTTGGGTGACGATCAAAAGTAACGACGGCGGCCGGAAGATTGGACTCCTTGGCCCTAGCTACGAGGGATTCCAAAATCAATTTGTGACCCAAATGCAAGGCATCGTATTTTCCAATTGATACAAGTGTTTTATCCACCTGCAGGTGACCAATATCACTGTGTATTTGCATTGCGCCTTGCTAACCAAATAAGTCCGAGTACAGGAAGTACCGCTGGAATATAAGCATATCCCTCTCCAAAACCTGACCAAACTGAGGGGTAGGCAAAATACTCGGGTATAAAAATACTCAGAAGGCCCACAGCGATAACTCCAGTAAGTTCAAATAAGACGCTAGCCCATGCAATTTTTCTCCAGGTCTCGCCGCTTCGGCTAAGAGCGAGGGTTGCCAGGATATAAACACAAGCGGCAATCGCAGAAAGCGAATAGGCGACGGGCGCCAGTTCAAATTCAAATATCAGTTGGTAACTCGCTCTTGCGGTAGCGCTCAATGCAAACACCGCATAAACAGCAATCAGTAATCTACCTATGCCAAAACTTTTCATACTGGGCTCACCCCCGTCCAAAGCTGCTGCATCCGGATCAACATCACCGCGACCGTGAAAGCGCTCAGTGCAAGCACGGCGTTTGACCACCTGTTGGTCCTATCCAGCAAACCCCAAATAATTGCCCCGACCGAAACCATCAGCGCCACAATCAAATAGCCAAAAAATTCAAGGGTGCTTGTGTCTGCCCTCTGGCCGAGAATAACCAAGAATATTGACAGCAAGGCCTGCAAGCCCAAGCCTGCCACCACTGCCATCTGCGCTATCAGGGTGACCGAGTGAAGAGCCTTGGAAATGACAGTCATCGCAATAGAGATAACTCCTACACCCAAATAGGTCCAAAGCTGAAACCAAAACCAAAACTCAACCATTAAAAACCGTCTTTGGACTTAGTGTTTTACCACCGGAAACAATGGCTATCAGCCTATCTCCGTGGATAGCAGCCAGATGCTCAAAATCACTGGAGCGATAAATTTGCCGACCAAAAGATAGCTCGGTTTCCTCAGCTTCGTCGATTTCAACAACCGGCAGTATTTTTCTGGCGGCTTCCACCATCCCCATCGGAGATGCATTTTCCAGCTGCTGAGCATCTGCAAGTTCAAAATTACCAACCTTGGTTCGACGCAAGGCCGTCAGATGTCCCCCTACCCCAAGATTTTCGCCTAAGTCTCTCGCTATCGAACGAATAAAGGTTCCGCTCGAGCAATCAACTTCGATATCGACATCAATCCAATCTCCAAAACGTGGCTGCGAAGATTCGATTCGTGTAATTTCCACCTCAACTGCTGCCAATTCGAAGTCTTCGCCCGCTCGCGCAAGATCGTAAGCTCGTTTTCCATCTATTTTTTTTGCGCTTACCTTACTGGGCTTTTGGAGCTGTACGCCCTGAAAAGATGAGATGGTTTCCAAAATCAGCTCACTTGTCAGATTCCTAAGTTCAGACTGGTCCGCAACGGCAGTGATTTCACCCTCAGCATCGTCTGTAAAGGTTGCTTGGCCAAGCCTCACTGTTGCCGCGTAGGATTTGGAAGACCCAGAGAGGTAGTTCATCAGCCTTGTGCCAGATCCAACACCAACAACTAATAGACCGGTTGCCATTGGGTCTAGAGTTCCTGCGTGCCCAATTTTTCGAGTCCCAAGGATTCCTCGCAGTTTGGCCACAACGTCGTGCGATGTGAAGCCTTGAGGTTTATCAATAAGCGCGATGCCCGAATTGGACATCAAATTTCCTTGTGCTTGTAAGGATCCTCTTCACCAGCCGGCTGCGCAGTGCTTGCATTTTTAGCCAAATCACTGTCGCGTTGTTTAGCCTCAGCCAGAAGTTGGTTTAGTGCAGCGGCGGACTCGGGAATCTCGTCGGTGACAAACTCAACCGTTGGAGTGATCTTTATCCCAAGCCGACTGCCAATCTCCTTGCGAATACGTCCACGGTATTTTTCTAAGATTTCCGCTGAAAGTTCCTTTTGCTCGGTCTCGCCAAATACTGTGTAGAAGATCTTCGAGGTGGCTAAATCAGGCGTAACGTGACAATCAGTTATTGTCACGAACCCTAGATCCGGATCTTTCACAACCCGCTCCAAGGCCTCCGCAGCCAACACCTTGATTCGCTCGGATAGCCTTCTAGCTCTGGCGTGGTCAACCATTAGACCCTCGGCTTCTCCTGCATCTCGTAGGTTTCGATTACGTCATCAACCTGCAAGTCTTTGAAATCACCCAGGCCGATACCGCATTCGAAGTCAGCTTTTACCTCGGTCGCGTCATCTTTGAAACGCTTGAGAGATTCAACCTTCAAACCCTCAGCCAACAACTCTCCGCCACGGGTAACGCGGGCCATAGCATTTCTGCGCATCAGGCCGCTTCTTACGTATGAACCAGCAATCATTCCAGCCTTTGAAGACTTGAAGATTTCTCTGACCTCAGCGGTTCCGAGCTGAACTTCCTCATACTCTGGCTTTAGCATTCCCTTGAGGGCTGCCTCAATGTCATCCAACGCGTTGTAAATAACGGTGTAGTGCCTGATGTCTACGCCTTCGCGGTCGGCTTTCTCTTTGGCCTTCACGTCTGGCCTGGTGTTGAAGCCAATGATGATTGCGTTATCGACTGTCGCCAGGTTTACATCACTCTCGGTGATAGAACCGACGCCGCGGTGAATAATCCTCAGAGCCACGCTGTCGTCTACATCAATTTGCAGAAGGCTGTCTTCCAAAGCTTCAACCGCACCGGATACATCACCCTTGATAATCAGGTTCAGGCTCTCGACCTTGCCTTCTTCTAGGGCCTTTGTAAAGTCCTCAAGTGACAGACGCTTGCGGCTTCGAGCGAGAAGTGCGTTTCTATCTGCAGCCTCGCGTTTTTCAGCAATTTGTCTTGCCTGACGCTCATCTTCAGCCACCACAAAGGTGTCTCCTGCTCGGGGGACACTTTGCAAACCAAGGACCTGAACAGGCCTTGACGGACCAGCTTCCTCAACTGCATTTCCGTCCTCGTCAAACATTGCTCGCACTCTTCCGTGTGCTGCTCCAGCAACTACTGCGTCTCCAACTTTCAAAGTTCCCGACTGAATCAGAACTGTAGCTACAGATCCGCGACCTTTGTCAAGGTTGGCTTCAATTGCTACACCTCGAGCGCTCTTATCGGGGTTTGCTCGCAAATCCAGGGCTGCATCGGCTGTGAGGAGAACTGCGTCCATTAGCTCTGTCATGCCCTGGTTTTTCAACGCGGAAACATCCACGTACATAACTTCGCCACCATATTCTTCGGCGACTAGGTCAAATTCAGTCAATTGTTGGCGAATTTTTGCGGGATTTGCTCCCTCTTTATCGACCTTGTTGACAGCTACGACAATTGGAACATCTGCAGCCTTGGCGTGGTTCAATGCCTCAATCGTTTGAGGCATTACACCATCGTCAGCCGCAACCACCAAAATGGCGATATCTGTGACTTTGGTTCCTCGAGCACGCATGGCAGTGAATGCCTCGTGACCAGGGGTGTCAATGAAAGTAATTGCACGGTCTTTTCCATCATGGGTGGTGTGAACCTGATACGCACCAATGTGCTGGGTGATCCCGCCGGCCTCATCTGCAACCACATTTGCCAAACGCACTGAGTCCAACAACTTGGTCTTACCGTGATCAACGTGACCCATAACTGTCACCACCGGTGGCCTTGGAAGAAGATCCTCTGAATCCTCTTCCTCAATGTCAGTTGAGATGTCAAGGCCAAATCCCTCGAATAGCTCGCGCTCTTCATCCTCTGGGCTAACGATTTGTATTTTGTAACCCAGCTCTTCTCCCAAAATCTGGAAGGTGTCCTCATCAAGAGATGCTGTGGCAGTTGCCATTTCCCCAAGGTGGAAAAGCACGGTAATCAACTGGCCTGCGTTCGCGTCAATTTTGTCTGCAAAATCTTGCAGGCTTGCCCCGCGTCTCAGCCTAATTAGGGTTTCGCCGTCTCCTCTTGGAACAACTGCTCCGCCAATGGACGGGGCCTGTCGCTGTTCAAATTCTTCACGCTTTGTCCTCTTCGACTTTCGTGACTTGTTTCTGGATCCACCTTTACCGAAGGCTCCAGCCGTACCTGCACCTCGACCACCTCGGCCGCGGCCGGCAAAACCCGGTTTCGCTGCTGGGGCTCCACCGAATGGAGCACCGCCTCCGGCACCTGGGCCGCCTCCTGGCTTCGGCCTTGACTGCGGCCTGTCGCCAGTTGGTTTTCCATCGGTGGCCGGACGAGCTGGGCGGGTTGACTTTGGTCGCCTATCTGCCTGAGCGCCAGAATATGGGTTATTTCCACCCGGCTTGGCCATCGGTCTTGGAATGCCCATGCCCTGATTCGAGCTGAATGGGTTATTTCCTCGTCGAGGTGCCCCTGAAGTCGGTGGCTTTGGAGCTGATGCTCCTGAAGCACTTGGCTTGGGCGCGGCGTCAGTGGTTTCCTCAGCCTTTGGCTGAGCAGGCTGCTCTGGTGCGGAAGGCTTTTCAGCAACCGGCTTTGCAGCAGGCTTTGCTTTTGCGGCCGATGGCTTATCTGCGGCTTTCCCCTTTGGGGCTGCCTTTGGGAAGGCATCTCTAAGCTTTTTTGCAACCGGCGGAGCAATGGTTGAGGAACCACTTTTTACATATTCGCCGAGCTCTTCTAATTTAGCCAGGGCGACTTTAGTGTCGATTCCCAGTTCCTTGGCTACGTCGTAAACGCGTGGAAGCGCCAAAATTTCTCCTGTCCGAGGCCAAACCCCGGTCAGGGCAGGCCATTGCTAGTTGATCGCACTCACTTTGAGCAACTCATCGTTTTGCCAGCATCTTTTCTTGCCTATCTTTCTTCCTGAAAGCTAAGTGCCAAGTCTAGCCCGAAAAGCCAAACAAGCAAACCTTGCTAATCCTCTAAAACGCTATCCGGCTGGATGTCGATCTTTGCGCCAGTAAGCTTTGCCGCGAGCCTGGCATTCTGGCCCTCTCGGCCGATGGCCAGAGAAAGCTGAAAATCAGGCACGAGAACTCGAACAGAACCGATCTCAGGATCCAGAACGAACGAACTCGAAACTCTTGCCGGGCTGAGAGCCTGGGCCACATATTGAGCTAAGTCTTCCTTGAAATCCACAACATCGATTTTTTCATCGTTCAGCTCAGCCATGACAGCCCGAACTCGCTGGCCCAGTTCGCCGATGCAAGCACCTTTTGCATTCACCGAAGGATCGTTTGCCTTCACCGCAATCTTTGAGCGGTGGCCAGCCTCGCGAGCAATTGAGGTGATTTCAACAACTCCATCTGCAATCTCCGGCACCTCAAGCTCAAAAAGCTTTCTAACCAAGTTCGGGTGGGTTCTAGAAACAGAAACCTGTGGACCTGTTGGTCCTTTTTTAACCTGAGTGATTATCACCCTGATCCGCTTACCGTGACTGTAATCCTCGCCAGGGACCTGCTCTTCGGGACTCATTTGCGCCTCAACCGGCCCTAGGTCAACGTGGACCATATATGGTCTGCTTCCCTGCTGAATGGTTCCTGTGACTATGTCTCCCTCACGAGCTTTGAACTCACCCATCAGGCCGTCGTCGGCAATCTGTCGCATCCTTTGTGCAATTACTTGCTTGGCAGCATATGCAGCAACTCTCCCGAAATCGGTTGGAGTGACATCCTCTTCGGCGACGACTTCGCCCTCTTCGTCAAAGGTTTGATTAAAAATCGTGACCTCGCCGGATTTTCTATCGAGGTGGGCCCTGGGTCCAACGTCGTGGTTTCCGACATGGCGAAAATAAGCCGCAAGAATCGCGGACTCAATAATTTGGACAAGGTCTTCAAACGGAATTTCTTTCTCCCGCTCGAGCATCCTCAAAACGCTCAGATCAATATCCAATTTTCACCTCCGGCTAGCTAAGTAGCTGCTCAACTGCAGATTCTACCTTGACAGCCTGGCGAATGTTAGTCACTCTGTCCCAAATCTCCACTTCGCCTTCTGCCAGACCCTTGCCGACTATGAGAATTTTGGGAATTCCGATTAGTTCAGCATCCGCAAACTTAACTCCCGGGCTGAGTTTGGGACGATCGTCAACCAGCACGGTCTTTCCGTTCTCCTCAAGTTCCGCTGATATCTTCTCAGCGACAGCGAACACCTGCTCGTCCTTACCGGCGGCCAAAACATGAATGTCGGCAGGAGATACGCTTTCGGGCCAAATCAACCCTTTCTCATCATGGTTCTCCTCGGCTAGCACAGCCATTATTCGGGTCACGCCGATTCCATATGAACCCATGGTTACAGTGACCAGTTTTCCGTATTCATCCAACACTTTGAGTCCCAGAGCGTCTGCATACTTTCTACCCAGCTGGAAGACATGTCCGATCTCGATTCCCCTTGCAAGCTCCAACTCGCCACTTCCATCCGGCGCCGGGTCGCCGGCGGCGATATTGGCGATATCGGCGATGCCGTCGGAATTGAAATCACGACCGTAAACGAGATTGAATACGTGCTTTTGATCCTCGTTTGCACCCGTCACCCAATGTGAACCCTCGGCAACTCTTGGATCGAGAAGGTATTCAATTTTGGACTCTGCTTCAACTCCCAAAAACTGCTTGCCGTTTTTAGTTGGGCCGATGTAGCCCTTAACTAAGCCAGGGTGCTTTTCAAAATCCTCTTGCGTAGCCTGCTCAACATCGACACCAAACCAAGCTTCCGCTCTTTTTTGATCGACCTCGCGATCTCCTGGAAGTCCTACAACCACCAACCTTGACTTCCCATCTGGGGAAATTAGCTTCAAGACCACATTCTTTAGGGTGTCGGCAGCAGTGAAGTCTCCACCGAGGTGTCGAGATACGTTTTCGTTTGCAAAATCAACCAAGGTGGAGATTGTTGGAGTATTGGGAGAATCATGCACCTCCGCCGGGGGAACCTTGGAGGCATCTATTTTTGCGGAGGGGACAAACCTGACTGCCTCGACGTTTGCTGCGAACCCGGCCTTGGAGCGAACAAAAGTGTCCTCGCCAATCTCGCTTGGGGCAAGAAATTCCTCTGATTTCGAACCACCCATAGCGCCTGCGTCAGCGGCACAAATTACATACTCGAGTCCGAGTCTTGAAAATACTCTTTCATAAGCATCCCGTTGGGCCTGATAGGAGATTTCCAGGCCGGCGTCATCAATGTCGAAGCTGTAGGCATCCTTCATTATGAATTCTCGACCCCTGAGCAATCCAGCTCTGGGGCGAGCTTCATCGCGATATTTTGTTTGGATTTGATAGAGCTGAAGCGGTAGATCTTTATAACTGGAGTAAAGATCTTTCACCAGCAAGGTGAATACTTCCTCGTGAGTTGGGGCAAGCAGGTAGTCAGCTTTCTTTCTATCCTGCAAGCGGAAAATATTATCGCCATACTCTTCCCAGCGACCAGTTTCCTCATAGGGTTCTTTTGGCAATAGAGCTGGGAAATGAACTTCCTGTGCCCCGGCTCTGGCCATTTCCTCACGGACAATAGTTTCAATTTTTTCCAGGACCATCAACCCCAAGGGGAGCCAAGAATAGATGCCGGGAGCCGCTCTTCGAATGTAGCTTGCTCTAACGAGAAGCTTGTGGCTGTCGACTTCTGCCTCTACAGGGTCTTCTCGAAGAGATCTAAAAAACAGTGTGCTCAGGCGAATAGGCATGGGCACAATGTTAGCTTGCTTATTCCCCTTGGACCTCGAT
>Ga0209136_1001991_pt1 | contig 12822 bp, 10 predicted proteins | sample SaaInl0LU_22_DNA_FD_184640 | JGI IMG/M metagenome (GOLD analysis project Ga0209136, IMG submission 184640) | Marine microbial communities from expanding oxygen minimum zones in the Saanich Inlet - ESP_90LU_22_DNA (SPAdes) (version 2) | ecosystem: Environmental > Aquatic > Marine > Intertidal... | reverse complement strand
ATAAAGTGCAGCATATCGAGCAAAGTTTTTTGCCAATATCATTGTGATGATAACTCCACAAAGAACTAAGAGTAATTCAAATTTTGAATGAGTTTGTAAAAATTGAGACATCCAATAATTGCCATGTTCTTGTAGGCTTTCATTATCAAAAGAAAGTGCAGAAGGCGCAGGTTGATGAGCCAAGTTTTCTAATTTATCTGGACTAAAAAGTGCCTCCAAGAAAGGCATAAAAAGCACAAAAGAAAACAATCCGAAAATAACGGCTAACAGATTGAAAAATACATTTAATCGCAAACTGGATTTGTAATCCTTGGCTAAGGAAATTATTGTAAAAAAATTCTTCATAATTGAGTTTGACTCATCAAAGGTACTCGAATATCGGTATAATTGAATTGAATTGAGTTCGTTTTGAGGATTAAAAGTAATAATTTCTGTAATTTTACACGAACCCAAAAAGGAAGGAATCATGGCGAGTATAAGGCAAAATAAAATAGCAGAACTGTTGAAAAGAGAATTGAGTATGATTTTTCAGCAAAATGCCATGGGGTATTGTAAAGGTGCAATGGTTACTGTAACTATTGTGAGAGTTACAAAAGATTTGTCGATGGCTAAGGTTTACCTCAGTATTTTTGGAGGTAAAGACAACGAAGACTCGTACAAAAGATTGTTAAAAAAGCGTCTCAAATTAGAAGTGAATTGGCCAAAATTGTAAAAAATCAATTAAGAAAAACTCCCGAATTGCAATTTTATGTAGATGATTCACTTGATTATGCGATGAAAATTGATGAATTATTGAGATAATCCATTTTTTTTTGAATCTCCCTTTTCACATAGCCAAACGGTATTTATTTGCCAAGAAATCACAGAATATTATCAATGTGGTGAGTATGATTTCGGTGATAGGAATTGCTGTAAGTTCAATGGCTATGGTGATAGTATTGTCTGGTTTTAATGGAATAGAAAAAATTGTTGCGGATATGTACAATTCTTTTGACGCTGACTTGAAGGTATCCTTAAACGAAGGAAAAACATTTCAGACCAAAAAAATTGACTTGGATAAAATCAAACAGCTGAATGGTGTAAATTTTGCCAGTTTGGTCATAGAAGAAACAATCATCTTACAAAATGAGGATAAGTTTGAAACCTGCAAATTGAAAGGGGTAGAATTGCCATATTTTGACTCTACGCATTTGGATACTTTAATGGTAGAAGGTTTGCTGGATTTGGAGTATGAAGGAATAGATTACTGCATACCAGGAGCTGTTTTGCAAAGTAGGTTGGGGTTCACTTCAGATCCTCGTTTTCAGAACGAACTTACGATAAATGGAATGTTGAGAGACAAAAAAATCTCAATGACCAGTCAGCCATTCAACCAACAAAAAATTCAGGTTGGAGGAGTTTTTATGACAGGTATTTATGCTAATGATGCAAAATATATTTTTGTCTCTATCGGCTTTGCCGAAAAACTCTTAGAGTTTAACAAGGAAGCCACCGGAGTAGATATTTTTACAGATAATTTATCGGAAAGAGAATTCTCAAATCTTAAGTTGAAGGTTTCTGAAATAATAGGACAAGACTTTAAAGTGGAGACGAGAGAGGAACAACATGCACTTATTTTTTCGGCTACTAAAAGTGAAAAAATTGCGGTTTTTATTATTTTATGTTTCGTATTGGTGATAGCCGCTTTTTCGATGATAGCCTCACTTACAATGCTTATTTTAGAAAAAAGAAAAGATGTATTCACGCTTTATTCAGTAGGGTTTACAAAAAGGGAAGTGCGAAGGTTGTTTTTTTATGAAGGACTATTAATCAACCTGCTTGGTGGTTTTGTAGGGCTTGCGCTAGGAGTACTTATTTGTTACTTTCAAATCTGGTATGGATTTGTTCCTATTCAGGATTCCATTATAGAATCTCAACCCATGGAAGTGGAGGGGATGGATATTTTATATATTCTTATTACTATAGTTTCGGTAGGGCTTTTATCGTCCTATTTTCCAGTAAAATATTTGGTTAAAAGGTTGGAGATATAAAATCGGAGAAATAATGTTAAAAAACATATTAAAATCGGAGTTTTCACGAAACGTAATGACTTTACTTACGGGTTCAGCCATTGCTCAGTTTATACCACTTTTGTTAACTCCCGTATTAAGTAGGTTGTTCTCACCCGAGGAATTTGGGTTATTTGCATTTTATTACACACTAGTCTCATTTTTCTTGGTAATTGCCACAGGCCGATACGAATTAGCCATTTTATTACCCAAAAAAGACAAGGAAGCAATAAACGTAATGGGTTTGGCTATTCTCCTGTCTGGTATCCTTTCTATTTTTCTATTGTTAGCTTTATTTATTTTTAAAATTCCAATTCAAAATTTATTAGGCAAACCCGATTTGAACCAATGGTTATACTTGATTCCAGTTTGTGTATTTGTAGGCAGCGGATACAAAGTTTTGACATATTGGAGTAACAGAAAAAAAAGGTTCAAAGGAACTTCAATTTCTGTTGTTACTCAGGCAACTTTGAGGTCGAGCACTGTTTTTTATTTTGGATTGTTAAAAAGTGGATTCTTTGGACTAAGCGTTGCCACAATTACTTTTTTTAAGGAAATTTTTCACAAAAGTTATGCAGTTCCAGTTGGAGTAACAGAATTGGGAATTGCAGGATTCATATTGGGCTATGTCATAGGATTTGGTAGCGCATTTTTGACATTAATTTTTGCTTTTATTAAAAACGACAGAGAGTTGTTATTTCAGATAAGCAGAAAACAAATGAAGGCAATGGGAATACGATACAAAAAATTTCCGCAAATAAATATGTTTCATGCCATGACAGATGAATTTAAAAACAGTGGTGTAACATTAATAATTTCTTACGTTTTTAGTGATATTGTTTTAGGGCTTTATAGTATGACTTATAGGGTTCTTAGGGCTCCATTATCCGTTATTGGGAATTCTTTTTCTCAAGTCTTTTTACAAAAAGCTGCCGAAATGTATGCGAATAAGCAGAGCTATTTACCAATCATTCACAAAGTGACCAAAAAATTAGCAACTATATCTCTTCCATTTTTTATTTTGGTTATGCTTTTTGGCCCTCAAATTTTTGAATTTATTTTAGGAGATAAATGGAGCACAGCGGGTGAATATGCGAGGTATCTTTCGCCATGGTTGTTCGTTCAGTTTGTAACAGCACCCATAACTCAAATTGCTGTAATCATAGAAAAACAAAAAGAATTATTTCTTATTTCGCTCATTAATAATGCAATAATTATAGGGTCTCTTGTTGTTGGTGGCTTCGTCTTTAACAATATTCTTATTGGCTTCGCAGTTCTATCAATTTTGCAAATCATTTATTCAATATATCTTTACAAATGGATATTAAGAGTTTCCAAAAAGGCAATAGAAGAAAACCAACTATGATTAAATTTCAGAGAATAAATACAATATTGGCAGGATTGGTATTTATTTCTATCTTGTTATTTCCTCAGTTCAAAGTGGTTGAGAGTTTGCCCTATTTTCAGTTTATTGATGTATTGATTCCATTAATTGGTTTGGTTCTATTCTTACAACGAAAAACAATTGTTGACTCCAAATTTTATCTGTGGGTTATTGCTTTTGGCTTGATTATCATTATTTCTAATCTTATTAATTACGAAAACAATCATTCTCGAGATTATTTTGAAGTATACAAACTATTTAAATATGGGATTGTAGTTGTCTTATTTTCAACAATTAATTTTGAGACATTTTTCAAATACTTGGTAAAGCCAGTGTTTCTAGTACTAGTTGGTGTTAATTTAATTCATTATTTCAATGTTTTTAACTTCAATGAAGTAATTAAGGAATATTACAATGGGGGAATTCATATAGATCTTTTTGGGCTTGATTCTAAAGGGAATGTAGGTACAAAAAGAATGCTGGGTTTGGCAGGTAATCCGAATATAAACTCAATCGTATTTTTGTTTTTTCTCACTCTATTTTTTCCATTAAAAAATTCATCTCGATCTACCATTAGCTGGTTTGTTGTAGCATTGTTTATGTTGTTTTTATGTCAATCAAGAACGGGAATATTAGCTCTCGCAGCAATAGTAGTATATGTTTTTGTGAGCCAACAATCCTTGTATAAATATTATACATTATTAGGGATAATTGCAGTCACTTTTTTATTGTCTTTTTTGCTCTCACAAAACTCCTATCTCAATACGATATTTGATAAAGATTTATTGAAAAATAACTCAATGATGGGAAGATATGAAGTTTGGAAGCATCTTGCCGCAATGATTATCGAAAAGCCAATATTTGGATACGGAGGGTACAAGCAATACTTTTACGAGAGGAATTTACATGCTGAAAGCCAATATATTTTAGTCGCTTGGCGCTATGGAATTGTTGGTTTGATTGTGTTTTTAGGAATGATTTTTCAACCGGTTATCCTTGCTCTCAAAAATAAAAAGACAATAATTTCTTTGTATTTAATACTCTTTACAATTTGCATAGGAGTCTGTTCGATTACTAATGCACCGCTTGCAGACAGAACGATATCGGTCCTGTTTGGAATAATCATAGGCTTTTTTTTGAAACAAAAATTGACAATAAATAATGAATAAACTTTTATTAATAGGGCCATCCACAAATCCAATTCATCTAACAAACTTTTATGATTTGATAAAAGATTATTTTGATGAGATTTTAGTTGTATCCAGCGGTGAGTTTGAGTTATGTCAAAATATAAAAATGGATTTTTCATTATCAAATCCCCTGAAATTAGCAAAAAACATAAAAAAGCTTAGAAAAATAATAATAGATTTTTCTCCTTCAATCATTCAAGTACATCAAGCCAATTCATTTGCATTTATTACTTCTGTGGCAAATAATGGAAGGTATCCGCAAGTTCTGACTACTTGGGGAAGTGATGTTTTATTACTTCCGAAAAAAAACTTGTTTTACAAACGTTTAGTTGCTTATTCCTTGAAAAAATCGGATTATTTAACGGCAAATGCCAATTACATGATAGAAGCCATTCACAAGTTAGTAAATAAGCCTGTTTTGTTACTAAACTACGGCATAGATTACCAAGGAATTGAACTTCCTATCAAAAAAGAAAAAATTATTTATTCCAATCGATTGTTGAATCCAATTTATCGCACAGACGATATAATTATTGGTTTCGCAGAATTTGTAAAGAAAAACCCAGATTGGAAATTACTGATAGCAGGCAATGGCACCGAAGAAGAAAAATTGAAAAAATTAGCAGATTCTGTATTACCAAAAGATAGTTTTTCGTTTGTAGGTTTTGTTAAAAGTGACATCAATAAGCAGAATTACTTAAAATCGTATATTTGGATTTCGAACCCAATAAGCGATGGCACGGCAATAAGTTTGTACGAATCTATGGGCTATGGATGTATTTCTGTAACTTCTGATTTGCCTGCAACCAAAGAAGTTATAACTAATGATAAGAATGGGGTAATTGCAATAAAAGGAATTTCTGAAGGACTTGAGAGAGCAATAAAAATGAACTTAGAAGAGGTTCAAAAAATAAATAAAGAGATAATAATTACCACAGCTACAAAGGAGGTGAACAAGAAAAAAATCACTGATTTGTATGATGAAATAATCAAAAATCATGACTAAAGTTTGCCATATATCTTCTGCCCATCCTGCTTTTGATGTACGTATATTTCACAAGGAATGTGTTTCGTTGGCTAAGGCTGGATACGATGTTTCTTTGGTTGTTACGCATGATAAAGAAGAGGTAGTAGATGGAGTTAAAATAGTTCCTTTGCCAAAAAGTAAAGGTCGATTGCATAGGATGTTGGTTAAGACAAAAATTGCACGGAAAAAGGCGTTTGAATTAGATTGTGACATATACCATTTGCATGATCCTGAACTTATGCCAGTGGCTCTAAAGCTCAAGAAAAAAGGAAAAATTGTGGTGTTTGATGCTCATGAAGATTTCCCTAAACAACTTTTAGGAAAACCCTATCTGAACAAATTTGTATCTAAGTTGCTTTCCAAAATATTTGTAAAATATGAAAAGTTTGTTTGTTCAAAGCTGGATACCATTGTAACCGCTACTCCGGTAATTAGAGACAAGTTTTTAGAGTTTAATGCTCGTAGTTTAGATGTAAATAATTTTCCAATTTTAGATGAATTTACAACGCAGACGGAATGGAAAGATAGAAAAAATGAAGTGTGCTATTTAGGCGGGATATCAAAGATACGAGGAATTCAAGAGTTGATAAAAGGGATGGAAGGAGCTCCAGCTGTTACACTAAATTTAGCAGGAACATTTAATGAATCATCAGTTTATGATGAGGTAATTAAATACGAAGGATGGAAAAACACAAATTTTCTTGGACAAGTAAACAGAAACCAACTTGCCGCCATCTTAGCTTCTTCAAAAGCAGGAATAGTTACTTTCCATGGTGTACCCAATCATGTTGATGCTCAGCCCAATAAAATGTTTGAATACATGAGTGCAGGAATACCTATTATTACTTCAAATTTTCCGATGTGGAAAGAAGTTGTAGAAAAGAATAATTGTGGAATATGTATTAATCCAATGGATCCAAAGGAACTAAGTGAGGCTATTGTTTTACTCTTGAAAGATGACGCTAAGGCACAAGAAATGGGACTAAACGGAATTAAAGCTGTGAAAGAAAAGTATAACTGGGATGTAGAAAAATACAAACTGAATAAATTGTATCTAGATTTGAGCACCAAAAAATAATAGATTGTACATAGAAAAACTAAATAGAAATGAACTGGACAAATTGAATACAAGTAGTGTGTTCAATTCTAGAGAGTGGATTGATATTTCTTTTGGGAAACAGTTTTGTTTAATGGGGATTTACAATAAAAACAGAGAGCTAATAGGCGTTTTTTATTATTATATTTTTCAAAGAGGAAAAGTATTAACTCAAATTTCGGCACCGCCATTTTCTCCTAATTGTGGCTTGTGGGTGGAAGATAAAACGATAAATCCTTCTCAAAAAAATACTTTCAGAAAAAAAATAATGGTAGTTGTGAGAGATTATTTTTTGGCCCAAAAGTTTGATATTTTCGCCCTTCCTTTTCCTCTGGAATATGTCGATATGCAAGAGTTTATTTGGAGCGGGTTTACTGTTGAACCAAGGTACACTTATCAACTAGATTTGAAAGAGTCGACAGACTCGCTTTTGGCAAAAATGTCGTCAGAAAGGCGAAAAAACATCAAAAAAGCAGAAAAAGATGGAGTTTTTGTAAGTAGAGCAACCAATTTTGAAGAAGCAAAAGATTTAATTTATGGGTCTTATGAGAATAAAGTTTTGGAGGCTAACAAAACTGTTTTAAATAATTTATTTTCTTCTTTTTCCTCAGATAAAAATACTCTCTGTTTTGTTGCTTACAATAAAGATAAATCTCCACTAGCCACAGTTTTCTGTGTATTCGATGCCAAAGCCTGTTATTATATACTTGGCGGTTACAACAAGAGCCAAAGCCATGAGGGCGCTGGAGCTTTAGCCATGTGGGAATCAATTAAACTAGCGAAACAAATGGGTGTTGAGGTTTTTGATTTTGAAGGCTCTATGTTGCCTCCAATTGAAAAATATTTTAGAGGTTTTGGGGGCATGATGATTCCGTTTTATTCTGTAAAAAGAAACAAATGGAGGGGGGATTTATTTTTTAAAATGAGGAGAAAATAAGCATGAAGAATTTACCAACAGTAAGCGTAATAATTCCCTGTAGAAACGAAGAAAACTACATTGTTCAAAATATCAACTCTATTCTTAATCAAGATTACAATGGGAAGATAGAAGTTCTAGTGGTGGACGGCATGAGCACTGATAAAACTAGGAGTTTGGTAAATGAGTTTGGTAATCCTACTGTCAAATTAATTGATAATCCGCATCAGTTTACTCCGCATGCCATGAATATCGGTGTGGATAATTCCGAAGGTGATTTTTTTGTAATTCTTGGGGGCCATTCTTATTTGGATAAACAATTTATTGCCAGAAATGTAACTGTTTTATTATCAGATTCATCTATTGGTTGCAGCGGTGGTCAAATCCAAAACATTTATGAAAATGAAGAGGGTGAGGTTATTTCCAAAGCAATGGCTTCAAAATTTGGAGTAGGAAATGCTACATTTAGAGTAGGAGGAAAGCCAGGATTTGTAGATACTGTAGCGTTTGGTATGTACAGAAAAGAGGTTCATTACGAAATCAATAAATTTGATGAAACATTGGTGCGAAATCAAGATGATGATTACAATTTTAAATTGACAAAAGCGGGTTACAAAGTTTTCTTTGACCCAGAAATTATATCACATTATTATGTAAGAGGTTCTTATTCTAAGCTTTACAAGCAATATTTTCAATATGGTTATTGGAAAGTATACGTGAACAAGAAGCATAAAACAGTCACTTCATTGCGTCAGCTCTTTCCTTTCTTTTTTGTTTCAAGCATTTTGGGAGGAATATTATTGTCCTTTTTATTTGCTTTATTTACTTATTTGGTATCGTTCGTTGTGATCGCATATTTATTTTTTGCCCTTTATTTTGGTAAAAAAAGCGGAAAATCATTTAGTGAAGGGATGAAAATAGCTTTTGTTTTTAGTATTTTGCATACGAGTTACGGATTAGGATATTTAAAAGGAATAGTTCAGTTTGTATTGTTACAAAAACAACCTTCCGACAGAAGTAAGAAATTGACTAGAAACTAAAGGCAATGAAAATAATAACGGTAATAGGAGCAAGACCTCAATTTATAAAAGCAGCAGCTTTGAGCAGAGAGTTTGCCAAACACAAAGAAATACAAGAAGTAATTGTTCATACAGGTCAGCATTTTGATGCAAACATGAGTGATGTGTTTTTTGATGAAATGGAGATTCCAAAACCAACTTACAATTTAGAAATTAACAGCCTGTCGCACGGTGCAATGACAGGAAGAATGATAGAGGGAATTGAAGAAGTATTATTGAAAGAAAAGCCTGATTTGTTGTTGGTTTATGGCGATACTAACTCAACTATTGCCGGAGCTTTGGCTGCAAAAAAGCTTCATATAAAAGTAGCTCATGTTGAGGCAGGATTGAGGAGTTTTAATATGGAGATGCCCGAGGAAGTAAACCGAATTTTGACCGATAGAATTTCAGAATTTCTGTTTTGCCCAACTCAAAGTGCTATCGACAATCTAGAAAAAGAAGGATATAACAATATTGATTGTGAAATTATTAGAACCGGAGATGTAATGCAAGATGCAGCTTTGTTCTATGCTCAAAAATCAGAAGAAAAATCAACGGTAATTTCCGAAATAGGATTAGAAAAATTTGCCTTGGCAACTTTGCACCGTGCCGAAAACACGGATTCAAAAGAAAGAATGACTCAGTTGGTAAATGGACTCAATGAAATTCACGAAACTATTTGTCCTGTTGTATTGCCAATTCATCCGAGAACAAAGGCAAAGTTAGAGCTTCATGGTTTGGAACTGAAAGTGAAATTAATTCCGCCAGTTGGTTATTTTGATATGTTAGAATTGTTGAAAAATTGCTCCTTAGTAATGACCGACAGTGGTGGTTTGCAAAAAGAAGCTTTTTTCTTCCAAAAGAATTGCGTTACGATGCGCGACCAAACCGAATGGGTTGAGTTGATTGACAACAAAGTAAATGTATTGGTTGGAGCCGATAAAAATCTACTGATTGATTCTGCTAAAGAAATGTTGAAACAGTCTTCCGATTTTAATATCAATTTGTATGGAAATGGAAAAGCCAGTTCAGCAATTGTGAATACTATTCTTGCTGAAAATTCAAAGATAATTTAGCCAACGGGAGCTAACTTATTAGTTTGTTTCTCACAAGACTATTAACTTTATTCAATTATAAATTGAAATAACCAAGAAAATTATGCAGCTAACTCAAATAAGAAACAGCTTATTGTCCTTGTTCGTATTGGCATTTTTCTTTTTTCCACATATACAAACGCTTATCGTTTCAATTTGTTTTGTGCTGGTTTTGTTTGATAAAAGGTTCTATTCAAGTTTCAGGAGATTGAACAACAATAGATTAACCATTTCTTTGGTTCTCTATTTTTTAATAATTGCTTGGTCATTAATTTACACAAATAATATGGAAAGCGGACTGCGATCAATTGAAACAAAGTTCTCTTTCTTCGTGTTTCCCTTTTTTCTTCCCTTTATTTTTTCTGATAAAGATTTAGCAAACAAAACGATGAAAATATTCTGGATAGCAGGAATGGCTTACATTATTGTTTCTCTGGCAGATGCGACAATTAGTTTTCTTTCAAATCATTCAGTTTCTTCATTTTTTTACTCTGAACTAGGCGTTGGCTTTTTAAAAGAAGGTAGTTTTATTCACCCAACTTACGCCTCGTTTTTTTATAATATATTGTTTGCATATTTAGCTCTTCAATGGATTCAAAATTCACTCAAAGGAAAACACAAATGGCTCGTTCTACTTTCTTTGGTTTTTATCTTGATTTTCATCTTTATGCTATCTTCCAAATTCGGAGTTTTGGCCTTAATAATCAATATTTTATTGCTACTCTGGAATTATGTAAAAAAGACTAATCAAGTTATGCGGGCGGCTGTCGTTCTTGTTTTGTTTTCAATCTTATCCGTGATTATTGTTTCGCAATCTCCACTCAAAAAAAGATTTGAATCGGCCTATTCAGCTATGAAAACTTCTACTCACCATCCTAGCAGCACACAAACTAGGCTAGATGTGTGGAGTGTTACTTCCTCCATTATTTCGGAGAATCCAATACTTGGAGTGGGTGCAGGAGACATAAGAGACGAATTAATCTCAAAATATCAAGAAAATAATTTCGAATTGTACGTTGAAAGAAAATATGATTCTCACCAAGAATTCCTTCAAACTTTTGCGTCTTTAGGATTGCCTGGAATAGTTGTATTGTTAATTGTTTTCCTTCTTCTATGGAAAAGATCAGTGGCCTCAAAAAACTATTTGCTATTCATTTTCACCACTTTGTTTTTTGTTTTTGGCATGGTGGAATCTATGCTGGAAAGACAGGCAGGTGTTGTGTTTTTTGTTTTTTTTAGTTTGCTTTTGTATTCATTTAATCCCATTTCTAAGAAAATTTGAAAAAGCTTTTACTCATAGTTATTACTTTTTTTTTGGGGTTGTTCGTACAATCACAAAAATTCACTTTTTTGAGTTATTCTACCAAGGAAGGTTTGGCTCAGAGTCAGGTAAATGACATAAAGCAGGATAGAAAAAAATATATTTGGATAGCTACACTTGACGGATTGAGTAAATTTAATGGGAAAACCTTCGAAAATTTCTATCAAAAAGACGGACTGCTTTCCAATAGAATATCTTCACTCTCTATCGATAAATCGGATAATGTTTGGGCAGTAACCTCTAATGGAATTTCTATCGTTCATTCAGATATTATTTTGCCTTTTCAGTTCAATGATTTATTCGAAAATGATGCAGTAGTTGCTGTTACTCATCTGTCACAAAAAGTTATTGTCTCAACAGAGTCTTCGGGGATTTTTGTGTTCAATGAAACTGAGGGAGCTTTGAAGTTGGCTAGGATGTATAAAAAGCCTTTTGAGGATGTAAAAATAAGGGCAGTGTATCTGGAGGATTACAAGCTGCACATTGCTACGAACAAGGGCTTGTATCAGTTATGGAATGACAAAGTTGTAAAAGTATCGCTTCCCTGGGAGTATGATTTTATGGGAGTAGGAGTAACAGAAAGAGGTGAAATCTGGTTGGCTTCTTCAGAAAATGGAGTTTGTTTTTACGAAAAAAACAATCAGTTTGAAGTGAATCAAAACAATTCGGGATTGCTCAATAATTTTTCAACTAGCATGATGGTTGACAACAATGGAGTTGCTTGGGTTACCTCCAATTCGGCCTTGTCAGAAGTATCAAGAGAAAAAAATGTTCAGAATTATTCGGCAGAAAATGGATTTGAATCCATAGCACAAGTTGTGTTTCAGGACGTAGAAGGAAACGTTTGGATAGGAACAAATGGAAAAGGGTTAATGAAGTTTGCCAACAAAGAGTTTAAGTTCCTTACAAAAGAAGAAAATTTGCCAAGCGATTTGGTGATTTCTATGTGTGAAGATGCTCAAGGCAATATGTGGCTGGGTTCTTTGGGCGAGGGAGTGAGTAGAATTAGTTCTAAAGAGATAACCTCTTTTAATGCAAGGAAAACAAACTTCCCGAACAACAATTGCTGGGTGATTCATAAAGATTTGAATGACAAAATGTGGTTTGGTACTTCCCAAGGCTTGTCCGTTCTTAATGGAAATTCATTCACCACTTATACCCAAAAAGACGGGCTACCAGCCAATAAAGTTCAGTCCATTTTTCAGGAATCTCCAGAAGTGATGTGGGTAGGAACAAAAGAAGGAGTTGCCTACATGAAAAACAATCAGTTTTATCCATTAATAAACTTTAACTATCGAAATACCCGAGCAATTGCCTCAACACAAGACGGTATTTATTGGTTTGGAACGTCTGATGGACTAATAAAATATGATGGCTTCACCAGCGAATTGATAAACGATTCGCTTTTTGAGGAAACTACAATTTATGGGATACAATCATTTGGAAACAAACTTTGGATAGGAACAGACAAAGGGCTAATTCATTTTGATGGCAAACATTTTAAAAAAATAGGGGTTGTTTCGGGGTTGAATTCAGCAGCAATCAATTTCTTGAAATCCGACAAGGAAAACAATCTGTGGATAGGAACTAACAATGGCATATTCAAGCTAAATGCGAATTTATACCTACAAGGAAAAAAAGAACTTATTTCTTACACGATTAATAACGGATTAATTGGAATGGAAACC
>Ga0209136_1001989_pt1 | contig 12827 bp, 12 predicted proteins | sample SaaInl0LU_22_DNA_FD_184640 | JGI IMG/M metagenome (GOLD analysis project Ga0209136, IMG submission 184640) | Marine microbial communities from expanding oxygen minimum zones in the Saanich Inlet - ESP_90LU_22_DNA (SPAdes) (version 2) | ecosystem: Environmental > Aquatic > Marine > Intertidal... | reverse complement strand
GTCCCTCATAACGCCGAATGGGGCAGATTCGCTCTACCAATCGCTCGATGAATCGAGCTCCCACATGGCGTATAGGGTCGCGGCTTGCCTGCGGCAATGCGCTCCTACATTGCACTCCACTAGCGGTGGAATTGTAGGAGCGCATTAACACGCCGTGTTAAGCCGCGATGCTTTATTTGTTGGCGTGTTAAAAAACGTCGCTATTCGTCGTTTTTGTCAATATCTGTTGGGAAGTTGTGGATCAGTCGCATATAGGCATAGGCCCCCATTGCACCCGAGAGTATGCCCCAAAACGGACTAGCGACCACAAACCACTCGTAGGCGCTCCAGCACAATAAAAACAACGTAACGCCATAGCGTCGACCGGCTGGGCGGAAAAATTCCAAGTCTTGATCGCGAATCATTTAGAGTCCTAGTTATCACAGGTTTAAGGGCCAATCGATAATACCGTTAAGAGACTTAAATTTCATTCGCTTCGCTATTCGTGTGGGTCATATAGAAATTATTTTTTCGTTTATCTGTTTTTAGAAAAAACATTCCAGAATTGGTTGGTTATCGCTAGTATTGTTACAAATAAGAGAAGTTGCGGAATTTTTGAGATGCCACCGGGTCTACCTAAAACATTAAATGAGCTTAAGCCAATAATCGCAGAACAGCATTCAAGTCTCAGCAAGCGCTTGCGTCAGGTTGCGAAGTATCTGCTCGATCATCCTAGTGAAATCGCGTTTGGTACCGTTTCCACCATTGCTACTGATGCAGGGGTGCACCCCTCTACCTTAGTTCGATTTGCAAATGCCTTTGGGTTCTCTGGTTTTTCGGATATGCAGCGTCTATTTCAGCAGCAACTCTTGCATGAGTCGCCTAGTTACACTGAACGCATGCGTATAGTGCGGGACTCTCTAGGAGAGTCGCATGCTGAGCCTCTGACTCTTTTAGGGCAGTTTGCATCAGCTAACGCTGTAACGCTTGAGCAGTTAGTGAATGAGATTGACCAGGCTGCACTTCAGCACGCAGAAAAATTGTTACGCCAAGCCGATACTGTTCATGTCATCGGGGTGCGTAGAGCCTTCGTGGTGGCCAGTTATTTCGCTTACGCCCTGCGTCATGCTGAGCGGCGTACCTTTCTCATCGATGGTGTGGGCGGTCTACATAAAGAGCAGGGTAGCTCTATCCGAGAAGGTGATGTACTAATCGCCGTTAGCTTTCATCCCTACGCGCAAGAGACTCAAGAGGTCGCTCGGCAGGCGGCCGAGCAGGGTGTGCCAATTGTACTGATAACGGATAGCCAACTGAGCCCACTTGCATCCAAAGCCGATGCAATCCTCTGTGTTAAAGAGGCTGAGGTACACGGTATACGCTCTTTATCAGCTTCTCTTTGTATCGCTCAGGCGATTGCGATTAGCCTAGCTAACCCTGAAACTACATAAGTTCCGTGTTCTAGAGCTCATCAAGATGCTCTAGGCACCATTGGGCGCGTTCCAGTACGGCACTCTGTGCTTCAGACGTTTTTTTATCCCAATTTTTATACAGCATCGCAATACGTGGATTAGAGCCTAGTCGTCCGCGATGTTTAAGCATAAAGCCCCAATAGAGGCTGTTGAACGGACAGGCTTTTACACCTGTCTGTTCAGTCACTTTGTAATGACAGCTTTTGCAGTAATCTCCCATGCGATTGATGTAGGCACCGCTAGCCGCGTAGGGTTTGCTAGCCACTATGCCGTTATCAGCAAATAGCACCATGCCGCGCGTGTTGGGTTGCTCTACCCACTCTATCGCATCTATATAGATACCAAGATACCACTGCTCTACTTGATCTGGGTCTATCTGAGCGATAAGTGAAAAGTTTCCAGTCACCATTAGTCGTTGTATGTGATGAGCGTAGGCGAACTCAAGTGATTGCCCAATGCTCTGTTGCATGCAACGCATTGATGTTTTGCCACTCCAGAAATAGTCAGGCAGGTTCTGCTTTGCATCTAAAGCATTTAGCTTTCCATACTCTGGCTGGTTGACCCAATAGATTGCGCGGATAAATTCGCGCCACCCTAAAATCTGACGCACAAACCCTTCTATTTGAGCCAGATCAATCGTCTCAGGTTGCTGTTTCCAGGCCGCAATCGCGGTATCAATAACCTGCTGAGGCGAGATCATTTTAGCATTTAAAGCGAAGGATATACGTGAGTGATAGAGGCTCCACTTATATTCCGTTTGGCTAGTCATTGCATCTTGAAAACGACCAAAAAGGGGGAGTTGGTGTTGGCAAAAAAACTCAAGCAACTGCAGCGCTTCAGATCGTCTGGTCGGCCAAATAAGAGAGGACTGCTCCTCGCCAATGTAGGCTATTTTGTGCCGTTTAATGCGTCCTAGAATATCACTCACATCCTGCGCAAATACTAAGGGTGCTGGTACCTGTGCTAGGTCATCAGGTTTCATTTTTTGACGGTTTTCGCTGTCGAAATTCCAGCGCTCACCGATAGGCTCGTCCCCCTGCATTAGATAGCCAAAACGTTTACGCATACGCCGGTAGAAGGCCTCCATGCGACTCGATTTACCCGCTTTGAATTGCTTAAAGATCTCATCGAATGGCAGCAAAAAGTGCTCAGTATCAACCTCTCGTGTGGAGAGTCCACAGTCATAGTCTCGAAGCTGTTGCATCAATCGCCACTCATCAGGGCGTTGGTATTCGAAGTGAGTGATCCCTAGCTGTTTAATCTGTGCGTCAATTAACCTCGGCAAGTCAGTGTATTGCGCTGTGTCGTCAAGCGTAAGATGGACAACCTTATGACCCGCCTCGCGAAGTGCATCGGCAAAGTGCTGCATAGAGGCGAAAAAAGCGCATAATTTTTGCACATGGTGGCGCACGTAAGTGGCTTCTTGGTGTAGTTCAGCAATCAAATAATAGGTGTCAGGGTCGGTTTCGCGGTACCAACTATGGCGTGCGTTTAACTGATCACCAAGGATTAACCTAAGACAACTCATGGGCGGCTCTTAATGTTGGGGTTCTGATTATTGGCCTCTTCAACGACCCTGTCGCTGTCAAGTTTAGTAGAGCGTCTACAGCGCTCTGAGCAGTACTTCACCTGGTCCCAGTCGCGCGCCCATTTTTTGCGCCAGGCAAAAGGACGTTGGCAGTTGATGCAGATCTTCTCGGGTAAATTTAGCTTTGCATGAGCCATTAAACGGGCCAATCATAATAGTCTTGGTTCGGCAGTGGGTGTGCGTTTTCAGTACCCTGCCAAGCCCTGATAAAAGCACCTTGAGGGTCGTAGGTTCGAGTCTGCTTAGCCAGATCAAAACGTCGGTGTCCGCGCGGATCGGCTCCAACACCTGCTAGGTACTGCCAGTTGCCCCAATTGCTGGCGACATCATAATCTATTAACTCTTGCTCGAAGTAGGCGGCACCGTAACGCCAATCCAGGTCAAGCTCATGTACCAGCGCGCTGGCCACTAACTGACGCGCACGGTTCGACATATATCCCGTCTGGTTAAGCTGTCGCATCGCAGCGTTTACGATAGGGTAGGGGGTCGATCCCTCACACCAAGCTTTGAAGCGTTCAGGGTAAAACGACGTTAACGGTGAACGATTAAAGGGGCCGCGCCAATGATAGAGTTTGTGCCCGTAACGATGGGCATACCATTGAAAGTACTCTCGCCACAGCAGTTCAAACTTCAGCCAGTACGTTGAGTCGTTGGCGACGACCTCTGACTCGTACTGATCAATTCTATGCCATAACCGGCGCGGTGAAAGTGTGCCATTAGCCAACCATGCACTGAACTTTGTAGAGTAGTCCCAACCGTCTAGACCATTACGCGTCTCTTTGTAGGTTGAAGGTAGATCGCCTGCGAAGTAGAAATCAACCTGTGCCATAGCACCGCTCTCGCCTCCAGTGAAAATGGGAGAGACTTTATCGAGCACAAAGTCGATTACTGGGTTAGTAAGTTTAGCTGGCGGCGGTAGCTGTTGTGGTACTTCCATAGATGGAAGTGGTGTTAATGGCTGTTTCTCTACTTTACGTCTAAACGCGCTAAAACTATCGGGGAGATCCCTTATCTCAAACGGCAACTGTTGGCGCGTAAAAAGTGTATGACAAGCGATTGTTTTACACTCTAGATGTGGAAAGCGCGATGCAATCTGAGTCATCGCCTTTTTCTCGTATACCCCTGGATGCTCAGAGGTAATGATGCGCTGCACACCGGCTTGTTGCACTATTTCAGTCAAAGCGTTTAAAGGCGTATCGTGACGAATAATGAGTTTTTGCCCGCGCGCTCGAAGGGCTGCATCAAGTTCATCTAGGCTTTGGCGCAAAAAGCTGCGCCTATGTGTGCCAATCGATTGCAATGCGTAACGATTGGCGCGAAACCACTGAGGTTCAACGACAAATAGACAAATTAGTTCAGGTGAATCTAACGCGGCTTGAAGCGCTGGATTATCATCCAGACGAAGATTATTAGTGAACCATAGAAGGGTAGGACGGGCCATGTATGTAACTCCTTGCAGTCTTGAAGTTACGTGTGGTTGAAGTGATTAGAGCAATGATTCGCTGATTTTATCGACCTCTAGTACATTAATCGCTTCGTTAGTGATTGAAAAGCGAATATCAAGGTCATAAAGACGAACACCGTATATGCGTTTTTCATCATTCTGATAGGCTGGACGAGGATCGCAGGCGAGTAGTTCTGTAATCTGTTGCGAGAGTTCGCCCGGGTATTGTGCCGCCAATATTTGAAGGTTGCGCTGTGCTTTTTCATGAAAAATAACCGGTTGGGAGAGTTGTTTTGCACCGACTGCAAGTTCATACCGCGCATTGGGCAGGGCATCAGCGTAGGGTAAATAGGGTTTGATATCGATTATGGGTGTACCATCAAGCAGGTCTGCGCCGCGAACCTCAAGAACCAACTGCTTGCCCCGCATGTGGATAGACACTAACTCAACCACAGATAGACCAATAGGGTTTGGTCTAAAAGGCGATCGGGTCGCAAAAACCCCCATTTTTTGATTTCCACCCAACCGCGGCGGCCGCACCTTGGGTTTCCACCCCTGCTCCATAGACTTAGAAAATATAAATAGCAGCCAGATGTGCGTGCAAGTCTCTAGCCCTGCGACAGAATCAAGTTGACTGTATTTTGGTTCCAATATCACCTCAGCGGTGATTGACGGAGCTAAACCCGGTTGGCGCGGAATACCAAACTTCTCTGTGAAGGGACTTTTGATCTGTCCAATCGGGTCTAGAGTAAACGGCTGCATCGTATTATCCCTTTCAATCGCATTGACGTTTATTAGCGCCTATCTAAGCCGATTGAAGACAATTGGCATGCCGCTGATTATAAGAGCATCCTTAATTAACTGCATCTGCAATAGGTTCGCGATGCTGCATAGGCAGTGTCGATGACCAGTGACTTGATACATCATCGGCCTGATTCGCAAGTCGCCTAATCAATGAGCAGTATTCGAGAAGCCGCTCACACTCATCGGTTGATATTGACCCGAGTACGGTCTTTTCAAGCACCTCTTTCTTCAGCGCTTGATAACTTAAACGCAACTCACGCATAGCTCTATGTGCGTCTATTCCCTGCAGATCTCGTCGACTACTGATTTCGCATAGATCAATCAGCCCTACCACTTCTGATTTGAAGTTCTGTATGCTTTTTTGCATACCGATGTCGGAGATCTGATCAAGAAGCGTTTGATATTCGGGTAGCTCCGCGCTGATCCGTCCTATCTCGTTTAAATAGCGCCCCACACGAAGTGATAGTGGCAATGTTTGGGCTATATCATCGCTAATATGTTCACGTGCGAGTGCTTGGTTGAAGTCAAAGATATGTTTAAGTAGTTGGTATAGCCCATCACGAGACTCCTCTAAACGCTCTTTATCTTGGCCTTCGCTACTGAGTGCCGCTCGTGCCAGCGCGCTACTGAGTGTATTAGCGCGAGTGAGTTCACGGTTAATTCCCTCAACAGCTAGATCGGGTGATACCAAGAGTGGTTTGGCAATAAATTGCGGTTGTGAGTCAATCTCCGCTCTGTTTTGAAAGCGCTTCGTTAGCCAGCGCTCTAATGGAGCGGTAATCGGCCATATTAAGAGCACGCCGATCACATTGAAAAGGGTATGGAAAAGCGCCAGGGCGTAAACAGGGTCTAAGCCCCTTAAAAGGGTATCAAGGTGTTGCGCAACCAAAATAAGAAGCAATATTCCGACAAACGCGGTTTGCGTATTGAACACAAGATGAGCCAGTGCGATTCGTTTAGCATTTGGTGTAGCGCCAATCGACGCCAGTAGGGCTGTCGTAGTGGTTCCAATATTGGCACCCACGACCAATGCGCAGGCAGCACTTAGACCTATTGTCTCAGTCGATATCATCGATAGTGCAATGGCTAGGGTTGCTGACGAGGACTGAGTCAAAAGGGTGATACCCACGCCGGCTAGGGTAAACAGTATTAGATTTATGGCACCTGTCCCTAGTTCTTTAAGTGGCAGTGCCTGAGAGAGTCCATCAAATGCTCCGCGGATAAAATCGAGCCCAAAGAAAAAGAGGCCTAGGCCTGCCAGTGCCAGACCGTAATGGGAAAGGTTATGTCGACCTGCAAATAGCTTTAATGCGACACCGATGCCGATCATCGGAAGCATGAACTCGGTTAGTTGCAGTTTGAACCCCAGTACGGCGACCAACCAAGCGGTGAGAGTTGTACCGATATTTGAACCGAATACTAGCGGAAGTGCCTGTCCCAAAGACATCAACCCTGCACTCACAAACCCAAGAGTCGCAAGAGCAACTGCGCTAGAGGATTGAACCAGCGCTGTTACGCCAATACCGGTTAAGAATGCCCGACGACGTGACTCAGTTGCGCGCGTTATTAGAGCGCGTAAAGATGGTCCAGAAGCGCGTTTTAAACCTTGAGTAAGCAGATCCATACCCAGCAATATTATGCCGAGTCCGCCCATTAACTGTCCTACCAAAACTAGATTCATTAACCTCTCAAGCCACCACTTTGATACCTAGATGATGTTATAAGTCTAGTTCAATTTATCGCTACTAATCTGCAGGTGTTCGGCATAGAACGCAGACCCCCACGCGTTGGCAACCGGCCGATAAAAGGAGTTCGCTCAGACGCCTCACCGTTGTTGCGGTTGTCATTACATCATCGACTAATACAACTTCTGCAGGTGGACTTGCCATCATCTCAAAACAATCACTCAGGTTTTCTGTGCGCTGTTTCCGATTGAGCTTGGCTTGCTTGCTAGAACGCTTAAACTTTCGAACCAGCTGTGTATCGAGTTTCAGTTCTGCGCAGTTTGCGAGACGTCTAGCGAGGAGTTCGCTCTGGTTGAAACCGCGCAAGAGTTGATCAAATGGATGCATTGGGACTGGCACCAGAACAGCGGTTTTAGGGAGTTGTTTAGCGGTGCATTGTGCGAGTAAATGCGCTAGCCAAAACAAGGGCTCTGGGTCTTTACCGGACTTGATGCGGTGTATGAGCTGTGGCATGGGAAAACGGTAGGTAAATCCGGCAGTCGTCCACTCGAACGTCGCTCTCTGTCTCTGGCACGCATGACACATTCCGTTACCCCCTGGTAAAGCACATACGGGGCATCCCGTATGGAAAAAGGGTAGATCCGTTAAACATTTCTGACACACACCCTCTTGCTCGACAGGATATAGGTCACAAAGAGCGCAGATTTGGTTAATCTTTAGCCAGTTATTCAAATTTAAGTTTGACATAGGTTGACAGCCCTCCATGGGTCTTTAATATGCATCCATCCTTGGCGTACCGACTATTGATTGAGTCGCTTGCATGCCTATAAACAGTTTAGTGAGAGTTTTGAAATATGTCCGCATTGAGCCCTAGCACCCCTGCCGCTAAGAAAATCTGGAGCAATGAGGAGATTAAGGCATTATTTGACCTCCCCTTTAATGATCTATTATTTCGCGCACACTCTGTGCATCGCGAGCATTTTGATCCCAACGAAGTTCAGGTCAGCACACTTTTGTCTATAAAAACAGGTTCCTGCCCTGAAGATTGTAAGTACTGCCCTCAGAGTGCCCACTACGATACGGGTCTGGAAAAGCAGCGCTTGATGGAAGTTGAAGCGGTTCTAAATAAAGCCAAGCAGGCAAAAGAGACGGGTGCATCACGCTTTTGTATGGGCGCAGCATGGAAGCATCCAACTGAGCGCGATATGCCCTATATTTTGCAGATGGTAAAAGGGGTTCGCGAACTCGGTTTAGAAACCTGTATGACACTGGGTATGTTGAAGCCCGAACAAGCTGATCAGCTCGCTGATGCTGGCCTTGACTACTACAACCATAACCTTGATACCTCGCCTGAATTTTACGACAAAATTATTACCACACGGAGCTATCAAGACCGTCTGGACACCTTGCAACACGTTCGTGATAGCGGCATGAAAATCTGCAGTGGCGGTATATTGGGTATGGGCGAGACGGCCCGAGACCGTATTGGTCTGTTGCAACAGCTGGCTAATCTTCCACAGCCGCCCGAATCCGTTCCGATTAATATGCTGGTCAAGGTTGCCGGAACGCCATTGGAGAACGTCGACGACCTAGACCCCTTTGAGTTTGTTCGTAATATTGCAGTTGCCCGAATATTAATGCCGAACTCACATGTGCGTCTCTCGGCCGGTCGCGAATCGATGAGCGATGAGTTGCAATCAATGGCCTTTTTCGCCGGAGCGAATTCAATTTTTTATGGTGAGTGTTTGCTTACAACACCTAACCCCGAAACACATCGTGATCTGCAGCTTTTTAAACGCTTAGGTCTGCGACCTGAACAACGTATTGAGCAAGATGATGCAACCCAACAACAGGTGATAGAGCAACAACTCATAAAGCAGCAGGACGAGCCGAAGTTTTACGACGCGAGCATCTAGAATGAGTCGACCCGCTAGCACACTTGATCAACTTCTAAAGCCTAGGCTTGATGAACGCGAAAGTGCTCACCTATACCGTCGTCGACGTACGCTGGAGTCTGCTCAAGCACCTAAGGTGATTGTGGATGGGCGAGAATACCTTGCCTTTTGCTCCAATGATTACCTCGGAATAGCGGCAGACGCCCGAATTGCTGCCGCCCTCAGAGAGGGCAGTGAGCTTTATGGAACTGGCAGTGGTGCATCCCATCTGGTTTTGGGCCACAGTCGTGCTCACCATCAGTTGGAAGAAGCCTTGGCTGAACATACGCAGCGCGATCGTGTTCTGCTTTTTTCCACAGGTTACATGGCGAATCTTGGTGCAATCGCGGCCCTTGCTGGGCGCGGTGATAGGGTATTTCAGGATCGTTTAAATCACGCGTCGCTATTGGACGGTGGTTTGCTAAGCGGTGCTCGCTTTCAACGGTATCAGCACGCTGATTGCGCCTCTTTGAATAAGCAGTTAGAGGAATACGGCAACACTGATGCTCTGGTTGTGACCGATGGTGTATTCAGTATGGATGGTGATATTGCACCACTTCAAAAGATGGCCGAGATCTGTTCGCAACATCAGGCGCATCTTTTGGTCGATGATGCACATGGATTCGGCGTATTGGGGGCCAAAGGTGCGGGTGTTGCAGAGTTCTACAACCTTAACCAGCAACAACTGCCTGTACTTATTGGCACCCTAGGTAAGGCATTCGGAACTGCTGGCGCCTTTGTCGCTGGAAGTGAAACACTGATCGAATACCTTATTCAGTTCGCACGCCCCTACATTTACACCACGGCTATGCCTCCCGCGGTTGCACACGCAACGCTTAAAAGCCTTGAAATCGTCCGCGCAGAGAGTTGGCGCCGTGAAAAACTCGCGGCTCTAATCCAACAGTTTCGTTTAGGCGCAAAGGCGATGGGATTTGAACTGATGGACTCCGATACGGCGATTCAACCTATCCTTATTGGTGCCTCAGATAGAGCGATGGCAATAAGTCATGCGTTAGAAAATCAGGGAATTTTTGTTGGTGCCATTCGACCGCCAACTGTTCCGGCCAACAGCGCAAGACTGCGTGTTACCCTGAGTGCAGCACACACTCAAGAACAGGTACACCAGTTGTTACTTGCACTGGAGCAGGCTTCAAAGGTTGTCATTAATGCCTGAAATATCTGAATCCAGAAATGAAGTCAGTCAGGCGCTGTGTAACAAAGATGAAACTCAAAAGCCCGCATTAATGATGCTCTCCGGTTGGGGAGTGTCGCCTGATATATTCGATCCTTTCGCGGCTCTGCTCTCAGATCGATTTAATCTGCACTGTTTAGATATTCCTGATCTCATTTCGGATAAACGGCTTAGCCTTGCCGAGCGATCTGAACGGCTGCTGTCGCAAGCACCCGAAAAGGCTTACTGGATGGGGTGGTCGCTAGGCGGATCCATACTTATCGACCTGGCAAATTATGCTCCAGATCAAATGCTAGGGTTAGTAACCTTGGCGACCAACCCCTGTTTCGAATCGCAATTAGATTGGCCAGGCATGAATGCTGAGGTGTTTGCTGAGTTTAAACAGGGGTACCAGACTTCTGGGCAGAAGAGCTTGCAACGCTTTGCGGCCTTGCAGGTGGGAGGGAGTTCTGATTCACGCAGGCAACTGCGGCTGTTGAAGCCTTCACTACTGCAACCTCAGGCCGTTTTACATGATCTGTTGGAACTTCTTGCTGAGGATAGACGTGAGATTTTAAAGCAGATAAGTCAGGACAAACGCGTGCCGTTGCTGTCTCTTTTTGCCGATGCAGATGCACTTGTTCCGATATCAGTATTAAACACTATCACAGACGCTATGCCGCTGTTGCTTGCAAAAGAGGTAAGCGGATCGAGTCATCTTTTATTCAACGATCAACCTCAACTCTGTGCTCGTTACATTACTCAATGGGCAGATGCTCTGGAGCATAGTGATGCGTGATAAGCGTTTAGTTGCTGCCTCATTTAGCCGTGCAGCAACGCGTTATGATCAGGTGGCAAGCTTGCAGCGGCGAATTGCTGATCGCTTACGGCTTTGGTTGCCTGACGGCGCTTATGCAACCGTACTTGATCTAGGCTGTGGTACCGCTTATGCAAACCCTTGGTTATCTCCATTAGCCGACCGTTTGATAAATCTTGATCTTGCAGAGGGTATGCTGAGGTTCTCGCGTGAGCGAGGTGCACAGGGGTATTTCGTCGGAGGTGATGCGGAGTCTCTCCCGCTTCGTGATGAAAGTGTTGATCTAATTTGGTCATCGCTTGCGCTGCAGTGGAGTGAGGCTCCCGATGCGCTCATGCGAGAATTAGAGCGGGTACTTCGCCCGAATGGCCGTTTGATGATTTCAACGCTTGGGCCTAAGACATTACATGAGTTACGCGCATCCTGGGGGTCAGTTGATCAACATCAGCATGTGAATCAGTTCTACTCGCCGACAACTTGGCTAGAGGTTGATACCTCCCTCGCCTTAGTTAGGCATCAACAGACGATAGAGACTGAGCACTATCAAGAGGTCAGTCATCTGCTGCGGGAGCTACGCACACTGGGCGCACATAATGTGAACCCAGAGCGCCGAAAGGGGCTGGGTGGACAGTCAGCCCTACGTGCAATGATGCAGTTTTACGAAGGTTATCGAACACCGGTTGGCCTGCCGGCTAGCTATGAGGTGCACTATTTGGAGTTTATTCGGCGATGAAACAGACATTCTTTGTAACCGGAACCGACACTGATGCGGGTAAGACATTGGTCAGTGCCGCGCTCTTAAACAGTTGGAGTGCTCAAGGCCTTTCGACTTTGGGTATCAAGCCGATAGCGGCTGGGTGCGAAATGGTTGATGGCGAGTTACGAAACGCTGATGCGCTAGCTTTAATGGAACAAGCGTCTATTGAACTGAGTTATTCGCAAGTGAATCCGGTTGCTCTAGCCCCGGCAATTGCTCCTCACATAGCTGCCGAACAGATTGGCTCGCGCTTGAGTGCAGATCGCATAAGCGCATTCTGCCGTGGTACCCTCATGCGCCGGTATGATCGCGCATTAATAGAAGGCGCTGGTGGCTGGCGGGTACCCCTCAATGATCGTGAAGCCCTTTCAAGAGTGGCTCAGGAACTGGGGTTCCCTGTTATCTTGGTCGTCGGTATGAAACTGGGGTGTTTAAACCACGCACTGCTAACGGCTGAAGCAATAGCGCGAGATGGTTTACGCTTAGCAGGATGGGTTGCAAACCGTATTGACCCTAATATGGCTGAGTTTGATGCCAATCTCGCGTGGTTAGAGCGCCATCTGGCTGCCCCGCTTCTGGGTGTTGTTCCTTTTCTTGAAACCCCCTCTGCGGCTAATGCTGCTACTTATCTGGATACGGATAAGTTGTCTTAATAAGCTAAAACGCCTTGCTGTTCATTACTCACCTTCAAGCATGCCACCCAATCTATGCTAAGTACTTATGGCACATGCGACAGTTATACAAAACTAAAGTGAAAGTTTTTTATACAGAGCGCTAAAGTATTGTTTATATCTGCCGGGGGGCTATCTTTGGATTAGTATTCGAGCAGATTAGGTTGGTTTAGCTTTTCTCTGGTAACAAAACGTTTCTGAAAAATTCAAACAGAAACAGAAACAGAAACAGAAACAAATACGAAAGAGAAAGCAGTCAAAATCATAAAGCTTAATTCTGTTAAGAACCTATTTGTAATAGCAAGAGCAAGCGCGCTAAGACAAATGAGTGAAGGTTAAAAAGAGAGAGCTGATATGTATCCGGTAAATAGTTCAATTAGTACGAGTTACATGGCACCCTCATCAAATGTGGATGGAAGCGGGCGCGTCTCAGGTGGAGTGCTGGGTTCTAGTACCACCTCTGATATGCAATTGGCATCAGGTGTCCAGAGCGCTGAAGATCAGGTTG
>Ga0209136_1001988_pt1 | contig 12832 bp, 12 predicted proteins | sample SaaInl0LU_22_DNA_FD_184640 | JGI IMG/M metagenome (GOLD analysis project Ga0209136, IMG submission 184640) | Marine microbial communities from expanding oxygen minimum zones in the Saanich Inlet - ESP_90LU_22_DNA (SPAdes) (version 2) | ecosystem: Environmental > Aquatic > Marine > Intertidal... | reverse complement strand
TTGGCCATGTGTATTAGCGCTTGTTGACGCAACATATAGAATTTTGGATCGTCACCAGACATTTCAATAGCTTTGTCAACCCATGCAGTAGCTTGATTCAAATCTTTTCCTGCATTTAAGTAATAAACAGCCGCACTGTAATAGTCGTTTAGAGTTGGTGTTGCTGATAAAACTTTATCTATACTGGCCATTACTACAGCATCAGTAGGCACATCAAAAGGAACGGCAACCCTTGTATTTTCCCATTCAATAACCAAATGAGCACCGTCATTAGTTATGTTTTCAAGACCCATATAAAATGATTCTACTGGGTCTTGCATAGCCGTTGGCTTCAATGTCATTGAGGCGGCAACCAAGGCTTGGTCCAAGGTCTTTGGCGCTCCCCAATTGTCGGTTTTCATATAGAAATAAACTTCCCAAGAGGCAGAGCCAGGCTTGGTAAATATGGCATAAGTACCGGCTGGGACTTCCTTGCCGTCAAGGGTGAAAGAAGTATCAGAAGTGAAAGTGCTATTGGCATTAGCACCAGTGCGCCAAACTTCTCCAAAAGGAACAAGTCCTCCAAAAACATTCCTACCTCTCATGGCAGGACGAGAATAAGTCAGCTTAATATTTGACAATCCAACCACCTGCTCTACAGTTGAGGCAGGACTTGGTTGGGGTGATGTGATTTGGGCGCTGAGTTGACCAGTTAATAATGCCACACAAAAGAGTAAAAGTAATTTTTTCATGATATTTGTTTTTTAATTGACGCAAAGGTCTGAATACTGCCTCTATTTTATGTTAAATTATACATAAAATGATTGAGACCTGCAGGCATTAATTTTAGGATTACTATCACAACCCTTTAACTAGAACAAACACGACATGGGTATCAAACCGATAGAAATTTCTATTTTAGCCATTGATTTGAAATGATGATAAAAGCACAGCAGATACACAAACACTTCGGAGCACTGCATGTCCTCAAAGGTGTTGATATTGAAGTCACTAAGGGTGAAGTGGTGGCCATTGTCGGACCATCAGGAGCCGGAAAAACTTCTTTATTGCATATATTGGGTACGCTGAGCGAAGCCGACCGTGAGCCCATTTCAGATATTATTATTGCGGGAACCAATATTAATGGACTGACAAATCGGGCTATCGCGAAATTCAGAAATACTAAAATCGGTTTTATATTTCAATTTCATCAACTCTTACCTGAATTCACTGCATTGGAGAACGTTTGTATTCCAGCGTATATTGCGAAAAAAACAAAACAAGAAGCAGAATCGAAGGCCAAAGAATTATTAAACTATTTGGGACTTGAAGATCGACACAACCACAAGCCTAGTGAATTATCTGGAGGTGAACAGCAGCGTGTGGCTGTCGCTAGAGCCTTGGTCAATGATCCCGAGCTCATTTTGGCAGACGAGCCATCGGGTAATTTGGACACCCACGCTGCCCAAAAATTGCATGAATTATTTTTCCAATTAAGAGATCAGTTCGGACAAACCTTTGTCATCGTTACCCACAATACTGACTTGGCAGCAATGGCAGATCGGACTCTGATAATGCAAGATGGTCGTATTGTTAGCTGACTATGGACAAACTTTCACCATCTGATTTAAAACTCTTTTTAGACGAAAAGGTCGATCAATACAACAAACCTGAATTTATTAGTTCAGACCCCTTACAAATTCCTCACAGCTTCCATAAAAGACAGGATATTGAAATAGCAGGTTTTTTAACTGCTACAATCGCATGGGGTAATCGTAAGAGTATTTTAAATTCTGCTCACAAAATGATCCAATTAATGGACGAAGCACCATACGATTTTATAAGCAATCACACCCAGCAAGATCTGAAGTCTCTGAATAGCTTCGTGCATCGCACCTTTAACGGCACCGACCTAATCACTTTTATTACGGGATTAAAACGTTTATACCAAAGTCACGATAGTTTAGAGTCATTATTTCTAGGTCAGAAGAATGTACAGTTGGGTATCCATGAGTTTAAAAAGACCTTTTTTGATTTTCCGCATCCAGAGAGATCAGAAAAACACATCAGTGACCCATTGAAAAAATCTGCTGCAAAACGCCTTAATATGTTTTTGAGATGGATGGTTCGTCCTAGTGATACAGGGGTAGACTTAGGTCTGTGGCAGCGTATCAAACCAGCGCAGTTGTCATGTCCATTGGATGTACATTCGGGAAGAGTAGCACGCAAGCTTGGTCTGCTCAATCGCAGTCAAAACGACGCAACAGCGGTCAAAGAATTGGACGAGGCTCTGAGACGGATGGACCCAAAGGATCCAGTAAAATATGACTTTGCTCTTTTTGGCTTAGGGGTTTTTGAAAAATTTTAAGCATGCATCAGCCAAAGATTAGTATAATAACACCATTTAAAAACACGGCTCATTACCTGAGTGAGTGCCTAGATAGTATTGTCGGGCAAAGTTATACCAATTGGGAACTCCTCATAGTAGACGACCATTCTACAGATCGAAGTTATAAGGTGGTTGAGAATTATGCGCAAAAAGACCAACGTATCCAATTGATGACGAATACTGGCAGGGGTATAATACCTGCGTTGCGAAAAGCTTACGAGCATTCTAGTGGTGCACTAATTACCCGAATGGATAGTGACGATATCATGCCTTTAAATAAACTTGAAAGACTGACTGATTTGTTGTTAGGCAACGGCAGAGGTCACGTCGCATTGGGGCAAGTAAAATATTTTTCAGCCGATGGTATTAGCGAAGGTTATTCAAAGTATGAAGACTGGCTCAACAAATTAACGGCTGACGGGTCAAATTTTAGTGAAATCTATAAAGAATGTCCGATACCATCGCCCTGTTGGATGGTATATCGGGAAGATTTTGACCGGTGTGGCGGATTCAATCACGACACCTATCCCGAAGATTACGACCTCTGTTTCAGGTTTTTTGAGGCTGGATATCAATGCATTGCATCGAATGAGAGGCTGCATTTGTGGCGCGATTATCCCACACGCACTTCAAGAACACATGAACACTATGCCCAAAACTACTTTTTAGATTTAAAATTCAAGTATTTCGTGAAGCTTCACCTCAACAAAAATCGGCCATTGGTAATTTGGGGCGCTGGATTTAAAGGTAAGCGCTTGGCCAAGTTGTTCATACAAGAAGCCATCCCCTTTGAGTGGATGTGTGACAATCCCAATAAGATTGGGCGCGAGATTTACAAGCAATCAATGCTGCATTTCAGTGACTTAGATCGTTTCAGTCATGCTCAAATCATTGTAACAGTGGCGAATCCCGAGGCTCAAGTAGTTATCTCTGATTTCATGTCCACGCGATCTTTAAAGCCTATGCAGGATTATTTCTTTTTTTGTTGAGATTCGTGAATTGAGGATTATCCTCATTGAGCTATTTTCATTAAGTTCGCAAACACAGTTGTACCATGGTTTTTGAATATCCCAATTTTCTTTACGCCCTAATCCTCTTGGCGGTTCCTTTGATGGTTCATCTCTTCCAATTCAGAAAATTTAAGCGCATTCCTTTTTCAAATGTTCAATTTTTACAAAAAATTGAATCCCAAACAAGGCGGAGCAAATCCATCAAAAAATGGTTGCTGTTGGCCAGCCGAAGTTTACTTCTGCTTTGCTTAATTCTGGCCTTTGCCCAACCAAAATGGAAAAAGTACGATCCGGAAATTATTACAGAACACATTATAGTTTTGGATAACTCTTTGAGTATGTCAGTCAAGAATGACGGTACTTCTCTGATGAAAGCAGCCATACAAGATTTGATAGCTGTTTTGCCTGAGGATCAAAATATTTCTTTTTACACTATTGATCAAGCCTTTCCTAAAACCAGCCTGAACGCCATTCGGAACGATTTATTCGAGATTGGGTACAGTCCTAAAACTTTTGATTTGACTTATGTTGCCTCACAATTCGACATGGATCAAGTCAATGAAAAAGCCACGTCAATAATCATCATTTCTGACTTTCAGCAAGGTAACTCCTTCAAAGCGTTAGATAGCACAGAACTGCAACTGAGCTTAGTCAAGCTATCACCTCGATCGACCAAAAATATTAGTGTAGATAGTCTTTATATCAAAAACCGAACTCTCGAAACCCTGACACTAGGTTGCCGGGTTTCATCAAAAACTAAGGAGAGTAGTCCAATTCCAGTTGAATTGTATGTCAACGACGCACTTGATGCCAAATCATTTTATAATGGAGGTGAAGAAGAAATTACGTTTGTTCTGGAGGAGCGCGGTGCTTTCAGTGGGTATATTTCCATAAACGAGCCCAATCTATTATTTGATAACAAGTTATACTTTTCAATTCAAGTTTTAGATAAGCCAAAAATATTATCCCTTTCCAATGGTGATTCAGGTTATTTGAGAAGAATTTTTACAGACGATGAATTTGATTTCGAATCACAATTAGCCAGTCAATTGGACTTTGCTGCTCTCGATGGGGTGGACCTGCTGATTCTTAATGAGCTTGAGCAAATCAATAGTAATCTTGAAGCGCGTCTAAGACGATTTGTCAAGGATGGTGGTCGCATAGCATTGATTCCTCACGCCAATGGTGCCATTGATTCTTACAATGCCATTTTAGGCCAACCACTCTATATGGCCAAGACCCCCTCAACTGGCAAACCTGTGGCTATTAGCAAGGTACATACAAAACACCCCGTTTTTAATGAGGTTTTTGAATCGGAGGTGAAAAACTTTCAATATCCAACCTACATATCAAACTTTACCATTAATCCCATTTTGGGAAGAATTTTGAGTGATGCTGAGGGTTTACCTTTTACTGTAGGAACAACTCAATTGGTCTGTTTCGCGGGCCCATTGTCTGATGCATACAGCAATTTCACCTCTTCACCCCTCATTGTGCCATTGTTTTACAATTTCGGATTTAAGTCGCAAAATCATGAATTACTTTATCAGACGATTGGAAAGCCGATCGGCATTGAAGTCTACACTGATGAACAGTCAGAAAATCCGATAGTCATAGAAAATGAATATGACGCTTTTATCCCTTTGCAAAGCCAAAACAGACGTGCCATATCTCTAAATCTGAGAAATGAAGTTCAAAAGGCAGGAAATTATCAGGTCAGAAAAGATCGAGCCGTACTTAAGAGCCTGAGTTTTAATTTTGACAGAAGGGAAAACCAGTTGATCTACATGACAGATGAAGAATTATCAGGATATACAGTCTATGAGGAAACCACTGCTGCTTTAGATTCGTTAAAAAAAGAACGAGAAAACGGGGGGCTATGGAAATGGTTTCTTATTTTTGCTTTGGTTTTTTTAGGATCTGAATGGTTGATTCTCAAGTTTATGAAGTAAAACTAAATGAGCCCATATATTTTTTTGCTATGCTAGCAGCTGAACATTTTAACAACGAAAAGTCTAACAGATGAAAATACTGATAAAATCAGCCACCATCATAGATGCTTCGAGCCCTTTTCACAAGCAGACCAAAGATATTCTTATTCAAAATTCCCAGATTGTCCAAATTGATGACTTTATAGCGACGTCGGGTAGTGAGGAAATAAATTTAGAAGATTTACATGTTTCGCGGGGTTGGTTCGATAGCAGCGTGTCCTTTGGAGAGCCTGGTTTTGAAGAAAGAGAAACCATTAAAAATGGATTAAAATCCGCGTCCGCTGGAGGATTTACAGCAGTAGTCCTGAATTCTAACCCGGTTTCTTTAATCCATTCCGCATCGCAAGTTGACTTTGTCAAAACAAAGGCCGCCAATCAAGCCACTGCATTAAAATCCTTAGGCACTGTATCCAAAGAAGGACAGGGAGATCAATTGGCAGAACTATTCGATATGCATCAGCATGGGGCAGTTGGTTTTTACGACTACCAGTGTGATATGTCAAATGTTGAACTTTTAAAATTAGCGTTACAATACACCTCTGATTTTAATGGATTGGTTATGAGTTTTCCCTTGGATACTAAATTGGCCAAAACAGGTGTTATGCACGAAGGCGCCACCAGTACGAGTTTAGGCATGCATGGCATGAGTACTTCATCGGAGATTAGTCGGGTTCAACGAGATTTAGAATTATTGAGATATACGGGAGGACGCTTGCACATACCTACCATTTCTTGCAAAGAAAGTGTCGCCCTAATTAAGAGCGCTAAAGAAGAGGGTTTAAACGTCACTTGCAGTGCAGCCGTAAACAATCTGGTATTTACAGACCTTGCATTAATAGAATTTGATACCAATTTCAAGCACAATCCTCCTTTAAGGACCCAATCAGATCAAAACGCATTGCTGTCAGGTTTGAAAGATGGGACTATAGATCTTGTAACAACTGACCACAATCCTCTGGATATTGAATTAAAACAGGTTACCTTCGACCAAGCCAGTTTTGGTTCTGTTGGATTGGAAACAGCCTTTGGGGCCTTACTCAAGGTGTTTAGTTTAGAAGAGGCTATAGAAATATTAACCCGCGGAAAAAGCCTGTTTCAGTTGGTATCCCATCCTATTGAAATTGGAGCCCAGGCCGATCTGAGTTTATTCTCTCCGACAATGGTTCATAACGTCACTCCAGAATCCCTCATTTCAAAATCCAAAAACAGCTGTTTTATTGGCCATACGTTAATTGGCAAGGCCTATGGAGTGGTTGCTAATGGATGCAATAGTTTGTCTCAACAATGATTAAAAAAGACCGCCAATGGGCTATAATTGCCTACTTGACACTCATCGGTTTCATGATAGCTTATTTTGTGCCTAAAGAAAAATCAGACTTTTTAAGAACTCATTTGAGACAGTCTTTTGGTCTTTGGTTGGTTTACCTTGCCTTTGGACAAGTAGTGAGCAACAGCGATAGTTGGACATATAGCATCGCCTATTGGATTGTATTTGGTATATTGTTTCTTTACGGATTGGTAAGTGCGGCAAAGGGATCTTCCAAGACCCTACCCTTGATCGGGTCTTATTTTCAAAAAATATTTTCTGTATTTTGACTTGGAACGAATTGACATATCTGGAACGCCCACCAACAGTCACCTCTGAACGTGCTCCACTTCTGTTGCTACTCCATGGGTATGGTAGTAACGAAGCCGATTTATTTGGTTTCGTAACCTATTTACCTGAACACTATCACGTTATTTCACTTCAAGCACCTTATACCTTGGGACCGCAAAGTTTTGCCTGGTATGCTATCAATTTTGATGCTGAAAAAGGGAAATTTAGCGATGAAAAGCAAGCGAGGTCGTCACGCGATTTAATCCACCAATTCATCGGTCACATTTGCACCGAAAAGCATTTGAACCGGGATAACGTTACCCTTTTGGGATTCAGTCAGGGTGCAATTCTCAGTTATGCTATCGCTTTTACCTATCCCAAAACGATTCAACAGGTTATTGCTTTGAGCGGTTATTGTAATGAATCCCTTATGCCTGAAGATTGGCAACTTCAAAATCTGGATGGTTTAAGCATTTACGCTGCTCATGGCAAAAGCGACGCAGTAATTCCTATAAATTGGGCCCAGCAATCGGCGGCATTGCTCAGGTCTGTTCCCGATCTAAAATTTGAATTCCAGGAATTTGACATGGGTCACGCCGTATCACAGGAAAGCTTCGCTGACATGATGCGTTGGATGAACAGCCTATAAATTTAGGGTTAAACCGTCGTAAGCCAAATACACCCCCTCAGGCAAGGTCTGTTGTACTTCTCTGTGAAATCCCATATGATGACTGATGTGCGTGATGTAAGCCCGATTAGGGGCGATCTGTTCAATAAAACTGAGTGCTTCACCAAGATTTAGATGAGAAGGATGGTATTCTTGCTTGAGGGCATTAATAACCAAAGTTTTTACGCCCCTGAGTTTCTCAATTGTTGACTCAGGAATACTTTTAGCATCTGTGATGTAAGCAAAATCTCCAAATCTGAAACCAACAACAGTCAACTGACCGTGGTTAACCTCCATGGGAACTATTGATAATCCTAAAATCTCAAAAGGACTGCTGTCAATGATGTGCATCTCAACAGATGGCGATCCAGGGTATTTGTTTTCCGTTTCGAAGATATAAGCAAATCTATATCTCAAATTATCCGCTACGCGCTTTATGGTATACATGGGTAGAGGGCCCTGTCTGAAGCAAAAAGGCCTAATATCGTCCAATCCAGCTACATGATCGGCGTGTTCATGGGTAATAAAAAGAGCATCAATAGAATTGATATTTGCCCTCAGCATCTGTTGTCGAAAGTCAGGGCCACAATCAATCACAAAGGACTTTCCCTCCCATTCGACATGAATGGATACCCTTAACCTGCGGTCTTTGGAGTCCAAACTGTGACAAACAGGATGATGACTTCCTATTACTGGAATACCTTGAGAAGTTCCGGTACCTAAAAAAGTGACCCTCATGAAGCAAAATTAATCTCTAATAGTGTTGAACAAAACTATGTATATATTTCTCAATGGAGATATAAATTGATAATTTTGCTAAAGAAACTATTCTCTGTCATGGAAATCACTCACAAAGGCGATAAGGAAATTGACCTGACTCCTACCATCAAGCAAAAAGCATTACGGATTAATTTGAACGATGATATTTACGGCACTTTTGCCGAGATAGGCGCAGGACAAGAGACGGTGCGACAATTTTTTCGTGCCGGAGGAGCGTCTGGCACCATTGCAAAAGCCATGTCAGCCTACGATAAAGATTTTAGCGATGACATTTACGGTGTCGAAAAAGACGGAAGATACGTAACAGAAGATCGTCTCAAGAAAATGCTCGATCACGAAATGGATCTCATCGAGAAGCGATTGAGTCGCAAAAAGCATCCTAATAAATTATTTTTCACCTTTGCCAACACCGTAACTACTATAGATTTTGCTAAGCAATTTAAAGGTCATGGTTGGGTCGGGATTCGTTTTCAAATTGACCCCGATCAAGGGTACAACGACATTATCCTTCACGTTCGTTTTAAAGAAAACGATGCCAGATTGCAGCAAGAAACTTTGGGAATTCTTGGCACCAATTTGATCTACGGGGCATTCTATAAATTCAACACCCCTAAAAGTCTGCTGAAATATCTCTACGACCACCTGAGCGAAGATCAATTGGAAATTGATACCGTGAACTTCTCTGGACCTGTTTTTGAGCATGTGGACAATAGATTAATGAGTCTGCAATTGGTCAAAAATGGGATGACCGATGCGGTGATGTTTTCACCCGAAGGTATCAATGTACTTCCAGCTGCTCAGTTGTACAAAAAAAATATATTGGCGCTCCGAGGAAGCTTTCGTCCCGTAACTAGAGTCAACATTGACCTCTATAAAAATGCTCTTGACATGTTTGCCAACGAAAAGAGAGTGAACCGAGATACCACAGAAGTCATATTTGAAATCACCCTATCAAATTTAAAATCTGAAGGCGAAATAGATGAAGCCGATTTTCTATCACGGGCAGATTTATTGTGTGCATTAGGCCACAAAGTGCTGATATCTAATTTTAAAGAATACTACCGACTGGTGGAATATTTTTCTAGTTATACAAAGCAACGGATTGGACTGGCCATGGGAGTCAATAATTTAGTTGAAATTTTTGACGAAAAGTACTACCGGCATTTGTCAGGTGGCATCCTAGAAGCTTTTGGGAAATTGTTCTTCAAAGACTTAAAGGTTTATTTGTATCCTCTGCTTGCTGAAGACCATTCACTTAAAGACAGTAACAACCTCAAGGTTCATCCGCGAATGAAAGAGCTCTATAAATTCTTTAAAGAAAATGGTAGAGTTGTTGATATTAAGTCTTACGATCCAGCTCTATTGGGCATTTTTTCAAGAGATATTCTGCAAAAAATCAACAACAACGAAACAGGATGGGAAAATCAAGTGCCAGACGGAATTGCTGAACTTATTAAGTCGCATAAGCTTTTTGGCTGGGCTTCTGCAGCACCAGCATCAGTTTAAGACTCCAAGATTTGTGCAGCGTGCGCTTTGGTCTTTACTTTTGAGATTACGCGCTCAACCGTGCCTGACTCATTAAAAACGAAGGTTGTTCTATGAATACCGTCGTAGGTTTTACCCATAAATTTCTTTTCGCCCCACACCCCGAACGCATGAATTACTTGTTTGTCAATGTCTGCTAATAGTGGATAAGGAAAATTGTATTTATTCTTAAAATTTGCCTGCGCCTTTTCGCTGTCTGCGCTGACACCAATGATGCTGTAACCGGCATCTTGAAGTGCTTTATAATGATCTCTAAGATCGCAAGCTTCCGCCGTGCATCCCGGTGTATTGGCTTTGGGATAGAAAAAAACTACTAATTTTTTCCCTTTGAAATGAGATAAATGAACCTCATTACCTGCCTCGTCTCTCACCGTTACATCCGGCAATTGGTCTCCTACTTTTAACATATGCATCAGTTTGTTTATTTTTGGTAAAATTAAGCATTGATGACCAAACAAGAAAAAGTTGATTTTACCATAGAAGTGCTTAATGATTTGTATCCCGAGATACCCATCCCCTTGGATCATAAAGACCCCTATACACTATTAATTGCAGTTTTGTTGTCAGCCCAAAGCACTGACGTAAGAGTCAATCAAATAACGCCTCTATTGTTTTCACGAGCAGATAATCCTTACGATATGGTTAAATTGACCGTGGAAGACATTAGAGCAATCATCAAGCCAGTGGGTTTATCACCTATGAAAAGCAAAGGCATTTATGGTTTATCTCATATACTTATTGACAAATACCAAGGCGAAGTACCTCAGAGTTTCGAAGCCTTAGAGTCTTTGCCCGCGGTTGGTCACAAAACGGCCAGCGTAGTGATGTCTCAAGCCTTTGGTATTCCAGCTTTCCCTGTTGACACGCATATTCACCGACTCATGTACCGTTGGGGGTTTAGCAACGGCAAAAATGTTGTACAAACTGAAAAGGATGCCAAACGCTTGTTTCCACGAGAACTCTGGAACAAATTGCACCTTCAAATGATTTGGTATGGACGCGAATATTCCCCAGCTCGTGGTTGGAACTTAGACACAGACATCATCACTAAAACCATTGGCAGAGCAACTGTTATTCAAAACTATCACAAGAGTAAGAGCCGTTAATTTAAGCAGCATTCAAAGTACAAATTACCTGAGGCGATAACATGCAATGACTGCGCATAAGCCAACAAGAAAGCTGTTGTTTCGAGTTGAATATTGTTTTGAATAGAAGAATTAGAGTAAAGTTTTGCCATAAGACTGTTTATTTGGTCTTATAACGCCTGGCCGAACTTATTATTTTACCTAGTTGTTTAAAACTACTCCAAACTTGTCAACAGCCTTTCTTAAATTAATCAAAGCATAGCGCATCCTCCCCAAGGCCGTATTAATACTGACGCCTGTTTGCTCAGAAATTTCTTTAAAACTCATATCTCTAAAAAGTCTCATTTCCAGCACTTCGCGTTGGTCACTCGGCAAAACATCGAGTAATTTGACAACATCCAATTCTACCTGATCTTTGATAATTTGATTTTCAGCATTTAAGCTGCTATCCGAAATGAGTGAAAAAATATCAAACTCACCGTTATTCCTGTGAACTGGGATTCTGTTTTGTTTTCTAAAATGATCAATGACCAAATTGTGCGCAATGCGCATAACCCATGGAACAAATTTCCCCTCTTCATTATATCTCTTGGATTTGACTGTCCGAATTACTTTCAAAAAGGTATCTTGAAAAATATCCTCTGAAATATCCCGACTGTGGACTTTAGAATAAATAAAGTTGAAAATTCTACTGCGATGTCTATCGATAAGTGCTTTAAGAGCCAAATCGTCGCCTTGAACAAAAGCGGAGACTAAAACAGCATCGGTGGTTTCATTAGTATACATAACATCTCTGTTTAAACAGTTAATTCTGCGATTAGTAAAATAGAGTGTAATGTTTTTCTAAGGCTGCTTTTTAAGAGTGTTATAGGAACAAATATAATGACATTAGACCAATTAATTGTTTACATCAATAAAAATAGTCAAGATTCAAATCAGTACCTTTGCAAATTCAAACAAAAATAATGCCAAGACCTCTCTCCAGTGCAAAATATAAAGACGCTATTTACATAAAAGGGGCGCGTTTGCACAATTTGAAGAATATTGACGTCGCCATTCCTAGAAACAAACTTGTAGTTATCACGGGGTTGTCGGGGTCTGGGAAGTCGAGCTTGGCTTTTGACACGCTTTATGCTGAAGGTCAGCGCAGATATGTTGAAAGTTTATCGAGCTACGCCCGACAATTTCTTGGTCGACTCAACAAACCTCTTGTTGACTATATCAAAGGGATATCTCCAGCAGTAGCCATAGAGCAAAAGGTAAATACAACCAACCCCCGATCGACTGTTGGTACCTCGACGGAAATTTATGACTATTTAAAGTTGCTCTATGCAAGAATCGGACTCACGGTAGCTCCTAAGACCAATAAAGTAGTCAAGAAAGACACGGTTTCCAACGTAATAGATTATGTGAAATCTATCAACGAAGGCAGTAAATTATTATTGCTAGCCGAAATAGTTTTGGAAGAAGGAAGACTGCTTTTGGACAAGTTTAAGGTGCTGCAGCAATTGGGTTTCTCCCGTCTAAAACATGGTGAGGACATTGTGAGGATTGAAGATGCGCTCCAGTTAGAGTCGCCTGAAGGGCAATGGTTTATTGTTGTAGATCGCGTGGTCGTTCGGACAGATGAGGATTTTCTCAATAGATTAGCGGATGCCATAGACATGGCCTTTTACGAAGGCAAGGGTCGTTGTATTATAGAAAACTTGGACCGCCACACCACCCAACAATTCAGTAACTTCTTTGAGTCAGACGGGATTGCATTCGTTGAGCCCAATGTTCATTTGTT
>Ga0209136_1001983_pt1 | contig 12845 bp, 6 predicted proteins | sample SaaInl0LU_22_DNA_FD_184640 | JGI IMG/M metagenome (GOLD analysis project Ga0209136, IMG submission 184640) | Marine microbial communities from expanding oxygen minimum zones in the Saanich Inlet - ESP_90LU_22_DNA (SPAdes) (version 2) | ecosystem: Environmental > Aquatic > Marine > Intertidal zone... | reverse complement strand
TATTTACAAGTAGCTTCTTTAGCAGAAGCATTGAATCCGCTAGGATGGTATTCTTACAAGGTTGTTGTAAAACAAACAGAGCAAGAGTACTACAATGTTTACGTGCCAGATATTATTTCTGAAATATCTTCAGGTGCTGGAGTAGAAGAAAATATTGTATATGTTTCTTTAATAAATGACAATATAAATAAAGTGCCAAGAGATTTATCGGAAGTTGGGCCAGATCAAAAAAGTTTTAGCAGCAGTACTATTCTTTATCCTAGAGTAGACACGCCTTCTCCTTCAAATAACACCTACAACGAGATGTTTGATACTACTAGCGAAGGTTCTTTTGTTGGTACCATAGCTACGTTAAATGATTTAACAGGTAGTGACCAATCTGGAAACCAAGCAATTTACCAAGCAGAATCTAATCCTCTAATTGGTAAAGTATTAACACCTTATGTTATAGGTAAACCTTATCACAATAACACTTCTATTGTTTTAGGAGTGCTAGAAACAAAGCCTACGGAGTCTTTACTAGATATATATTGGGAAACTTCAACATCAGGTCTTATTAGTGAATTAAATGCATTAGTGGCTAGCAGTAATCCAAATGAACCTAGCTATATAGTGAATTGGGATTTTAATCTAGATGAAGCAGACGTTACAGGTACTTCTGTTTCTACAAGTAGTTTTCAACCAAGAACAAGTTTTGGAGATAGTTTTACTTCTACCATTGCTTTAAATAGTGTTATAGACGGAACAGGAGTGGATAGAACTTCGCAGTTTACACTTACAGGAAATTCTAATGATGGTTACAACTTTGAAACAACAGACCAAAGCTTTTACTACGGATTCAATGCTTCTATAAAAGAAAGCTATACTTTTAATTTAACAGTAACAAATACAGACTTTTCTCCTGCTATTAGCACAGAAATGATTTTAACAGGTAGCTTAAGTAACGTAGCGCCTACTATAGATCCGTTTACACCAGCAAACCCGTTTCCTCAAACATATTTAGACATGTCAAATCCTATTTGTACATTTACTGGTGAGAACGGAGCAATTGCAGGAGACACAAGAGATTTATCTTGGACATTCGATAATGGCTTATCTGAAATAACTTCTTATGTAGGTGGTTCATATCAACCTACTACATTTTACTTGACTCCTTATTACAATAATTCAGCGCAATTAACATACACGTACTCTGAATCAAACCCACCTGATAGAACAATTAGCTTGAACATAGTGCTAACGGATGCCGGAGGACTTACAGACACAGTTTCAATAGCAGTTGATTTTAACCAAGGAGAGTTTGACCCATCGCAATTTACAACAGCTTTTGATCTTTAATAAAAAATAAAAAACACAAAAAATGGCAATAAAGCAATACACAAAAAAATTAATTGAAAACGCTATAGACCAGCAGTTAGCTGACAACTCTAGCCAAGCTATTACAGCTGCAAACGTTAGAAGCGTAGTAAAAGACTATATGACTAGCTCTATGTATGCTCCTGTGCTAATTTATTCAGGTATTATAAAGCACGACGAAGGATCTGGAACTGCTGCAGAGTCTATAAAAGAACTGTACTTTAATCCTGATTTTTTTGCAAAGCAACTAGTGAACGACCCTACTAACGCTTACAACATATACAAGTTAAGCAATACAACAGCAGCTGCATCTAATAATTCATATACCGTGAGTCCAAGCGGAGGAAGCGGAGAAGGTTTAGTAGTTACTTTGACTGTTTCAAGCAATACTATAACCGCTATGGAAATAAACCAAGCAGGTGGAGGTTACAAAGAAGGAGATGTATTAGTTTTTACCGTTGGAGGGAGTTCTATTAACATGACTTATAACGCAGCTATTAGAAAGACGTCTGGAGCTGTTTTTAATATGACTCAAAACACGGATAACACGTTTATGAATCACAAAATAAATAATACTATAGTATCTGCTACTCCAATGGATTTTAGTCTTGGGACCAACGAGTCTTTTTCTGTTCAAAATGAAGTAACATCTTTAAATACAATAGTATTAAAACTAGACACAGGTAGTACTTATAATGATCACTATCAACACATTCAATTATACAGAGTAGCTGGAATTTAATAAAAACAATATATGGGAGCAATAGTAGAAGTAAAATTTTTTAATTCTTTTATACTAAGTAAAGTTGTAGATACTACTAGCGGAACAGCTACTGACGCTAAGCCTGTATGGAAATACGCAGCAAATGCAGAAACTAATCCTGCTAGAAACTGGTACATAGAAGAATCTAGAATTAGAGGAGGGTATAACAATGTAAGTGTCGATCTAGGCGTAAAAGCTTATTTAGTTGAAAGCACAAATGAAGCTTCTAATTTAAGCAGCGGAATAATATATTCTGGTTTATACAACTCTAGAACAGACGTTAATGAAACTAATCAGTTTCCAGTAGGGCAAGATATTACAAGGAACGTAGACCCTTCTAACGGCAGCATTCAAAAGCTATATGCAGAAGATACTAATTTAATAATATTTCAAGAAAATAAAGTTAGTAAAGCGTTAATAGATAAAGACGCTATATATTCAGCTGAAGGCGGAGCTATAACTACCTCTGCGGCTCAGGTTATTGGACAAGTAGTTTCTTATGCTGGAAATTATGGAATTAGTAAAAACCCAGAAAGTTTTGCTTCGTACGGCTACAGAAAATACTTTACAGATAAAAATAGAAATGCAGTATTAAGACTTTCAAGAGATGGTATAACTGAAATATCAGCTTACGGTATGAAAGACTTTTTTAGAGATAACCTAATTAGTTTAGATACTCCTAGTGTAAAAGGTAAAGCCGTGGGAGGTTTTGATGTACATAATAAAAATTATGTAGTGTCTTTGCAATCAGGTAACCCAAATGTAGAATATAAAACATTGTCGTTTGATGACAGCGTTAATGGATGGGTTAGCTTTTATTCTTACGCTCCTAGTTTTTCATTTAACTTAAAAAATAAATTTTACACTACAAATCAAACCGGTTTATACTTACATAATTTTGAAAACGCGACGTCTAATACTAAAAACTCTTTTTATGGAGTTGGTTTTGATTCCAGCGTTAAGTTTGTGTTTAATCCACAAGCTTCTTTATCGAAAGTTTTTCAAACTATAAACTACGAGGGCAGTGACGGTTGGAAAGTAACTGGAATAAACAGTACTAGTGATGTTGGTTCAATTATATATAGCAGACTAGAAGGTACTTATGATTCTGCAAACCCACCAAATACAGGTTTACTTGCTTCTGTACAGCCGTTTTACAATGCTGGTTTTACTCGGAAAGAAAACAAATACCATGCGATTATAAAGAATGAAACAGCAGCTCAAGCTGGAGAAGTTGTTTTTGATTCAAGTATTTCTGGAATTCGAGGATATTTTGCTACAGTAGAAATTAAAACTGATGATTCTACGAACCCAGGAAGCACTAAAGAACTATTTGCAGTATCTTCTAATTATGTAGAGTCTTCATATTAAATTAAATTAAATGGAATTAAGTACCAGAAAGCTTAATGAAAACGATTGGGACACGTTAGTTTCCTGGTGGTCAAGGTGGAAAGGGTGGCAACATCCTCCTAAGGATTTTTTACCAGACAATGGCACTGGAGGTATTATTGTGTATAGCAATGACATACCTGTAGTAGCTGGCTTTATTTATTTTACAAATTCTAAAGCAGTTTTATTAGAATGGATTATATCAAATCCAGATTACAGAGAAAGCAATAGAAAAAACGCAATAGAACTTTTAATAAACACAGCTGAAAAAGTTGTAAAAGATCAAGGAGGCAAATATATATTTACTATCGGTAGAAATAAGCACTTAATAAACACTCACAAGGAATTAGGATATACTATTGATTCTAAGCCTTCACACGAGATAACTAAAAAATTATAATAAATGGGAAAATTAACAGCAGCAATCGGAGGTTTAGTTTCGTCAGGCATTGGAGCTATTGGAGCAAATCAACGGAAGCAAAAAGCAAAAGGTAAACTAAGAACAGCAGAAAAACAACTCGCTGAATTAGAAGCTAACAGACAAAAAATTGTAAATCCATACGAAGGTTATGAAAATATTTCAGGATTAGCGGAAGACGTGTCTGGTATGGCTAAAAATGCTTATGCTCAATTAGGAGTAGCTACACAAGCAGCTGAATTTCAAGCAGAAGAAGCAGACCTTGCTTTAGCTAATACTTTAGATACAATTAGAGCTACCGGAGCAAGTGCAGGTGGAGCAACTGCTTTAGCACAAGCTGCATTACAAAGCAAAAAAGGTATATCCGCTTCTTTAGAAATGCAAGAAGCTCAAAATGAAAAGCTTAGAGCACAAGGAGAACAAAGGGTTAACGACATGCAAATGAAAGAAGCTTTAAGAATACAAGGCATTGAAATGAGTGAAGCTCAAAGAATGCAGCAAGCAGAAGCTATGGGTAAAGATTATGTTTATCAAGAACAAGAAGCTAGAGAAGAAGTGGCATTAGACAGAGCACAAGCAAAAGTAGAAGGAGCAAGCGCAAATTTACAAGCAGCTCAGCAATCTCAAAGCTCAGCCCTTTCAGGGCTTGCAACAAGTGCTGTAGGAGCCGTCGGTACAATAGGAGGAGCCATTAAAAGCGACAAAAAAGATTGGTGGAAAAATAATAAATAAAATATAAGTTAGCATGTCATATAGAAATCCAAAACAGTACCTAGATCCAACAGGTTCTCCAATAGCAGAAGGCTTGTCTCAAGGCTTTAAGCTATGGGAAGAAAATATAGAAAAGGATAGGCTTGAGCAACAAAAAATTATAGAGCAAGAAGACGCTGATGGTAGAGCGAGAGCAAATAACATACTAAAACTGCCGGGATCTAATAATCCTCAACTGCAAAAAGAGTTTATGCAAGTAATGCGTAATGAAACAATACAGCTTCAAGATCTTCAAAGAGAACTAAGCACTCTTACTGGTCAAGACAGAAATGAAAATTTGTTTAAACAAGAAGAAATAAAAGCAAATGTAGCTAAATACGGTGAATATATAACCACTTTAGGTTTTTTAGAAAATAAATTTATAGAATCTGTAGGTAAAAACCCAGGAGACGAAGGCTATATAAGTAAAGCTACAGGAGCAGGTGTTCAAAAAATAATTTCTGGATACAAAAATAAAGACCCTAGAGTACATCTTAAACAAGAAAACGGTGAAACTTTTCTAACAATGGAAGGTGTAGATTTTAAACTTAATTTACAAAACGCTACAAGCACTTTAGCAGCAGGTAATGAAGTTATAAAAACAATTTCACCTATAAAAAGCTTTCAAGAAACTGCTAGTAAAACTATATTAGATCCAGGTATAGCTAAATGGAAAGAAACGATTAGCACACAAATATTATTAAAAGACGGGAGTTCAAGGGTTATAGCCGAAGAAAAAATAAAGTTAGAAGAAGCTAAGCAAGAATTAATGAACAACGGAAGCTTTAACTGGGTAGCAGATAAAACAAACTATGAATTAGCTAATCAAACTTGGATAGATAGAATGGGTGAAAATACTATTTTTGACAACAATAACCCAGAGCAAGTAATGGCTGTAAAAAAATGGCTTATAGAAGACACTCTAAAAAACGTTGTGCCTCAAAGTAAAATAATATCAGATACTATAAAAGCAGCTGCTACTAAAACCCCTTCCCAAGAAAATCAAGCAAAATTAAACTCGTGGTGGAAAAAGAATGGGAAGGATTTGGACAGTAAGCTTAATAAAGCTATGGGTTCAGGCAAAATAAATATGAAAAATGCTGAAACAGTATTTCAAAATTATGGGTTTGATGTGAAACAAGCAGATATAGAAGTAGATGGAAAAAGAATTTTAAATTCTTATACGATAACAAATAATAGCTATGGAAAAGGGTGGAAAATTAGAATAGAAGCTGATGACTCGCCTTCCCAAGCTATGGCTAAAATAGCAGGACAGTTTACAGGTGACATGCAACAAGTAGCACCAAAACAATCTTTACCTAAATTAAAATAAATTAAATTATGCCAAAGTATTTTTTTAACGGAGTTGAATATGACAACGACGAAATTCAAGCAGCAGCAGATGAAAACGGAGTTTCATTTGAAGAATATATTAACAAAGCTTTAGATAAAGGTTTAACAATAGAAGAAGACGAACCGGGAAACGACCTGGACACCGTGGAAAGTTCTGTAAGTGCGGGGAAGGAAATAGAGAGTGGGGAATCCAGATCGGAGGATACTTCTTTGGTGTTAGAAGAAAATGAAATTGAAGGAATAGAATCTACAGAAGAAGATGATGGCTCTGGATGGCTGGGAGCAGTAATGCAAGGATGGAATTCCGGTAGCACTAGAGAAGACGCTTATGACGAAATTGCTTCTATTATGTACAATGGATCGCAGAGCGAAGATTTTCAGTACGAAGATTTTGTAAATGCAGTAAATAAGTACCAATCCGTAGAGGGTATAAAAGAATTTGAAGACTGGTCTAAGTCTTACGACAAATACAGAAGCGAAGGCGAAAACGCCGCTATGTCAACTCTTTTGGCTATTAAAGACGAAGGAATTGCTGGTTTTACCGGCGTTATGGTTCAATCTTTAGCAGGGCTTTTTAGCAAAGAAGCTAGTGCAGCCGGTTTAGCCACCGGGGGTGCCGCCGCTGCAATCGGAGGTGCTACAACTGGAGGTGTAGGAGCTTTGCCTGCAGGTATTGGTGGATACGTGATGGGTGCAAACGCTTTGAGTGAATCCTTAATTACATTCGCTAGTAGAGTACAAGAAAAGCTTGCAGATGAAGATATGGCTTTCACTGCTGAAAATGTTAAAACACTTTTATCAGATGAAGAAAAGTTTTCTGAAATAAGAAACACTTCTCTTGCTAGAGGTATGACTATTGGAGCTATTGAAGGTATTGTTACTGTTGTAACAGGAGGTGCCGCGGGAGTAGTATCCGGAGCTATTAGAAGAGGAGCAACGTCTACAGCTAGAAAAGTTGCTGCTAATGTAGCGAAGAAAGCTACGCAAGGAGTAGGAGAAATGATTGGAGGAGCTGCGGGGGAAGCTGCTGGTTTAGCTGTCGAAGGCAAAGAAATGGACGCTAAAGAAATAATTGTTGAAGGTATTGCTGGAATCGGTGGAGCACCTGTGGCTGCAATTACACAAGCACCTGGTTTACTGAAAGTTAGCAATTATAAAATAAATGGAGGTATTGCAAGTCGTGACGATGTTAAAAACTTTATTGAAACTGCTACAGAAGAAGATATAGCCGGGGCAAAAATCGAGGTAAAAAGAGACGAAAAACTTACAAAAGAAATAAACCAAAAAGTCGAAGACATACGGCTTAAGTCGAACATTGATTCTAAAGTAACAGAAGATGCTGATAGAGCAGAATTGTTTGAATTAGAAAAAGAAAGAAAAGCTTTAAAAGGCAACGATACAAGAGGCGCTCAAACTAGAATAAAAGAACTTAATGAGAGCATTGACAATATAACGTCTAAATATAGAAGGCCTGGTAGAAAATCTAATGTAGCCAAAGAAAAAACAGCTGCAATAGAAGAAACGCAAAAGAAAATTCAAAGAGCTATTGAGCAAAGAAATGTTGCGGCTACAGTTGGATTTGCAGAAAAAGAAGCGCCTAAACTAGGGTTAAAAGTTGAAGCTTTTGATACTTCAAAAGGACTTAAAGAACAGCTGAAAACAGAGGGAGTAAAGCTTGAACCAGAAGACGAGGCTAAGTTTAATAGAATAGGTGGATTTGCAAGAAGAGGAATTCTTTATATGAACAAAGAAGTTGCCTCTAGAACCGGGCAAGTAAGCGTAGGTTCTCACGAAATATTGCATCCTATTTTAAATGCAATGATAGGAGATAAACAAGAACAAGGTAAAAAAGTTGCTGAGTTTAAAGGTTCTTTAGACGAAAAAACCTTAGAAATTGTTGAAAATTCCATGAATTCAAGAGGGTATGGAACAGAAAGCGGGAGGTATAATACTGAATACATTACTGTATTTTCTGATCTTATTGATCAAAAGAAAATAAAATACAACGAAAATTTATTTACTAAAATTGGTGATTTTTTGCTACCTATTTTTAGAGCTGCTGGGTTCAAAAAGATAAAGTTTGATTCAGGTAAAGATGTATACAACTTTATGCGCGAGTACAGTAGGTCTGTTGAAAAAGGCGAAATATCAAAAGATATTGTTGAAGCTGTAGGAGATGTAGGAGGAGATACAGGAATTTTACTTAAAGACCCTAAAAAAGAATCTGTTAAAACCGCTGAAGAAGTAAAAGAAGCGGAAGTAGAGGATCAGTTTTCTTTAGACGAAGCGGCTAATGAAAAATTAGAAGCATTAGACCAGGCTTTTATGAACAATGAAATAGGAGAAGACCAGTATAACTTAGAAGTTGATGCTATTTTAGCAGAACCTGAAGCTATAGTAATACCTAAGCCTAAGCCTAAGCCTAAAGCAAAAAAAGAAGCAAAACCCGTAAGAACTACTGATTTAGGTCCAAACGACCCTAGGTCAAAAGAAATTATGGATACCTATAACGAAGGTATGGCAGGTGTAGAAAGAGAAAAATACAGCGATAAAACACCTTTGCCTGCTAAGCTAGAAAATAAGCTTATACCTTTGTTTGAAGGCTATATCAATAAAGTAGTTAACCAAAAGTTTTTACAAACGCAAGAAGAAGCTTTTAATAAAGAAGATGCGCTATCTGTATTAAGAGCAGAAGTACAAAAAGCTATTCGTACGTTTAATCCTAAAAAGAATAAAGATTTAGCAGGTTACGTTAAAAAGTACGGTGTACAAACAAGGCAATCTTTAATGTTTAAGGATGTTAGACAAGAGTTTACTTCAGATATAACAGAAGCAAAAGGAGTGGCTGTTGAGGAGTCTAAAACGCCTCAAATAGAAGGTGAAAGCGTTGAAAGAGGACAAGCAACATTTGATCAGCTTGACTTAGTCGACGATGCTCTAATAAACGACATTTCTAAAGAATTAGAAAGAGAAGTTAAACTACGCGCTAGAAAAGGAACTTTATCTGAAAAAATAAGCGTAAAACGCGGAAGAAAAACAGCTTTAGTACCATGGATAGAAGAGTTTTTGAATAAAAAACTATTTAAAACTGTTCTGAAAAGATGGGGAGCTATTGGAGAAAAAAACGGGCAAACAAAAATACCAGGTGCTTACATAGACTTTTTGAATGATAAAAAGAATTTTGATATCATAATGAAAGCTTTACCTGTTCAGACTATAAAGAAAAGTTATAGTAAACTATTTAATATAGAGCAAGTCGGTAGAGAAATCACACCTGAAGGTAACCCCATTTTTAGAATAAAACCTATTGATAAGAAAACATTTTTGCAGTACTTTCTAGATGGTAAAAAGACAACTATACTAGAAAGACAAAAACAATTAGCTAGGGAAATTATTACACCAGTAATTAAAGAAACTATAGCTAGTTACGCTACTATAGATAACTTAACAGACATTAAAGCTATTAGAGAGCTAGCGCCTAATGATTCTATAGATGTTGTTAGCGAAATTATGGTTGAAGCTCAGTTAAATGAAATTGAGTCTCAGCTTGACAGATATAAAAACGAAGATAAAAGCTTTGATCAAATACAATTTAGCTTTGATAAATCAGAAGAAAAAACTATTCTTAATACGACTAAAAAAGTAAATAGAAACGAAGACTTCTTAAATAGCACTGAGTTTAACAATTTGTCTCCTAAAGTAAAAGAATTTGTAAATTATTTAATAGAAAAAGGAATAATAAAAGGTACAACTTTTGGAGGTATTGTTTTTGAAGAAATTGTTTTTAAAAATATTAACGACTTCGCAAAGAAATTTGGTATAGACATAGAAGCTATAGGAGAAGGTACAGCAGCTTATGATAAAGCTTTACCGGATATTCAATTGCTCGTACACGGCGGCAAGAAAAATGAATTTAAAGTTTTGCTAGAAATAAAACTAGATGCGTTTACTAGATATGGTTCTTTAACTTTAGGTTTACTTGACGGTAAAATAGTACTTAGAAAAGGTCAAAAGTTTGTCAAAACAGATTCTATAGTTGGAGGGCAAGGTATAGTAAACTTAGCTGAAGAAGGAAAAGAAGCTTTAAATGAAATAATTGCTTTAATAAATAAAGAAGAAAATCAGAACTTCACAGGTTTTCCTTTAGGAGGCTCTATTTCGCTAGCTACTGAGGCAAAAGTTAAAAAATCTGCCGCTTTCAAAAAGTTTCAAAAAGTAACTAAAGCAGGCGACGACGGTCTTCAAAAAGTTATAAACCATTACAACTCTAAAGGTGTTTATTATATATACATTGGAGGAAAAGGATTGTTTTATATAGGTAAAAACATACATAAAATTCCAGGTATTAGAGCTCTTGATGCAGATTTTAAAATAGATTTAAACATGAAGTTTCAATCAACAAAAACAAAATCGGGGAGACGTAGATATATAACACTTCAAGCTGTATCTAAAATGGTTAACGTGCGTAAATTTAAAAAATCCGATATAGATATTAATACTGAAAAAGGATTCAAAAAGTTTGCAACAGCTTTAGAAAACTCTGAGTTTCAACCTTCTATGGATTTAAGTCAAGATTTTAATGATATTATAGAAACAAAAACAGGAGTAAAAGCCGCTAAGACATTTTCAGACGCGAGAGCTCAAGTATTAGGCGCTAAAAAAGGCAAGTTCAAATGGCTTATACCTCCTGGAGCAGAAGACTTTGTAGGCTTAATGTATACATTGATAGGAAAAAGTAAAAAAGGAGAGCAGCAAAAAGCTTGGTTAAAACAAAATTTATTAGACCCTTATGCTGACGCTATTAATAAGTTTGAAAGCTACCAACAGGTAACAGCAAATAAACTAAAAACTTTAAGAAGAAAAGTAAAAACAGGACCAGCTCAGTTAGATAAGAAAAATTCAACTGGATTTACAAATGAAGACGCTATTAGAGTTTGGATATGGGATAGATTAGGTTATGATATACCAGGTATTGACAAGCAAGATATAAAAGATCTTACTGATGTAGTTAACAAAGATAGGTCATTGTCCTCTTTTGGTTTGCAAATTTTAGGATCTGTTAATGGATATGCTGAACCTAGCTCTAATTGGCTTGGTGGAAACATAACCACAGATGTTGTGAATATGGTTAACACTTCTAGTAGAGCTGAGTTCTTAAAAGGTTGGAAAGAAAACAAAGATATTATTTTCTCTAAAGAAAATATGAATAAGCTTGAAGCAGAGTTTGGTTCGAATTATAGAGAGCAACTTTCTGACATGCTTTACCGTATGGAATTTGGAAGATCAAGACCTACTGGTGAAAACAAGTATGCAAATAGACTAATGAACTGGGTAAATGATTCAGTTGCTACTATTATGTTCTTTAATACAAGATCGGCGCTATTACAACAACTGTCTATAGTCAATTTCTTAAACTTTGAAGAAAATAATCCAATAGCCGCAGCTAAAGCTTTTGGTGATCAAAAACAGTTTTGGAAAGATTTCTCTATGCTATTTAACTCTGACTTCTTGAAACAAAGACGTACAGGATTAAAAACAGACGTAAATGCTAACATAATTATTCAATCTACATCTGGAGCTACAAACAAAATGAGAGCAGCTTATCAGCAAATGGTTAAAATAGGATTTTTACCAACCACTATGTCTGATAGTTTTGCAATCGCTGCAGGTGGAGCTTCTTTTTACAGAAATAACGTAAATAAGAATATTGAAAATGGAATGTCTAAAGTTGAAGCTGAGAAGCAAGCATTTTTAGATTTTCAAGAGATAGCAGAAGAAACACAACAATCTTCTAGACCAGACAGAGTTTCAAACCAACAAGCAAGCCCTTTAGGACGTCTTATATTAGCTTTTGCCAATACACCTATGCAAATGGCTCGCTTAAGTAAAAAAGCTCTTCTAGACTTAATAAACGGAAGAGGAGACACTAAAGCGAATGTAGCTAAATTAGCATACTACTCAGTGTTGCAAAATATAATATTTGCTACTTTGCAAAACGGTTTAATGTTTATGTTGTTTGACGATGACTCTGATGAAGAACAAGAGCTAGATAAAGAAATTAGCGCTTTAAACTCGGTAGCTGACAGTTTACTAAGAGGTATGGGATTAACAGGAGCGATTGTTTCTACAGCAAAAAATATTATAATTGAAACTATAAAACAATCAGAAAAACCACGCCCTCAATTTGAAAAAGCAGCATTACAAAGCTTATCTTTATCTCCTCCTTTAAACTCTAAAGTTAGAAAAGCATTATCTGCAGCAAGGGCTTTTAGTTATAAAAATACCAGGGAGCAAATGAAAGGATATAGTTTAGACAACCCGGCTTATTTAGCAGGTGCGCAAATTGTTTCTGCGGCTGGAAATATTCCTTTAGATAGGCTAGTTAGAAAATTAAACAACTTAAGAACTATGTCTGAGGAAGACGTTAAAACTTATCAAGCAATAGCGTTGGCCTTAGGTTATAGTGAGTGGGATTTAGGATTAATGGAAAGCCAAAAAAAGAAAAAGAAAACTAAAAAGAAAGAAGGTAAAACAACAATGGTTAATCGCGGAGGCGAATTCTACGTTAAAGAATTTATAGAAAAATAAGGATAAATTAAAATGAGCACCATACTCAACCTTCCTTAAATAAAAAACGCCGGTAAAATTAATTATCGGCGTTTTTTTAATGAATGTAATTAATGTGGATTATATTCGTGATCAAGTATTTTGCCGACTAGATCAGATCGGTGGTTTGCTTTAAGCTTTATCCATTGTATTCCTTGTAATTTTTTAGATAGCTCAATAGCGTATGACAAACCGGTATAACTACCGTTA
>Ga0209136_1001982_pt1 | contig 12845 bp, 15 predicted proteins | sample SaaInl0LU_22_DNA_FD_184640 | JGI IMG/M metagenome (GOLD analysis project Ga0209136, IMG submission 184640) | Marine microbial communities from expanding oxygen minimum zones in the Saanich Inlet - ESP_90LU_22_DNA (SPAdes) (version 2) | ecosystem: Environmental > Aquatic > Marine > Intertidal... | reverse complement strand
AGTGTGCAGCCTGAAGGAAGTTCTGCGCGCGTTTCTGGATCACCGCCGTGACGTTCTGCTGCGCCGTTCAAAGCACCGGATAGACAAGATTGATCACCGGCTTGAGGTGCTCGAAGGCTTTATCATAGCGTTCCTGAACTTGGACCGTGTTATTGATATTATCAGATATGACGAAGACCCCAAGCGCGCCCTGATGCATGAAAGCTGGTCGCAAGACTTTGTGCGCGCGACGGATGAGAAAGATTATGTTTCCCCGTCACGTGATCTGGGCACCGAGCTGAGCGAAGTTCAGGCTGATGCTATTTTGAACATGCGCCTTCGGTCGCTGCGCCGCCTTGAAGAGTTGGAGCTGGTGCGCGAGCGTGACGCCTTGATGGAAGAACGCGCAGGCCTGCAAGACCTTCTTGATAGCGAAGAAATTCAGTGGTCCACTATTTCAGAGCAGCTGCGTCAGACCCGCAAGGAATTTGGTGCGAAATCTGAATTTGGCGCGCGGCGCAGCACATTCGCCGAAGCAGGGGAAGTGGAAGACGTCCCTCTTGAGGCGATGATCGAGCGTGAGCCAATCACTGTTGTATGCTCAAAAATGGGATGGATCCGCGCTATGTCGGGCCATATCGACCTTGGCCGCGAACTGAAGTTCAAGGATGGGGACGGCCCGCGGTTTATCTTCCACGCCGAGACAACCGACAAGATTTTGCTGCTTGGAACGAACGGGCGCTTCTACACGTTGCAGGCCAGCACTTTGCCCGGTGGCCGGGGCATGGGTGAGCCCGTGCGGTTGATGGTTGATTTGCCTCAAGACGTCGAAATTTTGATGCTGTTCATCCATAAGCCGGGGCGCAAGCTGCTGCTTGCATCAAGTGCGGGAGATGGGTTTGTGGTGCCTGAAGACGAGGTGATCGCGCAAACCCGTGGCGGCAAGCAAGTGTTGAACGTGCGCGCACCAAATACTGCTGCGGTATGTCGTCCCGTTTTGGGCGATCATGTGGCTGTGGTTGGTGAAAACCGCAAAGTCCTTGTCTTTGCCCTTGATGAATTGCCGGAAATGGCGCGGGGCAAAGGAGTTCGCCTTCAGAAATATAAAGACGGCGGTCTTAGTGATGCGACCACGTTTGATTTCAGCGAAGGGCTGAGCTGGCTTGATCCGGCTGGCCGTACCCGTACTGAAACGGCGCTTGCGGAGTGGACGGGTAAGCGCGCGGGTGCCGGCCGTATGGCGCCGCGCGGGTTCCCGAGGGATAATAAGTTCACCTAGCTAGCTGGTGTGTGAGTAAGAAGGATGACGAGTAATGGAGCAGGGCGACACACTTGAAGGCAGATACGGTGGGCAACGTGGTCCCATCTTCTTACTGGTTCTTCAAACGGGTATTTTGACTGTTTTGACCCTTGGGATTTACCGGTTTTGGGCCAAATCGCGTGTGCGCCGCTATGTGTGGAATGCGGTTCAGCCCGGTGGTGATCCGATGGAATACTCGGGCACAGGCGTTGAAAAATTCGTAGGCTTTCTGATCGCTTTGGTGGTGCTGGCCGTTTATTTGGGATTGTTGCAGGTCTTGCTGACTTTTGCCGGTCTCAGCCTGCTTGATTTGGTTCCTGATGAGGGGGCTAGTGAGGCGCAGATATTTGCAAGCATTGGTGCGACATACGCCACGTTGATCGCGATTGTCCCGCTTATCTTTATCGCCCAATATCGCGGCCGTCGTTACATGCTGTCGCGCACGCGGTGGCGAGGCTTGCGGTTCGGCATGGATCAGGCGTCGCTTGGCTATATGTGGCGCGCGATTGTTTACAGCGTCATCACGGTTGTTTCACTTGGTATTCTTGCCCCGCTTGGTACATTTCAGTTGGAGAAATTTAAGACTGACCGCACTTGGTACGGCGATGCGCAATTTGAACAAGGTGGCCGCTGGACGATGCTTTATCGCGCGGCATCTGTGTTACTTCTTGGGCTTGGGGTCAGCATTGTGGGGGGAGTTGTCAGCGCGTCAGGTTCGGAAGGTCTTGGCATCACGGTCATGGTAGTTGGGGCGGTCCTGATCGTGATCGGGTTTGTGCACTACCGCTTGCAAAGCTTTGCGATAATGGCGCGGCACAAAACACTTGATGATGGGGCGATTGAGTTTGAGGCGTTACCCCAAACTGGCCGCGTAGTAGGGCATTACATCAAAGGGTCGTTGCTGACGATGTTGGTGACTATTGCGGCGGCAATTCCGGCAGGTGTGATTTTCTTTATGGCCAGCCAAATTGGTGCAGCCGGTGGGTTCGGTGGCGCGCAGATTTTCAGCACAATCATTGCCGTGCTGAGCTATGTGGTTGCGCTTGTGATGGGCGGCGCTTCGACCATGGCATTCATTACCCAGCCTATTTTTGGTCACATCGTAGAGACATGCGCTGTGCGCTATCCCGAGCATTTTGACACCATCCAACAACGTGCTGCCGATGATATGCCTGATGCCGAAGGTTTTGCGGATGCCCTTGATGTGGGCGGTGCGTTTTAAGCGATGGCGTTGCAAAGTAGCCTTGCCTCTTTCGTAGATGGAAAGACCGCTGGAAAGCGCGACGTCTACATCGAAGTTGCGGCGACTGCGGAGGTTTTGCGGATTTGTGATGCCCAAGGCGATGTGCTCGTGGAGTGGCCGTTAAAGCACTTGCGGCGGCTGCAAGACGGATCGCGCACGGTTTTGTATTTGGATGGTGATCCAGATGAGGCGCGTCTTTACCCGTTCAATTTGCACGATGAGACTGTTTTGGCGACGTTGACGCCTGACCTTGATAAACGGCGGCCAATTGGCCCACTGGTTCGAAAAGTAGTCGGTTGGAGTGTGGCCGCGGCGGCTGCTTTGGCGGTGATGCTCTTCGTGATCATTCCCAGCCTGTCAGATCAACTCGCTACTGTCATTCCGACTGAGCGCGAAGAGCGTATCGGTAAAGTTGTTTCTTCCCAGATTGAGCGTGCGATGGTTTGGCAAGACGACAGTGCTGGTGAAAGTTGGCAATGCTCATCAGCCGCAGGTGATGCGGCTTTGGCCCAGATGGTCACCCGTGTGTTGGGGCCGCTCGATGTGCCCTACACCTTGAACGTTCAAGTCGTGGATCACCCTTTGATTAACGCGTTTGCATTGCCCGGTGGTCAGGTGATTTTGTTCCGTGGTTTGTTGGAGGCCGCTCAGAGCGCAGATGAGGTGGCGGGGGTTTTGGCCCATGAATTAGGCCACGTGATTAACCGCGACCCGATGCGCCTGACGTTGCGTGCGGCGGGGTCCGCGGGATTGTTGTCGCTGATGCTTGGCGACGCAACAGGGGGTTTGATTATTGCAGGCGCGGCAGATCAGGTGATGAACGCCAGCCACACCCGTAAAGCAGAAGCACAAGCAGACGAATTTGCCCTGAAACTTTTAGAGGAGGCTGAGATATCTCCACTGGCCTTTGCGCGCTTTTTTGAAACGCTTAAAGAGGACAGCCCAGATATGACGGGTGCTCTTGAATGGTTATCATCGCATCCCGCGCTGAGCCTACGTGCCCAAAACGCGCGGGACAATGTACAGCAAGGGAAGGCCTATCGGCCTGTGTTGAATGCGCAAGCTTGGCGCGATCTACAAGCGATTTGTGGCTAGCTGCTAAGCTCTTCAACCTGAAGCCACACGCCGCCACTTGGCCGTAGTGTCAAGATCAGTTCCGGACGCGGATCACGTCCTTTAACGGCCGTGAATTTGAACCGTGATAGCAGCGTAGCCAGAATGATCACCGCCTCTTGCAGGGCAAATGACGCGCCGATGCACACCCGTGGACCATCCCCGAAGGGTAGGTATGAAAAGCGGTTTACCGCCTTTTGATCAGCAAAGCGGTCAGGATCAAAGGCGTCAGGATTTTCCCACAGGTCTTTGTGACGATGTAGGGCATAGATGGGCAGCATAACTGTGTCGCCCTTGCGCACCTCGCGTCCACACAGCGTATCTGATTGTTGTGCAGTGCGGCTGATGAAGGCGGCTGGCGGATAGAGGCGCAAAGCTTCATCAATGATCTGGCGAATGTAGGGCAAGGCCTTGATGTCGTCTGCCGTGGCCGTGCGCCCGTTCAAAACCTCGCTTGCCTCGGCGCGGGCCTTTTGCTGTACGTCTTCATCAAAGGCACACAGATAAAGCGCCCATGCCAAGGTGAGGGCAGTTGTTTCATGACCTGCAACGATGAAGGTCAAAAGGTTGTCGCGCAATTCATCCGTGTTCATCTGGCGTTTTGTTTCGGGATCTTCGCCCTCCAGCAACAGATCAAGCAGATCAGGAATCTCACGCGGTCCTGCGTTGCGCCGTTCTTCAATCGAAGCATCCGCGATACGGCGCATATCCTTCATAGCTGAAGATGATCCGATGCGGTTCAGGCGCGGTACCCACGTAGGCACGCCAATAATATCAAGCAGTGACACTTTGGCAGTCTGTGCGATGTAGGCATCAATGGCGCGGTGAACTGCGCCTGCGTCCACGCTATCGCCGTCGGAGAACGTGACGTCCGAGATTACCTCAAACGTGGCTTGCACCATTTCGGCAAACACATCGACCGCACGGCCTTTGGATGCTGCCAGCCGTTTGGTTGAGCGATCCGCAGCCGCCCCCATGATCGGAGCCAAGTTTGCGATATTGCGATGTTTGAAAACGGGCGTCGCCGCACGTCTTTGCCAACGCCAATGGCTGCCTTCTGCGATGAAAAGGGAATTGCCGATGGCAGGTTCAAGGATGTTTTTGGTGACGTCCGACTTGGGATACACATCCACGGCGTCCTTCAGAATGTGGCGTAACGCATCTGGTTCCATCACCATATGCCAGCGCACCACAGCGGTTTTGCCCGAAACAATCGGTTGCTTTGTCGCGATGTCCGGAATGATCTCAACCAAATTCCGTCGCGCGACACGCAGTGTCTCGATAATGCCCAACGGCTCGGTCACGAGTTTGCATCGCGCTGGCAGGTTGTCTGACATTTGGTCGCTCCGCTACCTGTTGCTTTTCATAATGGTGACCTGTTGGAGGTAAGTCACATCTTTGCGCTGTCCATTGTGAAGGGCCCTGAAACTGCGTTAGGAACTTTCAACCGGTTATGAAAGGTGTGTGCCTGTGTGGAAAATGATAGTTGGTTTGCTTGCGCTGCTGGCAGTTGCGGGATGTGGGGGCACAACCGCTGAGATGACACCCCGTTCGCCTGCGCTCAGCAGCTTTGATCTGGGTCATAACGTTGTGATCGGAACGACTGCCAAGAAGGGGCCTTTGTCTCGGGATGCGACGGCGGAGGAGTGGGTCGAAAGCCTAAGCTCTGCCATTGATGCGCAGATCGGTCGCTACGATGCAGGTGGTCTCTATCATTTGGGGGTAAGCGTTGACCAATTTGTCTTGGCCGCCCCTGGCGTGCCACTTGTCTTGTCGCCCAAGTCGATCTTGCAAGTTTCAGTCACTGTTTGGGACAACGCCAAGGGCCAAAAGATCAATAAAATGCCCGAGCAAATCCTTGTTTTTGAGAGCTTTTCCGGTGGTAGCCTGCTTGGCTCAGGGCTTACCAGATCGCGTGAAGAACAGATGGCGGGCCTAAGCGCAAATGCCGCGATAAAGATCGAAAATTGGCTGATCGAAAATGCCGCATGGTTCGCGCCACTCAACGATGCGGAATGACTTGATTTATCTGTGTAAACCTCATACACGCCGCACCGTTGGAAACGGGCTGCGATAACGGTGTTTTCCGCCGCGCCCCTGAATAGATTGAAGGTTGGCTCATGGCTAAGGAAAAGTTTGAACGCTCTAAACCGCACGTAAACATCGGCACGATTGGTCACGTTGACCACGGTAAGACGACGTTGACTGCGGCGATCACCAAGCAATTTGGTGACTTCAAAGCATACGACGAGATTGACGGCGCGCCGGAAGAAAAAGCACGTGGTATCACGATCTCTACTGCTCACGTTGAGTATGAAACAGAGACACGTCACTACGCACACGTGGACTGCCCAGGCCACGCTGACTATGTGAAAAACATGATCACTGGTGCTGCTCAGATGGACGGCGCGATCTTGGTTGTTAACGCAGCCGATGGTCCTATGCCACAGACACGTGAGCACATCCTTTTGGGTCGCCAAGTTGGTATCCCTTACATGGTTGTTTACATGAACAAAGTTGACCAAGTTGACGACGAAGAGTTGCTCGAGTTGGTTGAAATGGAAATCCGTGAGCTTCTGTCATCTTACGAGTACCCAGGCGACGACATCCCAGTTGTAGCCGGTTCTGCTCTGGCAGCTCTGGAAGACCGCGATGACAACATCGGTAAAGAGTCTATCGACAAGCTGATGGAAGCTGTTGACAGCTACATCCCGACACCGGCACGTGCTGTTGACCAGCCGTTCCTGATGCCGATCGAAGACGTGTTCTCAATCTCTGGCCGTGGTACAGTTGTAACCGGTCGTGTTGAGCGTGGCGTTATCAACGTTGGTGAAGAGATCGAGATCGTTGGTATCCGTGACACCACGAAGACAACCTGCACAGGTGTTGAAATGTTCCGCAAGCTGCTTGATCGCGGTGAAGCAGGCGACAACATCGGCGCGCTTCTTCGCGGTGTTGACCGTGAAGGTGTTGAGCGTGGCCAGGTTCTTTGTAAGCCAGGTTCCGTATCTCCTCACACGAAGTTCGAGGCAGAAGCTTATATTCTGACCAAAGAAGAAGGTGGCCGTCACACGCCATTCTTTGCGAACTACCGTCCACAGTTCTACTTCCGTACAACTGACGTGACAGGCACAGTTGAGCTTCCAGCGGGTACCGAGATGGTTATGCCGGGCGACAACTTGAAGTTCGAAGTCGAGCTGATCGCGCCTATCGCGATGGAAGACGGTCTTCGCTTTGCGATCCGCGAAGGCGGCCGCACAGTAGGCGCGGGCGTCGTAGCAAAAATCATCGCCTAAGCTGGTTGATTTATACGCAATGACGCTTGCGTCACTGCGTGACAAGATTTAAGGCGGGCCCTCTAGGCCCGTCTTGCGGGTTTGATGTGGGTACTGGACGAGCCAGCCATCCACCTCTCAACGCCTCACGCCAATTAAAGGCAATGAAAATGCAAAGCCAAAATATTCGCATTCGGCTGAAAGCGTTTGACTACCGTGTACTGGACGCCAGCACACAGGAAATCGTCAACACAGCCAAGCGTACTGGTGCCAACGTTCGTGGTCCCATTCCGCTTCCAAACAAAATCGAGAAGTTCACTGTTCTGCGTGGCCCACACGTAGATAAGAAGTCTCGCGACCAATTTGAAATCCGCACGCACAAGCGTTTGCTGGATATCGTTGATCCGACCCCCCAAACTGTTGACGCGCTGATGAAGCTCGATCTGGCAGCTGGTGTGGACGTCGAGATCAAACTGCAATCTTGATCGGAGGATTTGAAACAATGATCCGTTCCGGAGTTATTGCAAAGAAAATGGGCATGACCCGTTTGTTCATGGAAGACGGTAAGCAGATTCCTGTAACTGTTCTTCAGCTAGACAACCTCCAGGTTGTTGCTCAGCGTACCGAAGAAAAAGACGGTTATACTGCTGTTCAGCTCGGTGCTGGTTCTGCGAAAGCAAAGCGCACATCTGCTGCGATGCGCGGCCACTTTGCTGCGGCAAAAGTCGAGCCAAAGCGTAAAGTTGCGGAGTTCCGCGTTAACGCTGACGCTCTGATCGAAGTAGGTGCAGAAATTTCTGCTGATCACTACCTCGAAGGTCAGTATGTTGACGTTGCTGGCACATCGATCGGTAAAGGTTTCCAAGGTGCGATGAAGCGCTGGAACTTTGGCGGTCTTCGCGCGACACACGGTGTGTCTATCTCACACCGTTCACATGGCTCTACAGGCCAGTGTCAGGATCCTGGCCGCGTTTTCAAAGGTAAGAAAATGGCCGGTCACATGGGTGCTGCTCGTGTTACTACGCAAAACCTGCAGGTTGTTAAGACCGACGCCGCCCGTGGCTTGATCATGGTTAAAGGCGCCGTTCCTGGCTCCAAAGGTGGTTGGGTGACTGTTAAGGATGCGGTTAAGAAGCCATTCCCTGACAACGCACCGATGCCAGCAGGCCTGAAATCCGACGCAGCTGCAGCTGAAGCTCCGGCCGAAGCACCTGCGACTGGAGGTGAAGAATGAAACTTGATGTGATCAAACTTGACGGCAAGACTGCTGGCTCTGTTGAGCTTTCAGACGAGCTGTTCGCACTTGAGCCTCGCGCAGACATTCTGCACCGTGTGGTTCGTTGGCAGCGTAACAATGCGCAGGCCGGCACTCACAAGGTGAAGACACGGTCTGAAACCAGCTACTCAACAAAGAAGATCTATCGCCAAAAAGGCACCGGTGGCGCACGTCACGGTGACCGTAACGCGCCGATCTTCCGTAAGGGTGGTATCTACAAAGGCCCAACACCACGTTCACATGGTCACGAGCTGCCGAAGAAATTCCGCAAGCTTGGCCTGAAGCACGCGCTTTCTGCAAAAGCAGCTGCGGGTGAGTTGGTTGTGATTGAGAACGCGGAAGCAGAAGGCAAGACTGCTGCGTTGGCTAAGCAAGTGAAAAACCTCGGTTGGAAGCGTGCATTGGTCATCGACGGTGCTTCTGTGAATGAAGGGTTCTTGAAAGCCGCGCGCAACATCGAAGGTTTGGATATCCTGCCGACAATGGGCGCAAACGTGTATGACATCCTCAAGCGTGACACTCTTGTGATCACCAAAGCAGGTGTCGAAGCTCTGGAGGCTCGTTTGAAATGAGTGCGAAAGCTGAACACTACGATGTGATCCGCAAGCCGATCATCACTGAGAAAGCAACTATGGCGTCTGAAAATGGCGCGGTGGTTTTCGAAGTAGCGATCGACGCAAACAAACCACAGATCAAAGAAGCAGTTGAGACGCTCTTTGGTGTGAAGGTTAAAGCGGTTAACACAACGATCACCAAAGGTAAGGCTAAGCGTTTCCGCGGCCAGCTTGGTAAACGTAAAGACGTAAAGAAGGCATATGTAATGCTCGAAGACGGCAACACGATCGACGTGAACACAGGGCTCTAATCAGACCAGCATAATTGGAAAAGCCCCGCCGTCATCTGACGAGCGGGGCTTTTTGTTTGTTTGCTGCGCTTGTAGGGCTGATCGATTTGCGGCAGTGTTTCCGGTATGAAACATGTACCCAAACAAACTACTGATGATGCGCTTATTCAGGAATTTCTCAATAAGGGCGGCACTGTCACCAAGGGCAAGACGAAGCCAGCACCCGCTGAATTGGGTTTGAGTAACAACCAGTGGAACAATAAACTGACCAAAGAAGAAAAAGCTGCGCGCGATAAGAAGTAGCTTTTGTGGTCTAGCTTGGTAGCGGCTGGCTTAGTGTACGTAGGTAAAATGTGCTTGGCCCTTGACCCGAATGGGTCAGCCCCCTAGTAAGCACCATCGGCTCAGCCCCAGATTCGTCTGGGGCTTTGTTGTTGTTTTGTGCAGCTTGCTGCGCAACGCATTCTACGGGCACCTTCGGGGGCCTATAACTTCCGGTTCTGATGGCGAAAGCCGAATGAGCCGCAAAGCAAATGGAAGACAGAAAGCATGGCACTTAAGTCGTACAAACCGACGACGCCTGGCCAACGTGGGTTGGTTCTGATTGACCGTTCGGAGCTTTGGAAAGGACGCCCAGTCAAGGCGCTCGTTGAGGGTCTGACGAAGAACGGCGGCCGGAACAATACCGGACGGATCACAATGCGTCGTAAAGGTGGTGGTGCAAAACGCCTCTACCGTATCGTTGATTTCAAACGTAACAAGCTGGACATCGCTGCCACCGTTGAGCGGATCGAATATGACCCCAACCGGACAGCGTTTATTGCACTCATCAAATATGATGATGGCGAGCAAGCATATGTACTTGCACCACAGCGTTTGGCCATCGGTGACAAAATCATCGCGTCCGCTAAAGCAGACATCAAGCCAGGCAACGCAATGCCGTTCTCTGGTATGCCAATCGGTACAATCATCCACAACATCGAGCTGAAGCCAGGCAAGGGCGGTCAAATCGCACGTGCTGCCGGTACGTATGCTCAATTCGTTGGTCGTGATGGTGGTTACGCACAAATCCGCCTCAGCTCTGGTGAACTTCGTTTGGTTCGTCAGGAGTGCATGGCGACTGTTGGTGCTGTGTCTAACCCAGACAACTCTAACCAAAACTTCGGTAAAGCGGGTCGCAACCGTCACAAGGGCATCCGCCCATCTGTGCGTGGTGTTGTTATGAACCCCGTCGATCACCCTCACGGTGGTGGTGAAGGCCGGACTTCTGGTGGTCGTCACCCAGTGACACCATGGGGTAAGCCCACAAAAGGTGCCCGCACCCGGAACAAGAACAAAGCGTCCAGCAAGCTGATCATCCGCTCGCGGCACGCCAAGAAGAAAGGGCGTTAATCTATGACTCGCTCTGTTTGGAAAGGTCCTTTTGTCGACTCGTATGTCCTCAAAAAGGCAGAAGCATCCCGTGAAAGCGGCCGCAATGAAGTCATCAAAATCTGGTCGCGTCGTTCTACGATTCTTCCACAGTTTGTTGGCCTCACGTTCGGCGTCTACAACGGCAAAAAGCACATTCCAGTGAATGTGTCTGAAGAAATGATCGGCCAGAAGTTTGGTGAGTTCTCACCAACCCGTACATACTACGGACACGCGGCTGACAAAAAAGCGAAGCGGAAGTAAGTCATGGGCAAGGATAAAAACCCCCGCCGCGTGGCCGAAAACGAAGCAATGGCGAAATTGCGCATGCTTCGTACAAGCCCGCAGAAACTAAACCTGGTTGCGACAATGATCCGCGGCAAGAAAGTTGATAAAGCGTTGACTGACCTGTCGTTCTCAAAACGCCGCATTGCTGAAGACGTGAAGAAATGTCTTCAGTCTGCGATTGCGAACGCAGAAAACAACCACAACCTCGATGTTGACGAGCTGGTAGTTGCAGAGGCTTACGTTGGTAAGAACCTGACACTCAAGCGTGGTCGTCCTCGTGCACGTGGCCGTTTCGGTAAGATCGTAAAGCCGTTCTCGGAACTGACCATCAAGGTTCGCCAAGTTGAGGAGCAATCGTAATGGGTAATAAAGTCAATCCAATCGGTATGCGCCTTCAGGTAAACCGCACATGGGACAGCCGCTGGTATGCAGACACCAAAGACTATGGTGACTTGCTGCTTGAGGATCTGAAACTGCGCGCATTTATCAAAGAAGAGTGCAAGCAAGCTGGCGTTAGCCGCGTGATCATCGAGCGTCCGCACAAGAAGTGCCGCGTTACGATCCACACAGCGCGCCCCGGTGTTATCATCGGTAAAAAGGGTGCTGACATTGAAACACTTCGTAAGAAGTTGGCTTCAATGACTGCGTCTGAGCTTCACCTGAATGTCGTTGAAGTGCGCAAGCCTGAGTTGGACGCAGCCCTCGTTGCTGAATCCATTGCTCAGCAACTTGAGCGTCGTGTTTCTTTCCGTCGCGCGATGAAGCGCTCGGTACAGAACGCAATGCGCATGGGCGCTTTGGGCATCCGTGTAAACGTTGCTGGTCGTTTGGGCGGCGCAGAGATTGCGCGTACTGAATGGTACCGTGAAGGTCGTGTTCCACTGCACACACTTCGCGCCGACATCGATTACGCACACGCAGAGGGCATGACTGCCTACGGGATCATTGGCGTTAAAGTCTGGATCTTCAAAGGCGAGATCATGGAGCATGATCCAGCTGCGCGTGACCGTAAAGCACAAGAACTCCAAGACGGCCCAGCACCTCGCGGTGCAGGCGGTCGTCGCTAAGGGGGAGATTGAAAGATGCTTCAACCAAAACGCACTAAGTTCCGTAAAATGCACAAAGGCCGGATCCGCGGCGACGCCAAAGGCGGTTCGGATCTTAACTTTGGCACATACGGCCTGAAAGCACTGCAGCCTGAGCGTATCACTGCACGTCAAATCGAAGCGGCTCGCCGTGCGATGACGCGTCAGATGAAACGTCAGGGTCGCGTATGGATCCGGATCTTCCCGGATCTGCCTGTTACCTCTAAGCCTGTCGAAGTTCGTATGGGTAAAGGTAAAGGTTCCGTGGATTTCTGGGCAGCTAAGGTAAAACCTGGCCGCATCATGTTTGAAATTGACGGCGTACCGGAGCCAATCGCGCGTGAGGCACTTCGCCTTGCAGCGATGAAGCTGCCGATCAAAACACGCGTAGTGGTCCGTGAGGACTGGTAAGCAAAGTGTTTACTTAGAATAGAAAAGCCCCCGCATGGAAACGTGCGGGGGCTTTTTCACTATAGGGCGCCGAGCGTGGCATAATTAGTTTGTGGCTCCGACGCCGGTGGTAATTAAGCTGGGCGTGATTTGTTGGATAACGCGGTGCCACTTCGTAATGGGTTGTTCAGCCGCAAAGATAATGTCGTTTGGACGTAACTGAAATTCGGTCGTTAGCACCAAATTCGCAGCATTCGAAAAATCAAACCTGTATGCTGCAATCGGGCTACCGGAACTGCGTTTCCGTAGGATGTAGATTTGGCTAATATTTGCGGTGGTTGTTGGAAGGCCGCCGCTGTCAAAGAGGGCATCAGCAAGACTTGCATGGTGCTCAAACGGTAGCGGGAATCGCGTTTGCTTACTCGCTTCGCCAGTCAAGTAAACGTAGTCACGCTGCAAGCTATCCGTCGCGATGCGCACCTGAATAGCAGCTTGTTCAGTGCGTTGTTGTAGATTGAGAGCGCTTAGTTGCGCTGTGATTTGTTCGGTCCGTTGGGTTTTTAGGGCTATGGATAATTCGGTCTGCGCAATCTGTTCCGAAAAATAAGCCTGCGCGGCGGTTACATCATAACCAACATGTAC
>Ga0209136_1001981_pt1 | contig 12848 bp, 4 predicted proteins | sample SaaInl0LU_22_DNA_FD_184640 | JGI IMG/M metagenome (GOLD analysis project Ga0209136, IMG submission 184640) | Marine microbial communities from expanding oxygen minimum zones in the Saanich Inlet - ESP_90LU_22_DNA (SPAdes) (version 2) | ecosystem: Environmental > Aquatic > Marine > Intertidal zone... | reverse complement strand
ATATTTATCAGCTACCTCCTTTGGAATAAATGTCCTAGGAAACTTAAAGTTAAATAAATTATTTCTGCTATTTAGTATCATTATATAATGTTTACTTTACCGTAATATAAAAGAGATTCAGTTTCTCCATTCTTTAAATTAATATAGAATTTATCTTCAACTAAATTAGTATCTGCTTGATCAAATCTAATAGCCACTGCTTTTGGTATTTTAAAGAATACTTCACCGTTACCTAAATCAATATCTGGGAATGTTGGATTATGGCTAATTTGCTGTTCTATATTACCACTCTTAATAATTAAAATAATATCATCTGCATTTACTAAACTAATAGATTGTAATGCATCTCCTTTTGGTTGAGCAATACTAAATTTAACAAAATTATCACTTACTTTAGATAATGTCATTACAGATTCACCTTCTTGTAGATATTCAATTTCATTAGCTGCATTAATTTCAGTTCCATCTAAACTAACTTTAGTAGAACCAGCTACAATACCATATGTATCTAAAGCAACAGGAACATATCTAGTTTCTCCAACGCTAGGTCTAATAGAATTAACAAATTGGTTTAACTCTCTATTAACACTAGTATTTGGTAATTTATTGTAAACCACAGTTGGATTAAAATTACTACTTAGATGGATCCTAGTCATGTTCTTACCATACTTCTTAGGCTTATTATGTATCAATGATGCAAACTTAACAATTTGTGTATTATCAGTTTCATTATAAACTCTCATGGCAACTTTTATTAAAAAGTTACTAGAACTAGATGAATTTAATATTACTGGTCTGAATAAATTAGCTTCATCAAATTGAGATGTTTGTACAAATGAATTTTGATAAGTACTAATATAATTTAAACCTATTTGCTCACTAACTTCTATATCATAAAAAACTATAATATCATCGCTAGTTGTTTGTCTTCTATCATTAATGTATTGTTCAAAAGCAGATCTAGATCCGTCAAATGTACCATATATTAAGAAATAATCACCATCCTCTGCTTCTTCAACATTTACCACTAAATCTGTAAATTCATCTTCTTGTGATAATGTTAACTTAGTTTCATCTACGGTTTCGATATATTGATAATCACCAACTGTTTTAACTTCTTGTATTAAGTTAAATTTAATTTGATAATTAGATGTACTGTTTATAACACCACTTCCAGTTCCAAAGAAAGTTTCACTAAACTCTTCATTTTTAGATGGATCGTCCATATGAATTAAAGACGGTACTTTAATTTCAATATATTTAGAATATGATGAATCACCTAATGTAAATGGCTGTGGATTTTGAATTTCAAAATTACTAGAGTTTAAATAAACTATTGAAGTAAAATAACCAAAAGTACCATTAGCTCTAGGAACCTTTACTTGAAAAAGAAATCCTTCATATCCTCTTCCATTAAATGAATAACCAGTTCTTAGGTGTAATTTTATAGTATCGTAATAAACATGTTGAACATCAGCAACATCTACAACTGTTAAATCGCCGCTAGTAGTTCCATTCCAATTGGCAGAATCTAAATAAGCTAAATCATTTTCTAAAAGAGCCCATTCATTTTCTTGTGCTGTAGGAACAGCATAAAATCTTCCTATTTCACCAGGAGCTGTTTTAATACTATTTCCAGTTTCTTGTTCTGGTGTAGCATATAATGAATTAGCACGATCACCAACTGTAATTTGACCACCTATAAAATCTATATTATTTGAATCAGTATATTCATAAGTATAACTTCCATTGGTATTTGGTGTAAATACTAAAGTAGTTCCATTTAAAGTAGTAGTACCTCCAACTATATTAAATCCACTAATATTATCAATACTCGGATCACTTAAATCAAATTTATAAGTCTTACCATTTTTTAATAGTAATTGACGACTGGCAAAATTATTAATATAAACATAACCATTAGCAACTTCAACGGTAAAATTAACCACATCAGCTCCAAGTTCATGTATTAAAAAACGATCTGCATTAATATCAGTACTATCAGTATTTAAGTATTTTAACTGACTACCATTTTCATCGTTTTCTATTTTTACATCATCAATACTTGATACATTTTGATCATGATATACAAACTCTAATAAAACGTCTTCGTCAAGTCTTGCAAATTTTGATGATTTTGCCATTTCACTTTATATTTTTTTAAAATCTTAACCAGTTTGGTGAATATTGAACTCCAATGCCAACTGAAATTCCATTACTCACAAATTGATCTATATTTATATTTATCCCATATTGAATTCCAACTCCAATTGACCAGTTTTTATTTTTATTTAATGCTGGATTAAGTTTGTCATTTACAAAATTTAAATTTTCTATATTTGTAAACTTAACACCTGGATATGATGTTGTGATTTTAATTTCATTTCTACCATCATTATTTAATAGCGCTAGTTTTAAATTCATTCCTTGTGAAAAATCAAAACGAGATGAAATAACATTAGAACCGTCGAAAAATATCTTTCCATTAAACTGTCTCCAATTATATTTATCCCAATTTTTTCTGTCATTAAACTCAATTTTAATAGAATCATTAGAATTATAAACAACACTTGCATTTGTATTAATAATTGAGTCTTTAATTTTAATCTGGCTACTTATTAATGTATTAATATCTTTAAGATCCTTATTTATATTTAAAACTTCTTTATACTTCTTTATAAGTTTAGCGTTTTCAACAGTAACATTATTAATTTCTATTTGATATGAACTTATCCTAGAAACTAAATTACCGTTTTTATTCTTTTCAACAGTAATTGAATCTCTTGTTGCCATTAAATTATTTAAATTTCTATCAGAAACAACTTGCAATCTCTGCATATCTGTTTTTAGTGAATCTATTTTATCACACTGTCTTAAAAATAATAAAATAAAAAGAGCACCCATGATAAATATCAGAGTGTTCTTTGTTAATTTTATATTTTTAATTATATTAATCATACTAAAATAGATCTATTACAACTACGTCATAACCTGGTACATCTGATCTCAATTGAATATTTTCATCTAAATATTTAAACGATACTGAATCGTATTCAGAGGGCAATGAAGCATTGTTAATAAACCAACCCATATTAGGAGAATTTGCTGAAGAACTTTCATCAAATATATACAGTTCTTCATTCCATGTTAATTCAAAATTTTGTGCTTGTGTACTATAGAATAGACCATAATTATTTGTATTTTCAACCTCTAATAATACAGGTGTACTAGAGTTTCCGAGCCCTGCTACTACTAGAGTGGATGGATCATAATCATCAGGTATTGCATCAGTTTGTAATTCTAAACCAATATATGCAGTCCCAATACCAATATTTTTAAGAGTACCTTCAGGTCCAGGAACCTCATTCATTGGATATGAAACATTACCCTCCGTTATAAATTCCACACGAGGTGCTTCAGAAGTTGCAGATGCATTAACGGTTAATAAAATAGTAACATCTTCAGTTGGCCATGAATTAATACTAAATTCCCATTCTACTGCGCTTAACACACCAATATCGCCTATTTCTAAGCGGTCGCTGCTAGCAGGTGTTGCCTTTGTTATAGTTAATCCAATACCATAATTAGATGTTAATTCAGATTTATAATAACTACCATCTCTGTTTGCTTCCTCGCTCATATTCCCCCATACAAATTTATAATCAGTATCTGAGTCTACTCGCAATTTAGAACCACTAAAGTTAGAAGCGGATCCTGGTATTGCTGCGAATGTATCTAATATAGTAGAATTAGAATCTACCGCTGTGTTATTTATAATACTACCAAAACTAGACTCGGCTACCATGGCAAATGTAATTGTAGTTGTTGATATTGGTACAAGATGTGCACTTGAATTATATGTAAAATCAACTTCTCCAGAAACTGGGAAGTTACTATAATTTACAGTTACAGTACACTTAGTATTATTACCAAAGCTATCTGGTATTAATTGATATGTATAACTATATCCTGTTTTAGCATCTATTACTGGATCGCTTGACCATTGTTTACCATCAGGTGCGTTTAATGTAATTTGAAATTCACCATCAGATCCTGGAATATCAAAAACTGTTTTAAGTTCCGGTGGTACTCTATTGTCATTATCTGTAAATGCAAATGTTATATATTTAGGTGTTGGTATAAATTTTACACTATTAGCTGAATTATATTCAAAAAGTATACTTGTATCACTACCAGGATGTGAGGCATAATTTACAATTATTTTTAATTTTTTATCATATGTATCACCTGACCCTAATGAAGTACTTGAAATAGTATATCCAGGTGGTGGTGTAATTGCTGGTAAATTATTAGGATCCCAGTAATATCCACCAGGTGCAGAAATAAATTTTGTAAATGTACCACTGTTACCTGAATTATCCGATAATCCTTGTGTTAGAGAAAATTCGTTATCTGGATTATTATCTCTAAACGTATGAGTTACTGTAGTTAATGGTGCTTGATCTCCACTATTATCCTCCCAATATAAATCCTTTATTCCTAAATAAATAATTTGTGGTAATCTTTTAATTACAAATGATTGATCAGAGCCACCTGCTATATTAACATCTGTTGTCGTAACAGTTGCAGTAATATTGTAAGTACTGGTTGCATTAGTCCATTCAGCATCCATAAAAACATCACTACCACCTATAATATTAGGAGGATTAGATACATTCACAGAACCCTGACTTTTATCTGCATCGGAATTTGGGTTATCTTTTATTATATATGAAAAAGAACTTAACTCTGGAGTTTTATAACTTATATTAGATCCATTTGTCCATGTTTTACCATTACAAATATACCAACCTTCATAGTCATTAAGACCTTTACCTACCTTAAATTTTATTATATCATTGTCATCATTGTTAATTTCATATACTTGAGTTTTCATAAAATTACTATCAAAAATCTCTGGTAATATAGAAATGATAGTACCTGAAGGTGCAGTTCCACCTAATTCATTTATGTTTTTCCAAGTTAAAGTACCTAGATCATCTGCTGCTACTGCAACTTTATTTAAAGCTGGATTATTAGAACTTATTTTTAAAGTACCATCAATAGTTACATCACTTTCAAAAGTAGTATCAATGTTAAGTAATAAATCATTTGTATCTAAATGTAAAGCATCTAAACCTCCCGATGCAAATTTAAACTCATCGGCTAGTTGAATAAATTGATTACTAGAAATATTACTAAATCTAGCAGTAACTATTGTATTTTCACCTGAAATATCTGATTTAAAATAAAATGTATTATTATTATCCTCATTAGCTAATAATAAATTAGATGAAAAGTTATTTTTAAGATTTAATGTTAATACTGACTTATTATTAATTTTTTTATATTCATCATCAGCACTTAAATAACCTAAAGCAATATTTGGTGCGTTTGTATGTATTGTATCATCGTGCAATGGATACATCGTATTATTATTTGTATTCCAATATATTCCTCCAGAATCACCAGTAGCACCCTGTGGTCCAGTAGTACCCTGTGGTCCCTTTTCACCAGTAGCACCAGTAATACCTATAGGTCCAGTTTCACCAGTAGGTCCTTGAGGTCCTTGTGGTCCACCACCCTTAGATACTAACTGATCAAAGTTATAATTAACCTTATCTAGCTTAATATTATCAGTATCGTTAATTAATATTGGTTTCAGATTCATTTTTACGTAATTTTTGGTTATCTATTACAATACCTATAATTATATTTATCTATTTTTATTTTCATTACCACTCAAGATCTATAGCCGTTTCAACATCGCTAAATGGATCTACAACTGGATATGGTAAATGCTGAACTTCTAAGCCTTCACTACCATTATATGTAGTACCCGGTCCGCTTTCTGGTGTTTCCCATTCTCCAGGTGCTGTATCACCAGTTTGTTTATATGTAAATCCTAATGCTAATTTACCAATAGGATCATTATTGTCATATGGATTTCCTTGGAAATGTTCTTGCTCAGCAAATGATTCAAAAAGACCTGGTGCTGTATAACCGTCACCAGTACTATCAACTCTACCTTCCCAAGTCCAACCTGCGATAAACACTCTTTCACCTGAGTTTAAATGTATTCCTTCACCATTATATGTACCGTATCTATACCAAATACCATCCTTGTCTCTTTGTACACTATTAGGTGATACTTCTATAAAATCCCATCCTACAAGAGGCGGTATTAAATGTGCATTAGTCGCATCACTACTATAAGGTACAGTTGTATTACCAGTAAAGTACCATGCCTGCTGATTAGTAGCTAACGAGCCTAATGTATTTTTGTTATCCCATCCTACCTTTAATGATACTGATTCCGGGATTCCATTTTCATCCAACGATACTTCATAACTTAGTGGATTTCCAGGTGTACCATCTAATATATATTTTTTATAGTATATTCTTATAGTAGTAAGGATTTGATTATTATCAAATTCATCCATCATATCTTTATTAGAAAACAGTGTTGGCCATACTTCAATAGGTTTAGCTGAATTATTAACAATATCACCTTGCATAAATTGATCATCCCCGGCAGTACCAATATTAACACCATTACCTCCATCGGATATAGGAAAATGTGGTGTATTTTCACCTTCCCCTTGGGTTTCAAGACTTGGCATATTACTAATAGGAATAACAAAGTTATTATTTACATTAGTAAAAGTAGCTTTGTGCTCATATATTATGTCATCAATGCCTAATCTATCTGGAATACCTGTAGTAGCTTCAGTACCACCTGTTCCATCTTCTCCATTACCGCCACATGTTCCCCAATCGTAAAACGAGCTTCCATCCCATATTCTAACCCAACCACCGGGACCGTTATTAAGTACTACAGTCTTAGTAACTAAATCTTCATTACTACTGTAGTAAAGTTTAGTTGCGTTTATCCAAACTTGAGTATCAATGGAGTAGTCAGTAGTTAGATTCTGAGTATCACAATAGTACTGAGACCCAGTTTGTGTTGGTTCATATAACTCAATATTATATACCTGTATTGTTGTTCCATCATCAACAAGTGTATCACATGTAAACGTTTGCGTAAATTCACCAGCAGAAACATCCCAATATCTAGAAACTTCACCGTCATTAAACCAACCACTGTTGGGTTGATCACCCGGATAAATAAATCCATCGCCATCTCCATCTATGTAAATCTCGGTAGCATTTACTAGAGGGGATGAATCAACCCAATATGTAGAATACCCACCATCTGGAGGAAAACATGTTTTAGCATTAGAAGGATATAATTCAATATCTGTTAAATCCCAAAGTGCATTGTCTTGATCTTCTACTAAATAAAGAGCTTCTATAGTTATTCCATTTAAATCACTACTATTATTATATGCTAATCGAAGTTCTGTTGTAATAGGAGTTGATTCAGTTGCAAATCCATTTGCAGATGAAAACTCTTCATCATTATTATAAATTGTATATTCTATCTTTTGATTTTGTGTAGGCGTATATGCACTAAAATCGATATATAATTCATTCACATCGGTCCCTATCCAAACATCATATTGTTTTTCAGTACTAGTACCGACTACATTATTTCCAGCAGTTGGTATATTTTGATCTAGATCATAAAGATCATATGTCGCTGTCAAAACTGGGTTTCTATCAGTGTACTTTGCTATTGTAGCAACATTTATAGTTGTTATGTCATTTGCAATTACTGTAAGTTCTATTCTATCATTTAATAAATTATCAGCTTTTACTGCTATTTCATGTGTTTCTGTAGTTCCACCTTCTGGCCAATCAGCTGCTGCTATTGAAAAAGTCCACTCGATTTTGTTTCGATCACGATTAGCATCATTAAATGGTCTTTTAGTAGCTATTATAGTACTAGGACTTCCAGCAGTTATATTATCTATTTCTATAGATGCATCATTATATGCATCTTCTGTAATATTTTGCCCAGCATCTATTATATACTTATTTCCATTAAAACCAAGTATTGGATTATCTGTTGCTACAGGAAGTATAGAAGTATATGTATCTTCAATAGGTTTTTGTGTAGCACCATTATCTATAAACTCGTTTTCATTAACAGTTAAAATTATCGTAGATTCTGGTATTAATATTAAATGATTTGCTGAATCAAATGTAAAATCAATAGCTTCATCAAAGCCCGGATGTGAATTGTAATTCACAGTTATTTTTAATCTTTTGTTATATAGACCTGGGTCAGTACTTGCTGGAACTAATACAACACTCCCAATAGTATATTCATCTGGTGGCGTTATTGTCGGTAAACTATCAGCATTCCAGTAATAATTAGCCGGTGGATTAATAAATTTTGTAAATGATCCACTGTTCCCTGAATTATCTTCAACGCTTTTAGTACTAATAAAATAGTCAACATCTGGATTTAAATCTGTAAATGTGCATGTAACTATAGTTAGAGGTGCCCAATCACTACCAGCATCTTCCCAGTATAAATTATCGACTCCTAAATAAATAATTTGAGGAAATCTCTTAATATCAAATGTTATATATGGATTAGTTAAATTACCATTTGAAATATCATCATTTTCTATTTCAGTAGTTTGTGAAATATTATATTCTCCAGAATTCCAGATTGCTTCCATAGAAATATTAGCACCTCCTAGAATTGAACTTTCAGGATTTTCTACCCTAGCAAAACCCTGACTAGTATTTAGTTCATTAGAATCTGGATTATCTGGTATTTCGTAAGAAAATGAATTTAAATCTGGTGTAGTGTAACTAATAGGCTCAACTGGATTTCCATTTGTCCATGTTTTACCATTACAAATATACCAACCTTTATATTCACCAAGACCTTTACCTAAACTAACTTTTAATAGTTCAGTATTTGCGTTTGTTATTTTATATGCCTCACTATTTATAAATTTAGTATTATCATTAAAAATATTTGGTAATATAGAAACTATAGTTCCTACTGGAGCAGACCCACCTAAAACCTCAGTATCTTTAAATACTAAAGTACCTTGGTTGTCATTAGAAACAGCAACTAAAACTTTATCATCTACTTGGTCTCCGCTAGTAATTTTTAAATTACCATCAATCGTTATATCATTTTCAAAAGTAGTATTAACATTAATGTTTAAAATCTCCCTATTTAAATTTAATACATCCGCACCAGTAGCTTTAAAAATAAATTTATCAGCAAAATTAATAAATTTATTATTGTTAGTAGTATTAAATTTAGCTGTAACTACAGTCTCATTATTAATCACATCAGATATCCAGTCAAAGGCATCTGAAGAATCTGAATTAAGTAATCTTAAATTAGATACGAAGTTATTTTTACGGTGTAATGTTAAGACTGATTCATCATTTTTAGCACCATATGCATCGTCAGTATTTAAATAACCTAAAACAACATTTGGTGCAATTGTATCAGATATTTGTATTGGATATAATACATCCGAAGTACTATTTTCTGCTAGATTACCTTTAACTAAACTCCAATGTCCACCACCATCTAAACCTTTTATACCTTGATCACCTTGAATACCTTGAGTACCTTGAATACCCTGAGCACCTGTAATACCTATAGGTCCAGTTTCACCAACAGATCCTTGAGGCCCTTGAGGTCCACCACCGTTAGATACTAACTGATCAAAGTTATAATTAACCTTGTCTAGTTTAATATTATCATTATCGGTAATTAATATTTGTTTTAGATTTATTGACATCTAATTATTCTACTATTTATTTTATATATTACATTTTTATTCTAGACGAATATATGTACCACTACCGGAATAATTTAATATCTCCATTTTATATGTAAATGTTCCAATTTCTCCAGGCTCGAATGTATAGAAGGTACTATTTGTTTCATTTCTCCCAGCAATTAAAGTTATTTCTTCATTACCACTTGGTAAATAAATTGTCAATTTACCTTCTATTAAAGATCTAAATGATGTTCCACCAAATACAGTAAATGTCACGGTTGATGGTAAATAATAAACTGTAATAGACGATGTTGCATAAATACTAGGCGGCGATATTTGATTACCCCCATTATCACGATCATATGCTAACTTATATGATAAACATCTAATAGGTTCATTTATTTTAGAGTCCGTTCTTATACTAGCTCTATATGAATCTCCACCATAAACCGGATCAGCAGTATCTGTAAGTGTTGTGTATGGATTATTAATTTCAGGTGCATTTTGTTCATATATTTTAACTAAAGGTTTATCACCGTTTGCTGTAGTCCCGTCCCAACCTAAATGTACCAATACTATTCCATTTTTTGAGAAGATTTTATGTAATTCAGTAAGACTAATATCTGGTATTGGAATCACTTGATTCGTTGCGTAATAAATTGGAGTGGGTGTTGATGATTGACATGCTGTATTTTCAACTGTTGATGCACCAATCACACCGCAACTATATATGTAAGGTAAATTAAACTTTTCACCCCTAAACTCAACACCATCCCAGTATCTTCTCCAACCATAAGTTCCATCCTCTCTATACCACCCAGAAGGTGCGTTACCACCATCCTTTAATAAACTAGTCGCATCATTAAAATTAATGTTATTTATAGTATATCCATTCCAATCAGCATTACGATCACCATTAAGTTGAGTAACATCAATATTAAATGTTAAATTTATAGGTTCTAAAATTGGACATACTTCTCTTGATGTAAATTGAGAACCCGTCCAGTATCTTGATATACCATCTTTAGAATACCAACCAGCAATTGCTCTTGTTGGTTCATCCTTATTATATAATATAATATTTGACATATCACCATTTGCCCAGTTAGTTGAACCACCAGTCCATTTATACTCATTAGTTTGGTTTAAACCACATGCATCACCACTCGAGTTAGAGCGACCTGCTAGTTCAATACCTGTTAATGTTGGTGGCGTTATATTACCTGTTAACCAGTAATAATCAATGTTCTTTAAATATATTATATGTACATTTCTACTAATATCGAAATTACCACCAGTATTTAAACTAATTTGATCAATTATAATATCTTCTGGTTCTACAAATTCACTAGTATATGTACTATTATCTGTATTATAAGTTGATTGCATTTCAAGATTATAACCACCAATAATGATTGGTGTATTATCACCACCAGTTTCAGCATCTTGATCACCATTATTGCTATCTACGTTAAAATCAAATGAGTTTAAGTTTGGTACTTCATATTGTATAGTACCGTCAGTCCATGTTTGACCGTTACAAATATACCAGCCTTCAAATGGTGTATTTTCTTTACCTCTACCATATATAACCTCTAATTCACCTGCAAATCCATCTTCTAAAACTTCATCTGATTTATTTTCCTCATATTCTAAGTAAAAGTTAGTATCATTAAACCAATCTGTAGTTATTGAAATAATAGAACCTATCGGTAATGTACCAAAAACTTCACTTTTATTTACCCAAGCAGTATTACCATCATTATCTAGAGACACTAATACTCTATTTTCAAGGGCATTATTTGTATATTTAAAATTTGAATTTGCAATAATATTAGATGATGCTAGACCTAATTTAGTATTATCAGATCTAAATTTTAAATTAGTATTATTATTTATGTTAGTATCTATATTTGTATTAATAAGTTGCCATTTAGCCTTATTGCTAGTAACAATACTAGGAGCACCACTACTATAGAATTTATTATCATCGTTTTGATAAACATAACTCAATGTACTTCTAACTCTTATTTTATAGGTATTGGTTTCTTCATCATATTCTAGCTGAAACTTTTTATCTATGTCATCTACATCTGGTTCAAAGTTAGTACTTACCAATACAAATGGTGGATTAAAGTTAGGTCCAGTCGCTCTAATAGAACCATTATCTTTAGAGTCAATATTGTAATAAGTACCGGTACCTGGAAATTCTGTTTCTGTAAATCTCCATTTAGTACTATCTCCGATGTCATCAATTTGTGCAATTAAAGGTTCTGTTGAATTTGCAGCAGATCCTAGATAACTACCAGTTTCTAAATTAACTAAATTATAAAAATTTGATGTGATTGGATTTGAAATAGCTTGATTAGCTTCTAATAAATAATCAGTATTTGATGAATCATTATGTAAAATATAATCCATAGTATCTAAATCATACTGTAGCTTTAATTTATCTGCACTGTTAGCTATCTCACCAATCTCTAACTTTTTAGCAGAACCGTCCGGTGATAATTTTGATAATTTAAAATGAAAATTTAAAGAATTAGGTGAATTAATAATTAAATTACTAATTAAATTATTAAGAGGATCTTCATGGTTGTGTAATGTAGCTAAAGGTCCTTGATAATTTATAGCTTCTTGCTCATCACTGGGTTGCCCGATACCAATACGAATTGGTTGGTATTCAAAATCAGTTTGAAAATTAGGGTGTAGTGTTAAAAAATCAGCACTACTACCTGCAGTCCATGGACTAATACCTTGTGGTCCAGAATCACCTGTATCACCTTGATATCCTTGAGGTCCAGTAGCACCTTGAGGTCCATCTGCTCCGAAATTACCATCCACACCTAAAGGACCTAAAGGTCCTGGCATCCCACCATTACTTAATAATTCAAAGTTTAAGTTTATTTTATCAATTTTATCCTTTGACCACCAAGATTCTACTTCTACTATTTTCCAAGTATCATTTGTGATTGAAGATTGACCACTAGAGTAAAAATTAGAACCATCTTGATATACATACATGTCATTTGAACCTACCTTAATCTTATAAGTATCATCAACATCATTATATTCTAGTAAAAATTCTTTATCATTATCAAAGGTAATAGGTTCTTTATTAGTACTTACCAATACCCATGGTGGATTGAAACCCGGTCCGGTTGATCTTAAAACACCATT
>Ga0209136_1001980_pt1 | contig 12848 bp, 8 predicted proteins | sample SaaInl0LU_22_DNA_FD_184640 | JGI IMG/M metagenome (GOLD analysis project Ga0209136, IMG submission 184640) | Marine microbial communities from expanding oxygen minimum zones in the Saanich Inlet - ESP_90LU_22_DNA (SPAdes) (version 2) | ecosystem: Environmental > Aquatic > Marine > Intertidal zone... | reverse complement strand
CCAGGGTGCACTTTCAGAATTAGCGCGACAGGGCTTCAACGACCTATCGGGAGCCCTTGCTGACCTGGACAAACTTGTCGAATTACTGGGCGATAGTGCTCGCCCATCAACGCATTATCTTTCTCAGGGTGCCGACCCGGATTCGGCTTTGAAATTCACCGTACTGTTGGCTGAAACCGAGTCGAAACGACTCAAAAAAGTAATCTCAAACGAGATATCGGCGACGGCCTATTTCAAATCCGTGGCAGTGAGTGAGGGCGTACAGTCAATCCTGCAGAGGTTCCCAGATTATCTAGATGTTTACCTGCAAAGAGATTTTCAAATGGACAATAAGTTCATGTCTGAGGCTATGGCGAGTGCTAGCGATCAGGACGAACTGAGACGCATTTACAGAAAGCTTCTGCTTAGGGTGGTGGCGTTTGATGTGTCAAATGCACCTTCCGAAGCCTTCGATCGAGTCTCTTTGATGTTGGCCGACCTTGCCGCTGCGGCACTGCAAAGAGCATTTGAACTGGCATGTGCTGAGAATGGACAAGGACAAGACTTCCCGATGTCGGTTATCGCAATGGGCAAGACTGGCGGTTTAGAACTGAATTATGTAAGCGACGTCGATGTCATCTTCGCCTGCAGTGACGAAGTCGATGATGTACAACTTCAGATTGCAACCAAAATTGCGAACAGGTTGATGAGAATGATTGATTCAACGTCCACAGAGCCACCTTTGTGGGAAGTTGACCCCAATCTCAGGCCTGAAGGCAAAGACGGCGCCATGGTGAGAAGGATCAGGTCCCACCTCAGTTATTACCAGAAATGGGCTAAAAATTGGGAGTTTCAGGCACTTATCAAGGCTCGGCACATCGCGGGAGACGCACAGACCGGAAAACAGTACGAGCAAACAATCGGAGTCTTGGCATGGGACTCTCTTGACAGCTCCAGGGTGGTTGAGGAAGTCCGCGGGATGCGAAAGAGGGTGCTGGACAACCTACCTAAGGAACAACACACCACGAACTTGAAATTGGGCAATGGTGGGCTTCGGGATATCGAATTCACGGTTCAGCTTTTGCAACTTGTACACGGGAGACACGACGAATCCGTGAGAGACCAAAACACGCTAAAGGCCATTCAATCTCTAACCAAAGCAAGTTACCTGGGAAGAAAAGACGCTCAGGCCTTCACTGAGTATTACAAGTATTTGCGTTCAGTGGAACATCGGCTCCAGCTTCGAGGTCTCAAGAGAACTCATCTGCTGCCTGAGGATGGAGACACAAGAACTCTTGCCAGGGCAATTAATCCTCAGAAAGACCCCACAGATTTTTCGAGTTCGCTTTTGGAGATTAGAAAAACCGTGAAGCAAATGCACGAGAGCGTTTTCTTCAGGCCCTTGCTAAATATGGTTGCAGATTTAGAGACCGATGACTTTATGTTGCAAGAAGAAGACACCAATAATCGTCTTCGAGCACTTGGGTTCGCCGATCCTAAGGCAGCTCTAGGTCACATCAGAGCCCTAACGAAAGGCGTTTCCAGAAGGGCCAGCATCCAAAGGCAATTGCTGCCAGTTATGCTTCGATGGCTATCGGAGGGAGACAATCCGGATCGGGCACTGATCTCCTTCAGGAGACTCAGCGAAGATCTCGGAGACTCGCACTGGTTTTTGGGCATGCTCAGGGACTCCTCTGGAGCAGCCGAAAATTTATGCACCCTTCTTGGCTTTAGCCAACTAGGCAGCTCTCTTCTCGAGCGCAATCCACAAGCGACCGCTTGGTTGGCTGAACCCGCACAGCGAAAACCTCGAAGCAAAGCCGGAATACAAATAGAGGCAGACGCTGTCTTTGATCGCCATGATGACGCCGAAAAACGGGTAAGGGGTATCCAACGGCTGCGCCGAAAAGAGTCGCTCAGGGTTGCCATGGCGAGCATTTTCGGTGATGCGGAGCTGACAGAACAGCAAAACGGCCTCAGTGATATTTACGAGATTTATCTTGAGAACATTGCCCGAGAGGTGATGGCAGAGTTTGACGTTGACCTAGGCATTATCGCGATGGGGAGATTCGGAGGGCGAGAGCTAGGATTTGGCTCCGATGCAGATGTTGTTTTTGTCTATTCGGGTGACAGCTCAGCTCAGGATGCAGAAAAAGCGGTCAATGCTATTCGAGATGCAACCAAGGACTCGGTGCTTGAATTCGAATTGGACATGGACCTTCGTCCAGAGGGAAAGAAGGGGGCGATTGTCAGGTCGCTTGACAGCTACCGTTCTTATTATGAAAAATGGGGCGAAATATGGGAGGCGCAGGCGTTATTGCGATCCAGACCAATTTTTGGTTCTGAACAACTCAGGGCTGAATTCGGCGAGATGTCAGATAAACACCGGTATCCAGAGACAATTTCGGAATCAAACATTCGAGAGATACGCAGAATAAAGGCTCGGGTCGAGAGCGAGCGGCTTCCAATGGGCGCAGATCCCACTCGTCATTTGAAATTGGGACGAGGCTCAATCAGTGATGTTGAGTGGCTAGTGCAGCTTTATCAGCTACGGTTCGGAAACGAATATACAAGTATTCAAACCCCTTTCACCCTGAAGGCTTTGACGGAAATGTCAACGGCAGGGTTGATTGGTTCTGAGGATGCTGAAATCTTGAAAAATGCGTGGACCCTTTCCAGTTCAATAAGATCTGGAATCGTATTGGCCACTGGAAAGAAAAATGACGTGTTGCCGAATGACCAACGAGTTCTCGAGTCGATAAGGCAGTTGCTGCACCTGCCGGGTATTGAAAGCGGTGCAGAGCTCGAACAGGAATACCTAGCGGCTAGCAGAAAAGCTAGAGCGATTTTCGAAAATCTGTTTTTTGCATAAAAAAACCGCCTCCGAAGAGGCGGCTTTTTTGATTAGTAACTTAGACCCCGTAGTAAAGCTCAAACTCGTAAGGGTGTGGTCTTGCTGCAAGCTCCTGAATTTCATTCACACGCTTGTACTCGATCCATGTCTCGATTAGCTCCTTTGAGAACACGCCACCTTCTGTTAGGTACTCGTGATCATCTTCCAGTGCCTCCAGGACTCGGTCGAGGCTGGTTGGGACCTGAGGAATGTTCTTGGCCTCCTCTGGGGGAAGCTCGTAGAGGTCCTTGTCAACAGGCTCGTGAGGCTCGATACGGTTTTTGATTCCATCAATACCGGCCATCAACATCGCAGCAAACGCAAGGTACGGTGACCCGGAACTGTCAGGTGCACGGAACTCAATACGCTTCGCCTTTGGGTTGGTTCCAGTTAGCGGGATACGAATTGCCGCTGAACGGTTTCCAGCCGAGTAAACAAGGTTTACCGGAGCTTCGAAGCCCTTTACCAAACGGTGATAGCTGTTGGCGCTTGGGTTTGTGAAAGCTAGTAGCGATGGCGCGTGGCGGAGGATTCCACCGATGTACCAGCGTGCAACGTCACTTAGGCCACCATAACCACTCTCGTCGTAGAAAAGAGGCTCTCCGTCTTTCCATAGCGACTGGTGAACGTGCATACCTGAGCCATTGTCGTTGTACATTGGCTTAGGCATAAAGGTTGCAGTTTTTCCATACTGGCTGGCGACATTTTTGACGATGTATTTGAACTTCAGCAGATCATCCGCAGCTTTTACCAGGGTGTCAAAGCGATAGTTGATCTCTGACTGACCAGCAGTTCCTACCTCGTGGTGACTTCGCTCAACGTTCAAACCTGCTTCTTCGAGTTCCAGCACAATCGCATCGCGGATGTCGGCTAGGTGGTCAACAGGGGAGACTGGGAAGTAACCAGCCTTGTGCGGGGTTTTGTGTCCAAGGTTCCCGCCTTCCTCAGCCTTTGCTGAGTTCCACGGACCTTCGATGCTGTCCACCTCGTAGTAGCTAATGTGAGGCTGCACAGTGTGACGCACTGAATCAAAGATGAAGAATTCTGCCTCTGGAGCAAAAAACGCTGTGTCGGCGATACCGGTTGTTGCAAGGTATGCCTCAGCCTTTTTGGCAATCTGGCGTGGGTCTCGGGTGTAGATCTCACCGTTGCGCGGGTTGTAGATGTCGAAGGTGATGATCAAAGTCTTTTCAACCCGGAATGGGTCGAGATATGCGGTGGTGACATCCGGAATCAGCTGCATGTCTGATTCATGAATGTCTGCAAACCCGCGGATTGATGAACCGTCGAACAGCTGGCCGTTTGTGAAGAACTCTTCATCTACGGCTTTTGCTGGAAGGTTAAAGTGTTGCTGAACGCCTGGTAGGTCGCTGAACCTTACGTCGACGAACTTCACATCCTCCTCTTGGATGTATTTCATTACTTCTGAGGCACTGCTAAACATACTTATCCTTTCAAGTCAGCACTGCTGTTTCCAATAAAGCTAGTAGATGAATGTTTCAAGTATGTAAAAACTACATTTTTCTTGAGGGGCGGAAATTCATTGGATCAATTCCTTTTGGAATAGGCATCGAATTTCCCAAAGCCTCTAGACGTTTGGCGACAATCCTAATTTCACCGCGCGAGAGTTGCTTCTTACCGGCTTTCACCGACTTCATCATTTTGTGTAGGCGAACCTGGTCTGGGTTTGTTCCAACGACAATTTTTTTGATGTGGACATTTGGAACCGCTCGGTGAACCTTGCGGGTTTCGTCGTCGAAGAGTTTTTTCAACTTTGACGAATCTCCCTCACCAATTAGGTTGACTCCAGTTTTTCCAATGACCCGGTAGACCGCATCCCTGGTTCTTGCATTAACCTGCACGGGCTGCGCGGCACCTGTCCAGCTACCTCTAAGCGAGGATTGAATCACAGCTCCAACTGCGCCGGACTGGCCTTCAATTTGCGCATAGGCAGCTGATTCCGCTTTTCGAGACATGATCACCATGCCTAGTAAAACTGCAGTAAGAGTGGAGCTCACCGCCCACACTGCGATCAGCCAGGGGTTACCCTGCGCCGAGAAAAGTCCGATCCCAAATATCGCAATTCCTGCAGCTAAACCAATACCGAGTGCTATCCAAATGGATGAGGGGTCAGCCTTGGCGGTCATCTTATAGGCGCGCCATAGTTGCTTGAATCTGCCAGGTTGCTTTTCTTTTTTAGCCATTGGATAACTTTACTAAACCGCTTGCGCGAATCCTTCCGCTGCTTTGTCAGCCAAGTGTTGTAACTCCTCGGGGACTTCGCGTCCAAGGCGCTGCATGGTTTGCGCCCAAAGCCTGCCCGCACGATAACTTGACCTGACCAGCGGACCGCTCATGACTCCATGGAAACCCAGTTCCAAAGCCTCGTCTTTCAGTTCGACAAATTCCTGAGGTTTCACCCAACGGTCAACCGGCAAGTGCCTGGGTGAAGGGCGAAGATATTGGGTGATAGTGATGATGTCACAACCAGCGCTTTGTAAATCGGCCAATGCTTCGCTGATTTCCTCTCGGGTCTCACCCATTCCTAAAATCAAATTCGATTTGGTAATCATTCCAGCGCTTTTCGCCATTGAAATTACGTCCATTGACCTCTGGTAATTAAAAGCAGGCCTGATTCGCTTGAAAATCCTTGGAACAGTTTCAACGTTATGCGCGAACACTTCTGGCTTGGCATCGAAGATTCGCTGAAGCAAGATTTCTTTACCCGTAAAGTCGGGCACCAGGATCTCAACGCCAGTGCCCGGGGATTTTTTATGGATCTGCCGAATTGTCTGGGCGTATAGCCAGGCGCCTTCGTCAGGCAAATCATCTCTGGCTACTCCGGTGACGGTTGCGTACCGAAGTTCCATTTCCTTGACACTGATTGCAACTCTTCTTGGCTCGTCCGCATCGAATGCAGCAGGTTTTCCTGTGTCAATCTGACAAAAGTCGCATCTCCTGGTGCACTGAGAGCCTCCAATAAGGAAAGTTGCTTCTCGGTCTTCCCAGCACTCAAAGATGTTGGGGCATCCAGCCTCTTGGCACACGGTGTGTAAGTTTTTGTCCTGCACCAGGTTGTGCATGGCCTTATATTCGGGCCCCATTTTGGCAGTGGTCTTAATCCACTCCGGCTTTCTTTCTATCGGAGTCTGAGAGTTTTTGACCTCTAAGCGTAGGAGCTTCTTCTCACCGGGCTGGCTCATTTTCACCTATCTTTCCCATTAATCCCATCACACTTTGTGCAACTTCTCCTAATTGAATCTGTTTTTTCGTTAGCGAAGCCATGGTTGTGACCCCCGCATCGTCAATTCCGCAGGGGATGAACTTTTCGTAGGGTTCTAGTGAATTGCTCACGTTCAAGGCAAATCCGTGCATGGTGATTTTCTCGCTGACTCTGATCCCAATGGCTGCAATCTTCTCGTCACCGCTGGGTCCTTCAATCCAAACCCCGCTTCTTCCCTCTACCGTCTTTGAATCGATCTCAAACTGACTCAAGACACTAATCAGCAGGTTTTCAAGCCAACGGACATATCCGACAACGTCGATTGGTTGCGGCAGTCGCATTATTGGATAGCCAATCAGCTGACCTGGACCGTGCCAGGTAATTTTCCCGCCTCTATTTGTCTGGATCACCTCTGTGCCATCGTTTGGGAGCTCATGATCTTCACTTCGTTTGCCCGCTGTGTAAACGGGGGAGTGCTCAAGGAGCAGGACAGTGTCCTCCCTTAGACCCGATGCAACCTCGGTGTGTATCTTGTATTGATGGTCCAAACCTTCCTGATAGGAGATGGGACCTTTGTCGAGCAGGTTGATAAATTCAGGCATGGTTCACCAAATTCAGAACAGTTATAAACAACTGCACCTCTAGCAACTCAGAGAAACTTGTCAATTCTCTATCCTGTCTGCGTGAAACTGCATTTTTTCAAACGTGGTCTTTGCGTTCAGTTTGGACCTCGCTACTACCCAATTTATCCTGCCTGGACAGCTTACGTGCGAGTTGCAAACGCGAGGCCCAGGATGGACACCAGGGGCCGCATCTACTTTGATAAGCGGCCAAAAATCAGCAACTTTCCAAAGCAAGCATTCAACCCTTTTGAAGGCTGGCTAGATTCCTAGCTGTGCCTCGAAATTGGCCTGTTCAAGTCTTTGCTTGACTGCGGTCAAATACCTTGCCGCATCCGCTCCATCTATATTGCGGTGGTCATAGCTCAGTGCCAGGTAAACCATGCTACGAATGGCAATCACATCTGACCCATCTGCAGACTGCATAACCACTGGTCGCTTGGTGACAATTCCTGTTCCCAAGATGGCGCTCTGAGGCATAAACACAACTGGAGTGTCAAATAGCGCTCCTCGCGAACCAGTATTGGTCAGCGTGAAGGTTCCGCCAGACAACTCATCCGGTGTGAGTTGGTTGTTTCGAGTTCGCTCCGCAAGATTAGAAATCTGTTTCGCCGTTTCAGCGATCGAAAGTTCAGACGCATTTCTGATGACGGGAGTCAAAAGACCCCTGTCCGTATCAACCGCAAATGAAATGTTTTCTGTTGGGTGGTAAACAATCGTCTCACCCTCAATTGTGGAATTGATTTTTGGATGCGCTTTCAAGGCCTCCGCCGCTGCCAGGTTGAAAAATGGCATAAAGGAAAGCTTGACACCTGTTTTTGCGATGAATTCCGGCTGCACTCGCTTACGAAGTTCAGCTATTCCGGTGACATCGACTTCTACAACACTGGTCAACTGGGCTGAGCTCTGCATTGACTCGACAGCTTTTGAAGCCAAAACCTTTCTCAGCCTTGACATCTGCTCAGTTGTTCCACGCAGCGGGCTGATCTCAACAGCTGCTGGTGCTGCTGGAGTTGAGGCTACTTGAGTGCCCGAAATTGGAGCCGACTGACCAATTCTCGCTTCCACATCCTCCTTACGGATGCGACCACCAATGCCTGTTCCTTGAACCGTGGCCAGGTCTACACCGTTATCCTTGGCAAGTTTTCTCACAATAGGGGTGATGTAGGCGGGGTCGCTTTCACTGCTCTGGGGAGCTGGGGTCGTCGGTGTCTCGGCAGCCACAGGCGCAGCAGGCGCAGCAGGTACAGCAGGTACTACTGGGGCGACGGGTGCAGCCGGTGCAGGGGTTTCAACAACTGGAGATTCGACTACTGGGGTCGCCGGAGCTTCCGCCACAGGAGCCTCAGCCACAGGAGCCGGGGTTTCCTCCACTGGCTCAGCGGCAGCTGGCTCGGGAGTAGTTGGGGCTGATTCGGCTGGAGCACCCTCACCAATTACTGCAAGAACAGCTCCGACCTCGACGGTCTCATCTTCTTGGGCCCTAATTTCTTGAAGAACCCCAGCTACTGGAGATGGGATTTCTGTGTCGACTTTGTCTGTACTGACTTCAACCAGAGGTTCATCCACCGCAACGGTGTCGCCTACGTTTTTTAGCCAACGAGTGATTGTGCCCTCGGTTACTGACTCACCAAGTGCGGGTAGTTGTACTTCGCTCATCAATATCTCCTATGCGTGGGCGTGAAGTGGTTTGCCGGCGAGGGCAAGATGTGCCTCACCTAGAGATTCGTTCATAGTTGGGTGTGCATGCACAAGCGGTGCAACATCTTCGGGATGCGCCTCCCAGTTGACAATTAGCTGGGCCTCACCTATCTGCTCACCTGCTCGTGAGCCAATCATATGGAAACCGACAACCGGACCGTTTACCTGTCTGATCAACTTGATGACACCTGCTGTGCCAAGAATTTGACTCTTACCGTTTCCGGCGAGGTTGTATTCGTAGGTGGAAATTGATTCTGCTCCAAATTTTTCTTTAGCCTGATCTTCGGTCAGCCCAACTGAACCAATCTCTGGTTCGCAATAAGTGACGCGGGGGATTCCCATTTCGTCGATAACCTGCGGCTTCAGTCCTGCAATCTCCTCGGCAACGAAGATTCCCTGCTGGAATCCTCGGTGAGCGAGCTGCAGCCCTGGGACGATATCCCCAACCGCGTAGACTCCATCGAGGTTGGTCATCAATCGATCGTTTGTCAACACCCAGCCGCGATCCATCTCCACGCCCTGCTCCTCGTAACCAAAACCAGTGGCATTTGGAGCTCTTCCGACCGCAACCAGCATGAGGTCGGCCTGAACAGACTCACCGCTCTCTAACGAGATTTCTACCCCTGAATCCGATTGGGTCACCCCGGAGAACCTTGCACCGAGCTTTAGCTCAATGCCTCGTTTTTTATAAGCCTTTTCTAATTGCTTACTCATGGAAGGGTCTTCATTGGGAACCAAGCGGTCGAGACCCTCGATGATTGTCACCTCACTACCGAAGCTTCTCCAGACACTTGCGAATTCAACGCCGATTACGCCTCCACCTAGCACTGCAACCTTGTTTGGAATCCAATCCATTTGTAATGCCTGGTCGCTAGTGATTACTCGACCACCGATTTCTAACCCGGGTAGAGATTTGGAAACACTTCCTGTCGCGAGAATCACATTTTTTCCCGTGTAAACATCTCCACCGACGGTTACCGATTTAGGTCCCGTCATGTGACCTTCGCCTTCAACCATGGTGACCTTTTTGGCCTTGATTAGCCCACTTAGACCCTTGTAAAGACGATCAACTATTGAATCCCGATAACTGTTCACCGCGGTCATGTCGATTCCTTGGAACTCAGCGTGAACACCAAAGTTCTCGCTCTCGCGAGTGACGTCAGCAACTTCTGCTGCGTGAAGCAAGGCCTTTGTTGGGATGCAACCCCGGTGTAGGCAAGTGCCGCCGAGTTTGTCTTTTTCCACAAGGGCTACGTTCATGCCAAGCTGTGCGGCTCTAAGGGCTGCGGAGTATCCACCGGATCCTCCGCCAAGGATTACAAGGTCAAAATTGTGTTCTGCCAACGATTCTCCAGATTGAGTTGTTTATGTTTGCTCCAGCTTACTCCTGATTATCGATATCCATAATCAGCTGAACCAAAGTCCTGGCCATAACTCCGGAAGCGCCCTTAGGCGTGTAGTCATATGCGGCGGAGGCGTTGTTTGCGGCGCCAGCGATATCAAGGTGCACCCATGGAATCTGCTTCCCCTCTGACTCTCCGACAAATGCCTGCAGGAATTGACCAGCGATGAGCATCCCACCAGCTCGATTGCCGATTTTGACATTCATAAGATCTGCAATGTCACTTTCGAGCATCTCGGCCAATTCCTCCGGCAATGGCATGTGCCAAACCTGCTCACCAGCCTTATCTGCAGCAGCTTTTACTCGACTAACTGCTTCATCGTCACCCATTGCACCCACGTATCGGTTTCCCAGTGCGATGACTGCTGCTCCGGTGAGCGTGGCCACGTCCACAATCAAATCTGGTTCTTGCTCACTTGCCAGCGATAGTCCATCTGCCAGAACCAACCTGCCTTCAGCATCCGTGTTAAGAATTTCCACGGTTTTTCCATTTCGCATTGTTACAACATCACCAGGTCGGGTCGCGGTTCCGCTTGGCATGTTTTCAGCTAGACACAAATAACCGGTTACATCCGCGGTTGTCTCCATTGAGCTGAGGATCTGAAAAACGCCCATAACTGTTGCGGCTCCGGCCATGTCATATTTCATGCCCACCATTCCCTCTGCGGGCTTCAGGCTGAGTCCACCGGTGTCAAATGTAATTCCCTTGCCGACCAGAGCGATTTTCTTGCCCGAGCCTGGTTTGTGAAGCTTGACAAGCCTGGGCGGTCTGGCGCTTCCCTGTCCCACCGAAAGGATTCCGCCACATCTTTCCTCGGTGAGTTTTGCTTCGTCCCAAATCTCAACTTCAATCCCATTTAGGTCTTTTGCCAGGGCCGCAACAGCCTCCGGGTACATGTGGTTGCCCGGAGTGTTGATAATTGTCCTGGTTTTATTGACAGCATCCGCAATGGTGATGGACTTAGTCATGCTATCCGCGTGTGCCTCAGGAATGAGCACCTCAGTTTGCTTTACCTCTTTGCTTCCATATAGTCGCTGGTCGAAGCCTCCCAACAAAAGACCTTCAAATATCTCCTGCGGGTAATCCACACCTAAATCGAATCTCACTGCTTTTAGGTGACTTATTGCTCTCGCAATCTTTCCGCCAAGCTTTCTGGACGAACTCGAGTCCAAAGCGGTCTCTCCAACACCAACGAATATCTCCTCACTGGTGATCAGGACCTCACCAAATTTGCTTTTGAAATTCGAGCGTTCAGCCAGTTCTTTGAGGATTTCGGAGGGATCGCTTGGATACAAGACCAATGAGGGGATGGTTGCGGAGTCTGATTGTGTTGTAAGGCTTAGAGATATCATTTGCCCATTTTATGCCGAGTAGGATTTGACTGTGCCAGAGACCGAGATCTATAGCTGGATAGCAAGTTCCGAATCAGTGGAGCCAGGGCTTCCGATGATTGCCACCCTCACTGGGTTTAACGACTCGGGGGCGTGCGTATCTCAACTTTCTGATCACCTCTTTTCCAATCTCGACCACGAATTACTCCTTACCTTCAGTAACGATCGCCTCTTGGATTATCGGTCCCGTCGGCCCAGAATGTTTTTTGAAAAGGACCACATAACGAGTTACGAGCCAGCAACCCTGGCGATTTATTTATTCAGCGACGAGGCGGGAAAAGAGTTTCTGCTGCTTGATGGTTATGAACCCGACTTCGGCTGGAACGAGTTCAGCGAGGCGGTTGTAGATATTACTCGCAAGTTGGAAGCCAGCAGCCTAACTTGGATGCACGCGATCCCTTTTCCTATTCCGCACACCCGTGACATAGGTGTCACAGTGAGCGGAAATCGGCATGACCTAATTGATGAGTACAGCGAATGGAAACCTCAAACTGAAGTTCCTGGAAATGTTTTGCACCTACTCGAATACAAGATGTCGGGCTACGGAGTTCCGGTGGCCGGTTTTGTGATGCTGGTTCCTCATTATCTAGGGGATAGCGAGATGCCGCAGGTCGCCTTGAAAGCTATCGAGTTAGTCAGCAGAGCGACTGGTCTGGTTTTACCCAGTGACTCATTGCGCGAGAGTGGAAAGAAGTTTTTGGCAAAGCTTGAAAAGCAGGTTCAAGAAAACGAAGAGTTGCAAAAAATGATCGGCAACTTAGAGGCCGGTTACAAAAACAGCGATCTTGGACCAATGCGTGCGCCGATAGCTAAAAAGTCACCAGAAATGCCATCCGCAGATCAAATCGCGGAGGAGCTAGAGGGCTACCTCATGCAAATGCGCAGGGGCGAAAACGAAGAAGATGAATAACAGGCGTGCCTGGAGAGTTCTTGTTTTCGCGGCTATCGCCTATTTAGTCAGCGTTACCCAGAGAACCAGTTTGGGGGTCGCCGGCATAGAGGCCAGCGACAGGTTTGAAACAACTGCCGTTCAGCTAAGTTACCTCGCAGTGTTTCAGTTAGTTGTTTACGCGAGCATGCAGGTGCCAGTTGGATTACTGCTGGACAGATATGGATCCAGGCGTCTGATAGCTATTGGAGCCGTATTAATGTCGCTTGGGCAGCTGTTGGTGGCACTGGCTCCGGTGCTTTCTCTAGCTGTGATTGGTCGAGGCATCCTTGGTTTGGGGGATGCATTTACATTTATTAGCGTACTCAGGCTTGTCCACACTTGGTTCGATTCAAAAAAGAGCGCAATCTTGCAGCAGTATGTCGGCAACATAGGTCAGTTGGGTCAGATTGCGAGTGCTGTTCCTTTCGCCTATTTGTTAGGCATTGGTGGTTGGACCAACGCTTTTCTAGCCCTCGCCTCGCTGAGCGCCCTTATCGCCGCGTTGTCATGGCTCACTATTCAGGACCGCTCCCGAACTCAAAGTCTCATTGGTTGGAGAGAAGCGATAGGACAGTTGCGAGAGACAATTTCGCGATCCGGCACTCGAATGAGCTTTTGGGTCCACTTCACGGCCCAACCAACACCTGTAACTTTCGGCCTTCTTTGGGGAGTGCCTTTTATGGTGGAGGCGCAGGGCTTTGATCCCT
>Ga0209136_1001954_pt1 | contig 12958 bp, 6 predicted proteins | sample SaaInl0LU_22_DNA_FD_184640 | JGI IMG/M metagenome (GOLD analysis project Ga0209136, IMG submission 184640) | Marine microbial communities from expanding oxygen minimum zones in the Saanich Inlet - ESP_90LU_22_DNA (SPAdes) (version 2) | ecosystem: Environmental > Aquatic > Marine > Intertidal zone... | reverse complement strand
ACATTATTTCCAATCAAGTTACTATTGACCGTGACCACAGTGACGTTGTTGCCAATCACATTACTCTTTGTGGTAATCGATTGTATAACACTTGCATCTAAAGCCGTCGTCACGTTTGATAGTGTGAGCGTTCGATCACTTGAAAATGGTGCACCTCCACCCGATGCGAGTACTTCCGAAATTGTCTGGAGATCTGGTGTTGGTGTGGCTTGAGAGCCACCCGCCAAAATGAAATCAGTCGCGCGTATCACACCGGATAACTGAATTTCACTCCCCGTGTATTTATCCGCATGAACATTTCCACTCGTCCAAAACGTGTTCGACCCGTATTCATCTATTTGAACATTTGCACCAATGTCGAGTGTGTGTACGGGTGCTGTATTTAAAACGCCCACGTTCGACGTAAAGTTTACAAAATCTGTATCCTTTGAATTGATATCGTTAACGATTAATTGATCGGTATCTACCGAGCCACTCACAGTGACATTTGAACCCTTGTAATGTTCGGAGTATACATTCCCACTCGTCCAAAACGTGTTCGACCCGTATTCATCTATCTGAACATTTGCACCAATGTCGAGTGTGTGTACGGGTGCTGTATTTAAAACACCCACGTTCGACGTTACTTCGATGAATCCATTTGTTTTTGGGAAAAATTTATCTGCGAGTACGTCTCGGGTGGTGACCGAGTTTGTGATTTCAGTTGTTTCACTTAATACTTTGTCTGCGTAAAGAGTTCCACTCGTCCAAAACGTATTAGATGCATTTTCGTCGATGTATGCCTTAGAACCTACATCTAATGTATGTGTGGGCGTCGAATTGGCGATTCCAACATTAGAGGTCGTCGTGAAACCCGTAATTGCATTTGAAAATTGGACTGTGTTCGATGTAACATTACCTATGTCAGTGATTTCTTGTAAAGTCGTGATGAGCTTGTAATGACTGTCTGCTGGATTGTATGCCTGAAATGCGGTGTCACCCTCGTGGATTCTAAGTGTCGTAGTTTCGTGGTTTTTTTCGTATATGTTAGATAACTGTCCTGTGTCACCTATGAAGGGCATGACTACTACTATTAATTACCAAATAAAATACCAGCCATACCGTTTGATACTTTGAGTATATTATAGTTTACGGCATACACAGTGATCTTTTCACCTGTTCTGAGCGTACCTCGTTGAACATTTCGGAGCATTATTTTTGCGTCATCGAGACGACTGAAATTACACGTACCCGTGGGTGTGTAACTCGAAGCGTTTTTGCAGAAATGGTACGCGTAGTACCTCGTATAGAAAGGGCAATTCTCGTTTTCGTCGAATTGATTGATTCCAAATTTACTGTGTTTGTAGTTTTGAATAGAGTGAAAATAAAGTGGGGACATATTTTCCACGAGAGGTGTAGAATTGAGGTAGATATCCGCGGTGTCAAATGTAAACTTATCGTTGAGAAGAATACCACTATTCGCGGGGTGTCCGAAAAATAGCGACTTCACGGGATGATTGAAGAAGGAGATATCGAGATTGTCCGATGTATCGTATGTTTGTTTTTGTACTTGGGTCACGATGAATTCATGTGAGTTATCGACGAAATACGAACGTTCTTCTGTGTCGAGATACACATAGTTTCCGTAAAGCTTCACGTCGACGGGCTGTGACACATCTGGGAAATCAATGCGAAGTTCGATTTGGTGATACTGGAGTGCGATGAGTGGTAAAAACATGTCGTGGTCGCAAAAGTAAAAGTGAAGTGGCAAAAACCGAGTGTTCGACGTCGAGGTCGCGTTATTAATTTCCTGTGACTTCGTGTACGTCTCAGCCATGTAGTTTTGCCAGATATCTGCGATGAAATCAAAGGGTTGGGAATCAACTTTAGTTCCACCGATGTAGAGATGGAACGTGGCGCCCGAAAATTTGGACACGATATCGGTACCTTCGAGCCAGAGTCCGTCGAGGAGGTCGCCATACGAAGGGATGATGACGGTGGAATCTTTGTTCGTGAGGATTTTAATCAATTTTGGAGCCTGGGAAAAGTTTTTGTGTCTCGTGTATTTGGTTCGGAAGAGGGAAACACCCGCAGAATTCGTAATGTATGCATCCTGGGCGCCTTTCGCGGCGAGTTGAATGAGTGAACCAGACATATCTAATATTGGGGGAGGTTTTCTTTACGGGGAGTAATACTCACTCACCGGAGAGAAAAGGAAAATATATTTATGGGGGCAAAGGTATCGATGGGTCGTGTTCGTAGGAGAGAATGAGAGACTCCTTGGTAGCACCTGCGGGCATCGTACCTTCGGTAAAATGTTTTTCCATTTGGTGTTTGTAAATAGACTCGGCTCGGTACTGGATGCTACTCTTCACGAGATCACCTACCCATTCAGCTGGTTCTGGACAACATGTTTGAATCGCCTTATAACAGACATTACAGAGATCTAAAGTGACAGTCGCCGATTGATCTCCATTCACGACGAGGTTGCTCGTGCAACAGAGATAGGACATTGTATAGTATTACTTATGAATATTTTCAAGTGCATCGAGGCGCGTGAGAGCGGTGTCGAGTTTAGATTTCATCTCCTTCATCGCTTCTACGAAGAGACCCGCCATGTTACCATAGGCGAGGGAATAATCACCTTTTTCGTCCGCAATTACAGCTTCTGGAAGAACCTCGAGAACTTCTTGGGCGATGAGACCCGTGTAACGTTTACTGTCATCCTTACGTGTATAAGTGTACCCGTTAAGTTTTTCAACTTTTTCGAGTGCGTTATCGAGCTTAACTATATCCTTTTTGTGCCTGATATCCGAATATGCAGTGACGTTGCCGGTAGCGGTTAAACTACCATGAATCTTTACACCACCACTAATTGTCTCAAGTTTTGTGCCACCGTTGAAATACAACTTTACATAGCTATTCCTATAACAATAAATCATCCATTTATTATCAAGATCATTGTAAATACCACAGGTATTATTATCTTTGCTCATAAACACGTACCGTCCATCAATGGAATAACCTTCCCAATCACCTGCACCCGCGCCAGTCGTCTGAACCGTGCCGAAACTACCAGAAACTGCACGGAGACCTCGTGACGTGGAACCGCCTATGTAGACGGTGTTTCCACAATATATATGACCCGTGTTTTTAATATGTCCATTTGAAGCATTCAAGCCAATTCGCGCGTCCCCGTCCGATGCGACATACATACCCCACCCACCCGTGAGTATTGAAGTGAAGTTACCATGTGAATATCCAATACCATACATGTCACCAAGAGATGTATCACTTGGACGATAACTATCCCCTATCACATAAATAGGGTTTGTTGTTGTGGAGTTAGCACCTACGCTATTGTAACTACCAATTTGGTATCCCGTGGAGTGTCCAAGTCTTTCATATGCTCTATTTGTTTGTATTTTGTGTGTATATCGTGTATCATGCTTTTCAATTAGAGTATCTGTTCCGGCGTGTCTAGAATAACGGTTTGTTGTATATCCAGAATCCCAGTACCAGTGTTCTCCATACCAACTGGATGAATTCTCACCGAAGTAAAAGTGTGAATCACCCGAATCTGTAGCACCTAGATACAATATATCATTTATATGAGTCCAATCACCATTACCGTTACCCAAGTTTGTGTTGCCATCCACGGTCATAGAACCATTCAAATTCATAGTACTACCAACTTCAACTGAACCACCCGTATACCAATTGAGATATAAATTACCATTGGCCGCACTGTCTATGTGTAAGTTACCAGATGAATTTCTTATGCGTGATATATTATTATCATTTGAACTTGTCCATCCACCAATGTATAAATAAGTATTATAGCTTGAATTTTTGAATGACAAACCATGTGTGTTCGTGGCGGCCCAACTATACGTGACACCTGCATTCACTGTATCATCTGCATCACTGCGCAAAAAACTACTCGCGTGTAAGTTATCGACAGTGTCGGCATTATCCGCATACCCAGCGGCAGCCTTTTGCCAACTACCCCAAGACCCATTTTCAAGGTAGCGTATATTTATGTATGGGCTACTTACGTTTCTACCCCAATATATTTGGGAGCCATATTTACCGGATTGGTTTTTTACAGGTGCATGACCACCGAGACCAAGTGTCATACCATAATATTGAGTCGCACTATTCACACCGGGACCATTTGTGGTACCTTTTAGGTAATAAGAACCAGCATCTGGTATGGCGTTAAAATCTGTGTAAGCGCTACCATGACTTATACCCATGTTGTTGAAAATCAGGTCTGAATCTAAATCTGTACCACCCGTCGCACCCGTCGCACCCGTCGCACCCGTTGGACCCTGTGGACCCGTCGCACCAGTTGGACCCTGTGGACCTGTCGCACCAGTTGGACCCTGTGGACCCTGTGGACCCGTGTTACCTTGCGGACCCTGTGAACCCGTCGCACCCGTCGCACCAGTTGGACCCGTCGCACCTGTGTCACCCTTTGGTAGGGTAAAAGACATGTCGATTCCTGAACCAGATACCTTATTTGCAATCGTAACACCCGCATTTAAGCCAGCCGTAGCTGAAACCCCAACGGATGACGTGTTCAATATATCGGATACACTCGGTATATCCTCATTAAGTGCCACAAGTTTTGAACCCATGTAAATATCACCTTGTATATTCACTGTCAATGCATTTGAATCCAGTTCGAGTGTAGAGTCATTCGCTCCATTGAGCGTGTAGCCCAACTTGAGAACATCTGCACTTTCATCAAAGAATACAGCGACGTTTGATTTATTTGTACCATGACGAGTCATAACGAGACCGACATCACCCGTATTTTGGTTATTTGACCCTAGTTCTAGAATTGGATCGGACACGGTCATGTTAATTGTGTTAGCAACGAGAATATCTCCTTGTATACGAAGATTCGATTCGAGGATGACATCGTTTTCAAACGTCTTGATACCCGTGAACGTGTGATCACCGCTTTCGACGCTCTCAATTCGAGACGAATTGTCACTCAAATCGGTTGAAACGGTTGATATCCGAGACGAATTGTCACTCAAATCGGTTGAAACGGTTGATATACGAGCCGAATTGTCACTCAAATCGGTTGAAACGGTTGATATACGAGCCGAATTGTCACTCAAATCGGTTGAAACGGTTGATATCCGAGCCGAATTGTCACTCAAATCGGCTGAAACGGTTGATATCCGAGACGAATTGTCACCCAAATCGGTTGAAATGGTTGATATCCGAGACGAATTGTCACTCAAATCGGCTGAAACGGTTGATATACGAGACGAATTGTCACTCAAATCGGTTGAAACAGTTGATATCCGAGACGAATTGTCACCCAAATCGGTTGAAATGATTGATATCCGAGACGAATTGTCACCCAAATCGGTTGAAATGATTGATATCCGAGACGAATTGTCATCCAAATCCGTCTCAAGGTTCCCAATTCTGGTTACGTTGGAAGCAAAATCGCTCACGTTTGATGATTGTATGTCTGATAACGCAGAACCATCTCCGGCGATAGTGGTCGCAGTCAAAGTACCCACATTCGCATTGCCATGAACATCGAGTGTGTATCCAGGTGTCGACGTCCCTATACCCACGTTTGAAGTCGTCGTATCCACAAACAGGTTGGCAGTTCCTATTTCTACATTTGAACGATAATAGAGCTTTCCCGCATTCTCTGTCCAAAGAGAACTTACAAATGGTTCCCCGCCTTGATAAAAGTCACCAGAAAGGTTGATATCACCCTCTACGTCAAGGGCATACCCGGGTGTCGACGTCCCTATACCTACGTTTGATGTCATCGTATCCACAAACAGGTTGGCCGTTCCGACTTCAAGATCCCCCAAAATCGATGTTTTGGGTTCAGATTCTTCTTCTGCGAGTAGTTCGTCGAATTTGTCTTCTATATCTTGCTGGCTCGGGAGAGTATACCCCTGTGGTATTTCAATTGAATCATAGGTATCCTTATACTTAAATTTTGGTGGTAAGTTACCAGACATGACTGCTTTGATGGCCCGTTCCATGACTTTGTGTCTTCGTAACTTACTATTGACCATTTATATGAAACTATATTTTATTATCCTATAAAAAATCCTGAAAATAGATTATGATTACTTGTTGTACTTTCACCGTATGTCGAACCCTCGACTTGGTATACAGACACATATTGATCTTTTGTGAGATGTAATACACTAGATATACTACATTGTGCATAATCTGCGGAAGACGCATCCACTAATGAATTTATTTGTTGTCTGGTTCCATTTACGGTGAAATCGTATATAGTTCGAGTATCCAAACATATCCCGTGTGCACTAAAAAAGTAATGTCCAGTGACTGGTGCAGTAAATCGCCCTGTACTCGTACTGTAACTCGTCATATTATCATATAATACAGAATTGTAGTCTATTATACCACTTCCCGATATACTACCATCCGTGAGTTGTACCCTGAATGCGGGTATATTTTGCTGCTTGACAACTCCATTAACATCGAGTGCCTCTGTGGGTGCCGTCGTACCAATCCCAACCTTTCCATCCGCGCGAATGGACATGACGTCAGTTTCTGCATAGGTCCCATCCGTGAGTGCCACATCGAGTCTCGTCCGGGACGCCGTTCCGCTATTCTCGTAACGGGACAAATTGAAAGACGCACGAGCACCATAGGATTCACCGCTCGTCCCGTCCCGTGTAAGGTGAAGCACGGCTTTTGGATCGTCAACGGCCGTCGTAGACGTAGGCGTACCGTGTGTGAGTGTAAGTGGTGCATCTGAATGGTCGAACGAGTTTGCGAGAGTTGGTGGATCATTCACGTATTGGTGACCCACAACGTGAAGGTTGGCTGAAGGTATTGATGTACCTATACCAACATTAGAATCCGCGATGAGCGCGGTCGTCGCATTCGTAAATTGTACGGTATTTGAGGTAGTGTTACCGTTATCGGTCACGGATTGTAAATCTGTCACGAGACCGGTGAGTTTGGAACCATTCCCTATGAAATAGTTAGCTTCGACGTTTCCCGTGGCGGTGAGTCCCGCCAACTGAATCGTGTTCGACGTGACGTTTCCGTAGCCCACGACTTGGTCGAGAGTCACGTGTGTGAGTTCCGAACCATCCCCTTTAAGGTACGTCGCTTCAACGTTCGCCGTCGTCGTCAAGTTGTTTGCAAACAAGTTGCCGTAGACCCGAACATCGAGGCCACCGTCGGCGATGGGTGTCACGTCCGTATCAGATGCTCCACTTTGCGTGTAACCCAAAGCGAGCTCCTCTTCGTCCCCACGGTACGCCACCGCAACATTTGACGTGGCGCGCGTGATCACGAGACCCGCGTCGATGGTATCACTGGCGTTCCCCTTCGCGACCTCTATGATGGGATCCTCGATGGCGAGATTCTGTGTATCGATAAATGTGGTCGTTCCCGAAACCGTGAGATTCCCATTGACCGTAAGGTTCTTGGCAATGTGGACGTTGCCGTGAACATCGAGGAGTTCCGTCGGTGTAAGTGTTCCTATACCCACATTTCCTGATACATATGTGATATCAGAGGCGTTCGAGGTCTTTGTATAGAGCCATTTATCACTGTTGTGTACGATGAGGTGCCGAATCTTGTGGGACGTCCCCGACGTGGCTGAGAAACCCACGTAGCGCGAATCAAATGCTTGGTAGTTTTCAGTGAATTTGTGGGTCAAGACAACTTTTCCAGCGAGACTCACAGAAAGCGCACCTTGGAAATAGTTAATGTTGACGTGTTGCCACTCCGTGGAACGGAGATTCGCTGGAGTTGTGGCGTGAACGGACCCTTCCCAACGGACGTCGATTTTGTTTTGAGTGTTATCGAACACGATTTTGTACCCACCGTCATTCGCGGTGTAATCCGTGTGATTGGGCTCAGAGGTATTGAAGATACTGTATGTGAGTACACCACCTGTCGTCGTCACGTGCATATCGAACTCTGTGTGCCATGAGTTTGGGAGCTGGAGAGGCCAATAGACCCATCCGTCGTTAAAGTCTATAGCCGTCGTGTCGCGAGTGACGCCCGTTGAAGACATGTAGCCACTCTCGGGTGTCGGCGTAAATGTAGTAGTTGTATGCTGATCGTCGTAGAGAAGCACGTCATTTCGAGCGATCGTGTTTATTGCGGTCGTGAAACCACCGGCCTGCTTGATGTCTATGCTGGAGACCTTCAATGTACCATTGATAATATCCAATACACCGTTATTTGGGTTTATGGCCATTTAATATATCGGGAGAAGATTATTAAATGCGGTTTGGGACGGAGAAAGACAGCTCCTGCGGAGTTGGGGTTTTAGCCACAATGGTACGTACACCCAACAAAAGCTGCTATGTGTACAGCGTTCGCTTCGTCTGTGATCACACCCGACGCATCTAAGTATCGGATCTTGTACGCCTTCTCCGTAGCACCCGAGGGATCGTCTTCCCATTGCAACTGGTCGTGTTCGTCGAGGACGTTCTCGCCTCTCTGAATTCGGTAATACGTTTGGATGGTAGTCTCCGAGTACGTATTTTGTTCCTCGGGTACAAGGGTGGGGTGAGTGTTTAAACCTTTGGGTATTTGTCCTTTACTTCTTTTATCTTTAATTTCCATGCGTCTACACCTTCGTGATATATCATATCAAGTTGGTCTTCTATGGGTGGATATGCATTTTTTCTATGATGCGTTCTGTTAAATGCAAGCATTGATAAAAACATATTTTCATCTGAATACTTTTGTTTTATAGTCTCTCGTTCTTCGGGGGTTGCAGTTATACAGCTAATGTAATCGTCAGACATTTCTATTAATATATGTTATATTTATTTTGCATATAAGTTTCCAATAATCCGTATTCATCCGAGGATAGTGTTCGATTGTAAACAATAATTTCTGCACACATCCAATCGGATGGTTCGTAACCAACGCTTCCTACACGTAAGTTTGCATACGTGGCACCACCACTACCAGCACCAGTGTTACTTTCTTCCCAAGCGACACTTTCAGACTTTGATCTGTAAAGATTGTTCTGATCCGTAGACAGGACCCATTTTGAACCGTGGCGGTCTACTTGCGTCGTCAACCAACCGCCGTGGTATGCAACACCCGATTTTCCCAACCAATGTCCAGAAAGCCAATTGGTATCCTGACCATCTAGAATTCTTTTTTTATTCGTACCATTATACCTCGTCAGGGCTATGAGCGTGTACGTACTCGGTAAGATGGCTGACGGAAAGTTTAATTCGGCAGAAGTATCTCCATAAAGCACTGGAAATGTAGATTGAGCACCCACTGTCGAACCGTCATGTGAAGAGGTATAATTTATGGTGCCTTCGTCCTCGGTTACATTATTCCCACTACCAGATATGTCCGTCCACTGGGATCCAGTCCAATTTTCAGGTAGATACCAACCAACTAACCCACTTATAGATGCAGGTGAAAATGTCCCACCCATTATTCTCCACGAACCATCAATTTTAATTAACGCCCTTTTATAAGTCGTGTTATAGTACATACTACCATTTGGTGATGACGACGGATTTGTTGATAATTCACCGAGTACTAATGTTTTTTGATAGACATGAAGACCACCTTGTGGATCCGCCGTCCCGATGCCGACGTTGCCATCTGCATAAAAATCACTATATGCTCTAACATACCCTTCTTCGATACGTAGACAATCTGGTAGATTACCTGTATTGGTACCATCCGTGACATTACTTTTTACACGAAGACGCATGTAACCAGTTGTACCGTCAACTCCACAATCTATACGCCCAGAAGAACCATCTTGATCTGGCACTCTGCTCGCATGATTGAAGGTGAGGTTACAATTTCCATCGCCATCATTAATAGTGAGACCCACTTGACCACCACCACTTGGACCCACAAGAACCGCATTTCCAGATGACGTAAATACACCCGTCGAGGTACTAATAGGTCTACCAAGTGTCCCCGTAGTAATTTTACTCGCATCGAGGTCGGGAATATGAGCAGTATCAAGTGTCCCAGTGCTAACATTATTCGCATTCAAACTCGTGAGACCCGAACCACTACCAGTGAATGTAGTCGCCGAAATGTCACCGTTTACGTTCAAGAACGAATCTCCGCTTTGTGCGTTTCCACCGGTCTCTCCAGGATTTAAATTAGGGTACCCAATGTATGTATGTCCTGTGTGTAATATACCAAACTTTGTATCGTTAGAATCACGAGTTGTTGTCGTATCAACACTTGAACCGGTTGAGTTACCACGTATCTCAAATGCTATATCATCGGCAGCATCACCGTCTCCCGCGAGTAACAATGTAGCAGGTTCATCGGGTGAATCAATTGCTTTTATTATTTTTAAACCATGATAATTTGTTTTGGCAGTTAAAGTTACATCGTTCGCCCCAATAGCCAAACTCCCAATCGTCGTATTATTAAGAGTAGTGGGTAGTCTATCTTTATTAATCGTCCCCGAACTTATATTATCCGCATCCAAACTCGTGAGACCCGAACCGTCACCCGAAACACTCGTCGCCGTGAGAGCCCCAACATTTGAGGTCCCGTGGACGTCTAGGGTGTACGCAGGCGTGTCCGTCCCCACACCAACCCTACCAGTTTGGGTATCAACAAACAGGTTCGCCGTCCCGACCTCGAGGTTTGAACTGAACGTTTTTTCACCACCGATGGTCAAGTCCCCGCTCTCGAGGTTCGTAATTCTCGTCACGTTCGACCCCAAATCCGTTTCGAGGTTCGTAATTCTCGTCACGTTCGACACAAAGTCACTCACATTGGACGATTGGATTCCAGAAAGCCCTGAGCCGTCACCCGAAACACTCGTCGTCGTGAAAGCACCAACATTCGCGGTGCCGTGGACATCCAAACTAAATCCAGGACTGTTTGTCCCCACGCCAACATTCCCAGACGTTGTATCAACAAACAGATTCGCCGTCCCGACCTCGAGGTTTGAACTGAACGTTTTTTCACCACCGATGGTCAAGTCCCCGCTCTCGAGGTTCGTAATTCTCGTCACGTTCGACGCAAAGTCACTCACATTGGACGATTGGATTCCAGAAAGCGCCGAACCGTCACCAGAAATACTCGCCGCAGTCAATGCCCCCTGTACACTCACAGCGAGTGCATTAGAATCGAATTCAAGAGTTGTATCATTAGCTCCATTGAGTGTGTATCCCAACTTAAGAACGTCTTCAGATTCGTCAAAGAATACAGCAACGTTAGAGTTTGAAGCCCCGTGCCGTGTCATCACAAGACCGATGTCACCCGTATTCAGGTTGTTTGACCCCAATTCAAGAATTGGATCGGATACAGTCATATTCACTGTGTTTGCAACGAGAAGGTCTCCTTTCACGTGAATATTTGATTCGAAAGTCACCTGTTCTGTGAATGTTTTTTTACCCGTAAATGTGTGTGTACCACTTTCCACACTCGATATCCGAGACGAATTGTCACTCAAATCGGTTGAAATGGTTGATATACGAGACGAATTGTCACTCAAATCGGTTGAAACGGTTGATATCCGAGTCGAATTGTCACTCAAATCGGTTGAAATGGTTGATATCCGAGACGAATTGTCACCCAAATCGGTTGAAATGGTTGATATCCGAGACGAATTGTCACTCAAATCGGTTGAAACGGTTGATATCCGAGTCGAATTGTCACTCAAATCGGTTGAAATGGTTGATATCCGAGACGAATTGTCATCCAAATCCGTCTCGAGGGTCCCAATACGCGTGACATTGGATGCAAAGTCACTCACATTCGAAGACTGGATTCCGTAAAGTGCCGAACCGTCGCCGGAGACACTTGTCGTCGTGAGCGCCCCAACGTTAGCGTTTCCGTGTACATCGAGGGTATACTCCGCGGTATCCGTGCCTATACCCACGTTACTCGCCGTGTAATACAGGGAATCGTTACCAGACGTCCAAAGGGAACTCACGAAAGGGGAACCACCTTGGTAAAAGGTTCCCGTAAAGTTAATGTCCCCGTTAACGTCTAGGTCGTAGCCGGGTGTCCTCGTGCCGATACCCACTCTACTCGTGGTCGTGTCCACGAAGAGGTTGCCCGTACCGACTTCCACGTTGGATCGATAATAGAGAGAATCGCCCCCGTCCGTCCAAAGGGAACTCACGAAAGGGGAACCACCTTGATAGAACGAACCGGAAAGATTGATGTCCCCACCGACGTCGAGTGTGTATTGTGGATCAGTGACACCTATGCCCACACTCCCTTGTGTGTACGCGATGTTCGATTCCCCTGTGTACACCCACTTTTCGCCATTGACGATGCGAAGATTACGAATTTTCCGCCCATCCGTGGACGCTGAAGAGAAATTAGTGTATTCCCCATTCACATACGGCGTAGAGCGCTCGATGTCCTTGTAATAAAACTTTCGTGACCCACCGAGACTTATGGCGATCACGCCACGCTCGTAGTTAATCACGACCTTTTGCCAATTTTCTGTGGCTGTGAAGAGACCCGTGACCGTGGCCTCCGTGAGGAGTGTGCTATCGTAGTAAAGACTGATTTTATCGTTACTGTCATTGAACGTAAAAGAGTAGCCGTCTCCGCCCGTGTTTGTGGTGGTAAACACGTTTGCATAGAGCGGACCCGGGTTCGTGCCTGAACGGATGTCCATTTCGAAGTCCATGACCCACGCATTGGGAAGCTTTTGACCCCAATACACGTAGCCATCGGCGACGTCGAGGTATCCACCCACGGTATCACGAACACCCACAGAACTCGTAAAACCCGTGAATGTCGTCGTTGAAGCCTGGTCATCATAAATCAGCACACTGTTGGCTCTCGTGACATTGAGAGCGGTGTCCACGCCCTGAATGTTAGAAACCTCCAATTTGCCCACACGCAAAGTGGCGTTCTTAATATCTAAAGTCCCCACGGGGGATTGTATAGACATTTAATATATCGGGAGAAGATTATTAAATGTATTTTTGTTTAACCAATATTTGAAGTCGTATAG
>Ga0209136_1001951_pt1 | contig 12969 bp, 11 predicted proteins | sample SaaInl0LU_22_DNA_FD_184640 | JGI IMG/M metagenome (GOLD analysis project Ga0209136, IMG submission 184640) | Marine microbial communities from expanding oxygen minimum zones in the Saanich Inlet - ESP_90LU_22_DNA (SPAdes) (version 2) | ecosystem: Environmental > Aquatic > Marine > Intertidal... | reverse complement strand
GGCCATCAGGGCAGGGTAGGCAAACAACCCAAGCGAGGCTTGTTCTGCGTTTTTGCCCGCTTTGTCTTTCCACTGGGTCATGCGGCCCATCCAGCCCATGCGCGCCACGCAGTTGAAAATCCATCCAAGTTGCGCGTGCTCGGGCACTTGGGATTGATTGAACAAAACGGATTTCTCGGGATCAATGCCGCTGGCGATGAAACCTGCGCAAAGCTCGCGTGTGTTATGAGCAAGATCTTTGGGGTCTTGGGCAACAGTGATCGCGTGTAAATCCACCATGCAGTAAATCGTTTCGTGGGTGCCGGCGTCTTGCATGTCCACAAAGCGTTTCATCGCGCCAAGGTAGTTGCCAAGGGTCAACCCACCAGATGGCTGGATGCCCGAAAAGACGCGTGGGGTGAACTGTGACGTGCTCATGACTGACATTCCATCTGGTGCAAAACTGTCGCAGCGATTACCTATGACACAGCAATCCGTCAAGGAGCCGACAAGATGAACCAACAACCCGTTGTCCACCCCCTGCACCCCGTTGTGCTTTTGCTTACTGCGGGATTTGTGATCCCAGAGTTGATGTTTGCGCTTGGGGGGACTGGTTTTGTAGGTGGCCCCGAGGCGTCAGGTTGGCGGCTGGCTGCGATCCAAGACTACGGCTTTTACGGCCAGATCGTAGATGATGGTCTTGAGCGCGGAATTTGGACGCTGGACCGCTTGAAGCGGTTTCTGACCTACCCCTTTGTGCACCTTTCCCTGACGCAGGCCCTTTTTGCGGGGGTGTTCGTGTTGGCGCTTGGCAAATCTGTGTCCGATGCGTTTGGCGGTGTTGCGGCGTTTTTGGTGTTCTTCGTCTCTTCCATCGTTGGTGCTTTGGCTTTTGGGTTGGCATTTGACGATCCGTCGCCGCTGGTGGGGGGCTATCCCGGTGCGTACGGTCTTATTGGCGCGTTCACGTATTTATTGGCCGCACAGCTTGCCGCGCGCGGCGAGCCACAAGTGCGCGCGTTCATGTTGATCGGGTTCTTGCTGGGCATTCAGCTGCTTTTTGCCTTGTTGTTTGGGTCTAACAGCACTTGGATCGCGGATGCAGTTGGCTTTGGGGCAGGCTTTTTGCTTAGCGGAATTGTGCGCCCCGGTGGTTGGGCTGGCATTTTGGCGCGCATTCGCCGCAACTGATTTATCTGCGCAGTGCCTGTCGGAAATCCTGCATTTTGAAGGCGCCCAAGATTTGCCCTGCAACGCCGTAAACGACGATCCCTGTGGCGCAAAGCGCAAGCAGCCCAAGCCCGCGCCACGGGCTGTCATAAAGGACCGGTGTCAGCGTGCTTGCAACGCCCCATAGGCTGGCACCCATAATGCCAGAGGCTGCGATGATCCGCGGCAGACGTGTTTTGAAGCGGGCGTCAAAACTGGCCGCATCGCCCATGGGTTTAGTTTTGATCCATAGTAGTGCCGCCATGCCCCATCCCGCCAGAGACGTGCCCCACGCGGCTGCTGTAAAACCGATAAGCGGCGAAAGCCCCACCGCCACCACGGCATTGATGAACAGGGAGACCAGCGCAAAATAGAACGGTCGCTTTGTGTCGTGACGGGCAAAGAAAAGCGGCTGCAGCGTTTTTTGAAGCACAAACGCAGGAAGCCCAAGCCCGTAGATTGCCACAGCCCACGCGGTTGCTTGGGCATCAGTGAAAGCAAATGCGCCACGTTGAAAGAGCACACTGATCAGTGGCAGTGGGATGACAATAAGGGCGACTGATGCGGGAACCGTCAGCGCAAGGCTTAGTTCTGTTGCGCGGTTGAAAGCATTACGGCCGCCAACGGTATCATTGGCCTCCAGCTTGCGGCTGAGGTCCGGCAAAAGCACCACACCGATGGCAATGGCGACAACACCAAGGGGCAACTGATAAAGGCGATCTGCGTAGTTTAGCCACGCGATTGCGCCGTCAAATTGGCTGGCGATCTGCCGCCCGATCAAAAGGTTGATCTGAACCACACCACCTGCAAGCATCGCGGGCCCCATGACCAGCATCAGCCGCTTTAGTTCAGGCGTCATGCGCGGCCTGGCGGGTGTGATCCTAAATCCAGCCCGTACAGCGGCACTCCAGACCAAAGCGAATTGTGCAATGCCCGCAATGGGCACGGCCCACACTAATGTACGCCCCATGTCCCAGCCCATTTGATAGGCCAGCATCAGCGCCGCGATGAAGACAACGTTTAACAACGCAGGTGCTGCGGCTGCCGCTACAAAACGGCCTGTCGCGTTAAGCACCCCTGACAAAAGAGCGGCCAGCGAAATGAAGATGATATAGGCAAAAGCAATACGTCCGAAGCTTACCGCAAGATCAAAGCGGGCGTCGCCTGCAAACCCCGCGGCCATGGCGTAAACAAGCGCGGGCATTGCAAACAGCGCTACCACGGTCAGTCCGATCAATACCGCAGCCAGCCCCGTGAACGCATCACGGGCGAAAGGCAGGGCGCCGTCATTTGCTTCGAGCTTTTTGGAGAACATGGGCACGAAGGCCATGTTAAACGCCCCTTCGGCAAAGAAACGGCGGAACATATTGGGCAGTGAAAATGCGATCAGGAACGCCTCGGCTACAGGGCCCGCACCCAGAAATGCCGCAATGGTGATGTCGCGCACAAACCCCAGAATTCGGCTGAGCAACGTCCAGCCCCCCACAGTGAGCATGCCTGAGATGAGACGGATGCGTTTCATGCCTCGGCTGCACGCTCCACGCCGCGCTCAATGGCGTCGCGCAAATTCCGCTCAAGGCTTTTTTGTTTGCTCTCGGAGTAGAACTTAAGGCCGAACATATCTTTGACGTAGAACGCATCTACGACCTGTTCGCCGTAGGTGGCGATGATGGCGCTACCGATGTTGATATTGGCGGCTGCCAGCGCGCGGGTCAGATCATGAAGCAGGCCCGGGCGGTCGCGGGTGTCGACCTCAATGATTGTGTAAATATCCGAGCCGTCGTTATCGAAAGTAATTGTTGTGGGCACGCGGAACGCTTTTTCGCGCTTCTTGATTTTGTCCTTTGGCGCGAGCGCGTCGCGGGTGATGACCTCACCGCGCAGGGTTTTGCCGATCATCTGTTCAAGCCGCGGCAGGCGGCTGGCCTCAAAGGGGGTCTCATTGGCGTCTTGCACCCAAAACGCGGCTGTTGCGTAGCCGTCTTTGGTGGTGAACGTCCGTGCGTCCACAATGTTTGCGCCAACCAAGGCCAATGCGCCTGCGATGCGGCTGAAAATGCCTGGGTGATCGGCCATCACACAAACTGCGCGGGTGGCGTCGCGGTCTTCATCCATGGTTAGTTTGACGCGAATATCCGCGTCACCAATGCCGCGCAACAGATGCGCAACATCAACGTGGGCTGTTACGTGCAAGCCTTGCCAATATGGCGGGTAGTGCCTGTTTGTCTCAACCCGAAGCTCTTTTGTGCCCCAATCCGGAAGTGCCGCGCGCAACGCCTTCTTCGCCTCTGCACCGCGGGTTTCACGGTTCAGCGCCTCCATGCCGCCCTCAAGGGCGCGGCGGGTTTGGCGGTAAAGCGCGCGCAACAGCGAGGCTTTCCAGTTGTTCCACGTGTCAGGACCCACGCCGCGAATGTCACATACAGTGACAAGCAACAACAAATCCAGCCGCCCAACAGATTTCACTGCCTTGGCAAAGTCGCGCACCGTTCGCGGATCAGCAATATCGCGTTTTTGTGCCGTGTCTGACATCAGCAAGTGGTAGCGCACTAGCCACTCGACGGTTTCACATTCTGATTTGCTCAGCCCCAAACGTGGGCAGACTTTTCGAGCGATTTGTGCACCAAGGATTGAGTGGTCCTCGGGCCGTCCTTTGCCGATATCGTGCAGCAATAGTGCTACGTAAAGTACCTTGCGGTTGATGCCGCTTTGAATGATGTCAGACGCCACGGGTAGGTCTTCAAGCAGCTCACCTTTCTCAATGCGGTGCAGATGGCTGATCGTCTGGATGGTGTGCTCATCAACAGTGTAGCTGTGATACATATTGAATTGCATCATTGCGACGATCGGCTCAAATTCGGGGATGAATGCGGAAAGCACCCCAAGCTCGTTCATTCGGCGTAGCGAGCGTTCGGGGTTGTCGTGTTTGAGAAGCAAGTCGAGAAAGATGCGCTTGGCCTCAGGGGTGCTGCGCAAATTATTATCGACCAGTGGAATGTTGGCGGCCAAAATCCGCATCGCGTTGGGATGGATCAAAGTACCCGTGCGCAGTGCTTCTTCAAAGATACGCAGCATATTCACGGGCGTTTCAACGAATACCTCTGGGTCAGGCACCGTGATGCGGTTTTGCTCAATTGCAAAAGGCGCACGTACCCGTGGTTTGCGTTTGAAAATACGCATTAACATTGGTTCAGATTTGAGGTGGTCGTTCTCAAGGGCCGTCAAGAATATGCGGGTTAGCTCACCAACAGAAGTGGCGTGACGGAAGTAGGCTTGCATGAAATGTTCAACGCCGCGACGCCCCGAATGATCGGTGTAGCCCATCGCATCAGCCACCTCGACTTGCATATCAAACGTCAGCTGATCCACGGGGCGTGAGGCCACCAAATGCAGATGGCACCGCGTTGCCCATAAAAAGTCTTCTGCACGTAGGAAAGTCTCAAACTCGTCATCGGTGAAAACGCCAAGCTCAACAAGGTTGCCGGGGTCATCAACGCCGTGCAGGTATTTGTTCATCCAAAAGAGCGATTGCAGATCGCGCAGACCGCCTTTGCCCTCTTTTACATTTGGCTCAACCATGTAGCGCTGTCCGCCTTGCTTGCGGTGCCGCTCGGCCCGTTCCTCAAGTTTGGCTTCAATGAATTCGGACGCCGTGGACTGAAAGAGGTCAGTCCAAAGTTGGTCGCGCAATTCATCGCCCAATGTCTGATCTCCGCAGATATAGCGTTGCTCAACAAGCGAGGTACGGATGGTGAAATCTTCGCGGCCAAGTCTGATACAGTCCGCAATGGTCCGGCTGGCTTGGCCAACTTTCAGACGCAAATCCCACAGCATGTAGAGCATCGATTCAATCGTACTCTCGGCCCAAGCTGTGATTTTGGTGGGGGTGAGAAACAGCAAATCCACGTCTGAATGTGGTGCCATTTCCGCGCGGCCATAGCCACCCACGGCAATAACGGCAAGCCGCTCACCTTTGGTGGGATTGCTGTTGCGGTGCAGATACGTCTCGGCAACCCAATGCACTGTGCGCACAAGTCCGTCCGTCAAAAATGCATAGGCTGATGTTGTAGGGCGCGCGTGGGTTGGTTCGGCCAGAAACGCCTCTTTGATGACTGCGCGGCCCTTGGCATTTGCGTCTTTAAGATAGTCTACCGTTGCGGCACGAATGGCTTTCGCATCCGCACAGTCGTCAAGGATGCGGGTAAGGTCTTCTTGGGCTGCGGCTTGATCGAAAACGACAAAGGCCGGCGCCACAAGGGGCTCCGGACCTTCGTGTTCAAAATCGTCGGCGTCAGAAACCAGCGCCGCTGAAGTTTTTGGGAGCTGGGTCAAGGATTGCCACCTGATTGTTTTCAATTTTCGCGACAGCAAGGCCGCGCTCGTTTGTGCCGTCGGGCAGAAGGCGGAAGATGCCTTGGGTGCCGACAAATCCCGATTGGCGGGTAAGGCTTGGTGAAGTCAGCGCGTCAGAGCGGCCTTGGGCCAAAAGTGCGCCGATTGCAGCGATACCGTCGTAAGAAAGACCTGCGATGGGGTGCGGGCGTTCGGAATATTCCGCTTGGTAGCGGGCGGCGAAGTTACGCTCAAGCGCTTGGTCGGGTAGTGTGAACACACCACCTTGCAGGCCTGGCAGGGCAAGTGACTGTGGCTGGGAACTCCACCGTGTCAGTCCCATCAGCTGAATATCCATCCCAAGGCCACGCTCGGGCAGGGCTGTCATCAAGAACGGCAAGTCGGACTCAGGGCCCGCCGTCACAAACAACGTATCTGCACCGGTTTCCTTGACTGTCGCGCTGATGCGGCGGGCGGCGTTGTTAATGCCGTCTTGGCTGAACGGATAGCTTTCAACGCCTGTAATCGTGGCCCCATTGCGATTTGCTGCACTGATAATAGCATCTCTGCCAACTTGCCCTGCGAGTTCTTCTGCGTGGGCGATCAAAATGTTGGTTTTGCCAATTTGACGGCCATAATTGACCAGACGGTTCGCTGTGTTCTCAAATGTTGGCCCCAGAATGAAAAGGTTACCACCGGCGATTGATGCGTTGTTGGAGAAGGCCAAGACATTTGTGTTTGTGCCTGCAATGGCCACTGCTGCGGCGTTTGCAGCTTCTGCATAAAGTGGCCCAAGGACAATTTTGGCGCCGTCATTTACGGCGGCGATTGCGGCGTTTGAGGCCTGCTGCGGGGTGCCTGCCGTGTCGTAAACACGTAGGTCAATCTTGGCATTCGTCTGATCCGCAATGGCAAGACGTGCAGCGTTTTCAAGGTTGCGTGCCAAAAGTGCATCGCTTTCGCGGCCTGACCCGTTTGGCACCAACAGCGCGATTTGGACCGTTTTGTTTGGGTTCACGCTTTGCCCTGACAGGCCGCCTACGGAAGTTGCGTTGCAGGCGGCAAGGGCAAGCAACGCAGCTGCCCCCACAAAGCGCAGTGCTGCACGGCGCGGGCTGAAAGTGATACGATTGCGTGTACGCGTAACCATGGTAAACCAAAACTCCCTCGTGGTGGGCCAACCTTCGGACCCTTGCTGCGTATCATAGATATATCACTAGGCGGGTCTAGGCATGAATCATTCCCAAATTCACCGTGTTGAGCGTTTGGCAGCGGGCCTTTATTTTGTGGCGACCCCAATTGGTACAGCGCGTGATATTACGTTGCGGGCGCTCGATATATTGGCCTCTGCTGATGTAATTGCAGCGGAAGACACGCGAAACACACGTAAATTGATGGATATTCACGGGATCGCGCTCGGGGATCGCCAGCTTGTGTCCTATCACGATCATAACGGTGAAAAAGTCCGCCCGAAATTGATTGCTGCGATAGAGGCGGGCAAATCTGTGGCCTATGCGTCTGATGCGGGAACGCCCTTGGTGGCCGATCCGGGTTATGGATTGATGCGCGGCGCGATTGAGGCCGATGTTTTGGTTACCTCTGCGCCCGGACCGTCTGCGGTGCTTGCGGCGCTTACGGTTGCAGGTTTGCCGAATGACCGTTTCACATTCGCGGGTTTTGTACCGAACGCGAAGGGGGCGCGGCGCGCGTTCCTGTCGGGCATTGCGAAAAGTGATGGAACAATGATCGTTTTTGAAAGCCCCAAACGCATTAAGGCAATGTTAGAAGATTTAAGCGATATCGTTGAACCAGAACGCCAGATAGCTGTTGCAAGAGAGTTAACCAAAAGGTTCGAAGAGGTTTTGCGCGGGACTGTATCTGAGGTACAAGCTCTGGCAGAAGGGCGCACGTTCAAGGGTGAGATGGTGGTCATGCTAGACAAAGCGCCCGTAGGCTCGGCAACAGATGAAGATGTTGAGGCAGCTTTGAAGGATGCTTTGGCAGAACATTCGGTGAAAGACGCCGCAGCAATCGTTGCGGATATGTATGGCAGACCAAAGCGTGAAATTTACCAACAAGCGCTAGCTTTGCATAGGCCTACGGGCTGAGTGAAATCAAACGTTGTTATAGATGTGTTAGAGAGTAGGGGTTGTTAAATGTTAGAACTGGTTCTTGAACGTCCTACGGCTGTTATTGCCAAGCAGCACAGGGGCCAAACATCTTACCACGCAGGTCTCGCCGCAGAAGAGACTGCTGCGCGACATTATCAACGCGCTGGCAAAATGATATTGGAGCAAAGATATCGTGGCCGTGCAGGTGAAATCGATTTGGTTGTGCGAGATGCAAATGAGTTGGTTTTTGTCGAAGTTAAGAAAAGCAAAACACACGCCCAAGCAGCGCAGCGCCTCTCGCGCCGTCAAATGGACCGTATCTGCGGAACAGCGCTTGAATATGTGGGCTCTGAGCCGATGGGTCTGTTGACCCCAATGCGCTTTGACGTGGCATTGGTGGATCAATACGGCGCAATTGATGTGATCGAAAATGCTTTTGGCGGGTATTGATCGGCTCCCTCCTTGTTCCCATTGCCTTACCAGCATCTGTGCCCCATGTATGGCGCAGTGAGTAAAGGAACGCCCCATGAGCTTGAAAATTGCTTTTCAGATGGACCCAATTGGCCCAATTGATATTGATGCCGACAGCACGTTTCGCATCGCCGAAGAGGCGCAATTGCGCGGGCATGAGCTGTTTTATTACACGCCCGATATGCTCGCATACCAAGAGGGTCGGATCACTGCCACAGGCTGCCCGCTCACAGTAAAACGTGAAAAAGGAAATCACTTCAGCTTAGGTGAAAAAACCGAAGCTGATCTTGCAGATATGGATGTGGTTTGGCTGCGCCAAGATCCGCCTTTTGACATGGGGTATATCACAACGACCCACCTGCTAGACCGCATTCATCCGGACACGCTTGTGGTTAACGATCCTTTCTGGGTGAGAAACTATCCCGAAAAACTGTTGGTTTTGGATTTCCCTGACCTCACGCCCCCAACTACTGTTGCTCGTGATTTGGAGACAATTAAGGCGTTCAAAGCGAAACATGGCACCGTTATCCTCAAGCCTCTTTACGGGAATGGTGGCGCGGGTGTGTTCAAGCTGACCGAAGCAGACAACAACATTACTTCTTTGCACGAGCTCTTCAGCGGCATTAATCGCGAGCCGCTCATTGTGCAGAAATTTTTACCTGACGTTTCCAATGGCGATAAACGCGTGATCCTTGTGGATGGTGAGCCCGTAGGTGCGATTAACCGCGTACCTGCTAAAGGCGAGACACGCAGCAACATGCATGTAGGCGGCCGACCTGAAAAAGTAGCGCTGACCGCGCGGGATATTGAGATTTGTGAGCGTATTGGGCCGCTTTTGCGCGAAAAGGGACAGATTTTTGTAGGTATCGATGTGATTGGTGACTATTTGACCGAAATCAACGTGACGTCTCCGACGGGCATTCAGGAATTGGAACGGTTTGACGGAACCAACGTTGCAGAGAAAATTTGGCAAGCAATTGAAGCTAAGCGCGCCTGAATAGACTTCCGCTTTATGGCGCGAAGCCTGCCATCCGAAAGCCAAGTGCCTCGGCGATGTGATGGCGGGCAATGTTTTCACAGCCATCAAGATCCGCAATTGTTCGCGCCACGCGCAGGACGCGGTGGTACCCGCGGGCGCTAAGTCCAAACCGATCTGCGGCGCGCAACAACAACGTGCGTCCGTCGGGACAAGGTGCAGCTATTTGCTCCAATGTAGCGCCGTCTACATCAGCATTTACGCGAAATTCGGATCCGGCAAAGCGCGCGGTTTGAATGTCGCGCGCGATCTTTACACGTGCCGCAACAACAGCCGAACTTTCGCCGGCGGATGGCCCATCAAGATCTTGAAATCGGACCGGTGGCAAATCAACGCGTAAGTCAAATCTGTCTAACAGGGGGCCCGATAGTTTGCCCAAATAATCGTCCCCGCATTTTGGCGCTTTGGCGCATGCGCGTGCAGTATCTGAAAGATAGCCACATCGACAGGGGTTTGCAGCAGCGAGCAATATGAACTTGCAGGGATAGCGCACATGAGCGTTTGCGCGTGCGACCATCACCTCGCCTGTCTCCAAGGGCTGCCGTAGTGTTTCCAATACAGATCGTGAAAACTCTGGCAACTCATCTAAGAACAAAACGCCGTTGTGGGCCAAAGAGATTTGGCCAGGTTTTGCGCCGCGTCCGCCTCCAACGATTGCCGGTTTTGAAGCTGTATGATGCGGGTCACAAAAGGGTCCTTGCCGCGAAATTCCACCCTCGCGTAATAATCCTGCAAGCGACTGGATCATTGATGTCTCAAGGGCTTCGGTGGGCGAAAGCAGTGGCAGAATGGATGGCATGCGTGCGGCCAGCATAGATTTTCCAGATCCCGGCGTGCCGACCATTAATAAATTATGACGTCCTGCTGCCGCGATTTCGAGCGCGCGTTTAGCGTGTTCCTGTCCTTTGACTTCGGCCAGGTCTTTTTGGTGCGCTGGGCTGAAGACCTCACCGGGTTGGGCGAGTTCGATGATGCTTTGCCCGCTCAGGTGCCGCAGTGTTTCGTTTAGCGAAGATGGGGTGATGACTTTTGCGCCTCCAACCCAAGCCGCTTCTGCTCCGCATGGTGAGGGGCAGATGAATGTGCGTTCGTTCTCTGCAGCTGTCATCGCTGCGGGTAAGGCCCCCGATACGGCAATTAAGCTACCGTTGAGGGATAATTCGCCAATGGAAACGATTGCTTCAGCTGTATCGTCGGGAATAATTCCGATGGCGGTTAGTAGCGCGATGGCGATGGGCAGGTCGAAATGAGACCCCTCCTTGGGCAGGTCAGCCGGTGATAAGTTGATGGTGATCTTGCGCGATGGCAGTGCAATGGCCAGTTCGGCAAGCGCGGAACGGACGCGTTCTTTGGCTTCGGAAACGGCTTTGTCTGGCAGTCCAACAACGGAGAACGACGGCATACCTGCCGTCACAGCGCATTGCACCTCAACGAGCCGCCCTTCGACACCTTCAAATGCAACCGTGTAGGTGCGCGCAACCATCTCTTTACCGTTATACTTGTTAACCAAATGCGCACCACGTACCGGCAGCGCGCTTATGTTTAGGTATGTGCGGTTAATGGTTTACGATTGGTAAATTCCCATAAACTCTGGCCACGCTTCGGGATCATACATGGTTTTGTCGCGGCACATTGCACTGCAAAATCCGTATGTATGATCACCAAGCCGCATAAAGTGTTCAACGGGCGTGCCAGAATAGGGGCAGTGCGTATTCACAGTTTGCGAACCGTCCTGTGTCGCGGTTCCGATCTGTGGGGGCACGAAAGGCCAAGGCGCACGTTCAAAGTCCCTTTCACAGTCCTAAACTACCGCACCTTTTGCAAGACCCGCCGCCCGTAACCGGCGCAGGGCAGGGTCGCTCAAATGTGCACTGACATACGCCTGTGATGTTGGGCCAAGCTCAAAACCATACGTGGTGAGCCGTGTTGCCATCGGCGCATAGATCGCATCTGCGATACTATATTCACAACACAGCCACGGCGTCCGGCTGCCCGTTGTTTGACGCGCGTGTGTCCAGATCAGTTCAAGCCGGTCCAGCTCGGCTTGGACATCCTCAGGTGCGGTTAACCCTTTGTAACTATGCCGCAGGTTCACGGGCCAGCTGCTGCGCAATGCCCCAAAGCTGGAGTGCATCTCGTTTGCCAAGTAGCGCGCAATCGCGCGGGCTTTGGGATCCTCAGGCCACATGTTGCGGTCTGGATGACGGTTGGCCAGCTCTTCTGCCATGGCCATCGAGTCGCCAAGCTGCGTACCGCAGGGAAGTGTTAAGGTCGGCAAAGTGCGCGCAGGCGCCAGATGTGGGATGCGTGGTCTCACGTCTGCTTCATGATCGGGGTAGACAGTGGTGATGTCGACCAACTCCATCAATCCCGCGTGTTCGATCATCATTACGGCCGCGATGGGCCAACTAAAATACAGACGATTGCCAATGGTGAGCTGATATTTCATCCCATCAGTCTACGGGGTTTATATGGTTATGCCAGTGGCAATCGTTCCGCTCATAGACGTAATTTCAGCTGGGATAACTTAGGGACAGAAATTGATAACGGGTGCAGCTTCATCGTCGATGTGGGTCACAGACAGATTGTCTATCCGGTGCCCGAACGCCTCGTAGGCGGAGATTCCCAGGGCCCGCTGAACTTGGGTCAAGATCACCCCAAAGTGGCACACGACAATCAAATCGCCGTGCGGGCGAAGCGCGTCAATTGAGGCCGTGACACGGCGGTAAACCGCGTTCCAGCTTTCACCGTTTGGTGGCGCGATGCTACCGGGGTTTTCCCAATACTGACGGATGTGATCTTGGTCTTCTATCTCATCAAAGCGCTTCATATCCCAATCGCCAAAGTTAATCTCGCGCAATCCTTGGTCATGGGGAAGGCGTGTGCGGTCGGCTTGAATGGCATCCGCTGTTGCACTTGCGCGCACTAGGTCCGATGAAATGACAGGCACGTCTGGCAAATAGTCGGACAACCGTTTGAGGGCGGCGGTATCGCTCAGATCAGCGGGAATATCTGCGTGGCCAACCATGGTTTTTGCGTGGGTGGGACCGTGCCGCACCATATAAAGGGTCATAGGGCGCCTTTCAGAATTTGCGGCAATCCTGCGATGACGTTCACCACTGTGTCTGCGCGTGCTGCGACTGCTTGGTTGAGCTTGCCTTGCGCATTGCGAAACCGGCGGGACAACGCGTTTTCGGGAACAATGCCTTGGCCGACTTCATTACTGACAAACACAATATGTGCAGCACAATCAGCCAGCGCCGTTTCAACTTGGGCCCAGTGTGCGCGCCAACTGTCGGGACTATCGTCGTCCATCATGATGTTGTTGAGCCACATGGTCAGGCAATCAACCAACACAACACTGCCCGCAGGTACTGCCAGTAGCGCCTTTGCAATATCGCGCGGCTCTTCGATGGTTTGCCAATCAACACCGCGCTGAACTTTGTGTGCTTCCATTTTTGCACGCATTTCATCATCCCAAATCAGGGATGTCGCCAGATAAATCTGCGTTAACCCACTGTTAACACACAGGCTTTCTGCAAAGATAGATTTTCCCGAGGCTGCGCCGCCTAGGACAAAAGTTATTTTTGACAAGTTTTTCTGCACGATTAGTGATCCAACCCTGAATGCCCCGCGTAATCAGTACAATAGCAGCGGATCAAGCCGCCGCACAGACTGCAAAACAGGGGTTAAGACATGGCATTTGATGGCTACGCGGATCAATCCTTTTCTCGCCGGGCGATGAAAGCAGAACTACTCGATGCTGAGACGGAATTGCGTCTGGCATATGCATGGCGCGATCAGCGCTGCGAAAAGTCGCTTCACCGCTTG
>Ga0209136_1001942_pt1 | contig 13005 bp, 16 predicted proteins | sample SaaInl0LU_22_DNA_FD_184640 | JGI IMG/M metagenome (GOLD analysis project Ga0209136, IMG submission 184640) | Marine microbial communities from expanding oxygen minimum zones in the Saanich Inlet - ESP_90LU_22_DNA (SPAdes) (version 2) | ecosystem: Environmental > Aquatic > Marine > Intertidal... | reverse complement strand
GCTGTAATTGTAGATTTACCTACACCTCCTTTACCAGAAGCTACAGCTATAATATTTTTGATATTTGGTATTTCTTTCCCTCTAATTAAATTAGGATCTTTTTTTTCTACTGGTTTTTCTACTTTTGAATTGATTTTTACTTCAATTTTTTCAGAAACATTGGTTTTAATTGCTTTGGTTATTTCAGATTCAATCTTCTTTTTAGCTTGTAAAGTTGGGTTGCTAATGGTAACATCTACGTTTACCTCATCACCAAAAATAACCACATTTGTAACATTGTTGTTTTCTATTAAACTTTTACCTTCTCCAGGTGCTGTAATAGTTTCTAATGCTGAATATATATCTTGCTTTTTAAAACTCATAATGTATTTTTAGTACTTAAAATTTTATAATTGGTTCTTAAAATTTTAAAGACTTATTTTTATTTAATCTCGATTACAAAGATACGTCTTAACAACAAGATAATAAAGTGAATAAATTGTGAAAATTTATGCTTTTATAAGCGTAGTTTATTTTAATTCTTCTGACGGATTCCAGAAAATAGATTCTAAGTTTTGAATCTGATTATCAACAACTACAACACCTTCGTTTTCTAATAATTGTTGCATTAGATTTGTACCATCAAAATGATGTTTACCTGTTAACAGCCCTTTTCTATTAACTACTCTATGTGCGGGTATTTCTTCTTCTTGGTTATGAGAATTATTCATAGCCCAACCTACCATTCTTGCAGATCTTGCAGCTCCTAAATATGTAGCAATTGCTCCATAACTTGTTACTCTACCTTCTGGTATTTTGCGAGCCACAACATATACTTTTTCGAAAAAATTATCTGATTTCTTCATGTTGTGAAGATAATAAATTACAAAAAAGAAAATTACAAATTGCTAATACTTTAAACGAAATTGGATATACGTAATCCATTTACCAATTTCTAAGTATTGGTTTTCATAAAAAGTTTGGGTTTCTATAACCTCTTTTGGTGCGCCTTCATTATTATATACATTATGATTTGCATACAATATTTCATGACCTGCACCTTGTAACAAACCTAAAGTATACCCATGCATAAACTCAGAATCTGTTTTTAGGTTGATGATACCATCTTCTTTTAAAACAGTGTGATACTTCTTTAAGAAAGAAGCATTCGTCATTCTATGTTTTGTTCTTTGATATTTAATTTGTGGATCTGGAAACGTAATCCAGATTTCAGAAACCTCGTTTTGTGCAAAGATAAAATCTACTAGTTCAATCTGAGTTCTAACAAAAGCAACATTCTCTAACTTTTCTTCGATTGCAGTTTTAGCACCTCTCCAAAAACGAGCGCCCTTAATATCTATACCAATGTAATTTTTATTTGGATTTTTACGAGCTAAAGCAATTGTATACTCGCCTTTACCACACCCCAACTCTACAATAATTGGATTATTGTTGCCAAAAAAAGAATGCCATTTACCTTTATGAGAAAAGTTGTTTACAGCTTCTTCTCTTGTTGGTTGAATGACATTTTTGAACGTTTCATTTTCCTGAAAACGTTTCAGTTTATTTTTACTTCCCAAATTGCTGGCTTATGCTCTATCTTCAGTTCCTTCGTCTAAAAATCTCTTAGATTCTTTCATCCAATATGCAAATAAAACTAAAAGCAATACTAGAAATCCCCAGTTTACTGCGTTTGAAATCCACCAACCTAAATCTGCAGTGGCAACTTCTAATCTTAACCATCTAAAAGGGATGAATAAAATATCTGTAAATAAACTACCAATCCATTTAAAAATATTGCTTGCTATCATAACTTATTTATCTTTACAGTGCAAAAATAACAAAAGAATCAATGCTAGCCAATTTTTTAAACAAATCTAAACCGATCAATTTTATTGGGATAGTGATTTTATTTTTTTTAGGCTATTTATCGTTTGTTTTTGAAGTGTATTATACTAAGAACATAACACTAATAGAGTTTATTAAATATCTTTTTGTTTTTATAATTTTTATTGCACTATTTTTTACTTTTAACTTCATCGTGATAAAAAATAGCCTGACACTCGACAACCTATTTGGTTTTTTTTTCTTTTCACTTTTTAGTTTTTGTTTACTGCCTAAAATTGTGGACTACGCATTTTTAATCACTTTACTAGTTTACCAATTAGCAATTAGAAGAATATACAGTTTACGATCTTTACATAAACTCACAGAAAAGTTATTTGATAGTGGTTTTTGGTTAGGTGTTCTTTTTGTTTTAGACTCTAGAACACTACTTTTTATTCCACTAATTTATTTTGCCATTTACATACATCATAAAATTACAATACACACCACTTTAATTCCAATTGTAGGATGGATAACACCTTTAATAGTCTACTTTTCTTACACTTTATGGCAAGAAAATACAGCTGAATTTAGTGCGCTATTTGAGCCAGAATTTAGTATGGACTTTCAATTTTATACTAGTTCTAAATACCTTTTTTTAGTCTATTTTTTGTGCATTACTTCTTTCATTTCAATTTTTGCAAAATCATATAAAGTGATGGCAGTTAATAATACGTTTCGTAAAAACTGGATTTTAATACTCATTAACACAATTATAGCAGTACTTTACATTGCCTTTTTAGATTCTAAAAATGGTAGTGAATTTATGTATATAGCTTTTCCTACTGCTGTACTTTTAGCAAACGGTATCGAACAAATTACAAAAACAAGGAATAAAAATAGTATCATTTTTTTACTATTATGCTTTGCAATGAGCTTCTATTTTATACTATAATTTTTTCTGAAAAAAATTGTTAAGCACTTCTTTTTATCTAAAAAAAGAAAATAATCACCAACTTTGCATCGATTTTTAAATATGCTATGAAAACAAGAACTTTAGCGTTAATTGCAGTTACTATTGCAACAATTATTTACGGTATAAATTACACCATAGCAAAAGATGTAATGCCTACCTATGTAAAACCTTATGGATTTATTTTATTAAGAGTTGGTGGTGCTACTTTAATCTTTTGGTTTTTAGGATTGTTTGTAAATGCTAAAAAAATTGAGAAACAAGATTTTAAAAAAATTGCTTTTGCTTCTTTTTTTGGTATTGCCTTAAACATGCTTTCTTTTTTTAAAGGCTTAAGTCTTACAACACCTATAAACGCTTCTGTAATGATGGTAACTTCTCCGATTATGGTATTAGTTTTTTCGTTTTTTTTATTAAAAGGAACAATTGTAAAAAGACAAATTTTAGGCATTGGTATCGGGTTAATTGGGGCTATTTTACTTATACTTTATGGAAGTAATTCTGTTAAAAACGCAAGTAATATTCCGCTTGGAAATTTTCTAGTTTTTATAAATGCTACTTCTTATGGGCTGTACCTGGTTTTAGTGAAAAACTTAATTTCTAAGTACAACCCTTTGGTTTTTATAAAGTGGTTATATCTTTTCGGGTTAATATATATTATCCCTTTTGGTGTTTCAGAAATGGGTGAAATTAACTGGGTAAGCATGCCCTCTGTTATTTATATAAAAATAGGTTTTGTTATTTTATGCACAACATGTATCACCTATTTGTTTAATTTGTATGGTTTGTCTAAATTAAAACCAACTACTGTAAGTGTTTTTATCTATTTACAACCAGTTATTGCCTCTACATATGCTTTAGTTGTTGGTAGCGACTCTCTTAATGTTATTAAAATAACCGCTACGTTAATTATCTTTTTGGGTGTTTATTTAGTTACCAGACAAACCAAGAAATCCATCAAATAAAAACTTATCTTTGCTTTATATTTAAAATTTGAATGTATGATTCAATCTATGACAGGTTTTGGAAAATCTGTATTACAATTGCCAACAAAAAAAATAACGATAGAAATTAAATCTTTAAACAGTAAAAATTTAGATTTAAACGTTAGAATACCTTCTTATTACAAAGCAAAAGAATTAAATGTTAGAAAAAAACTAGCAAGTCATTTGGTTAGGGGTAAGGTAGATTTTTCAATTTTTGTAGAAATGACTGCAGATGAAACTTCTACAACTGTAAATAAAGGGGTTGTTAAAGATTATATCAATCAACTTAAAAACGTTATAGAAACTGGCAGGGCCACTGATGTTGACCTTTTAAAAATGGCAATCTCCATGCCTGATGCTTTAAAAACTGAACGTGAAGAGTTAGATGAAAATGAGTGGGCTATTATTAACCAAAATATAGACGAAGCCATTGCAAAAATAACCCAATATAGAATTGATGAAGCGGCTTCTTTAGAAGAAGATTTTAAAGAACGTATTCTAAATATTAGAAAATATTTAGAATACGTTAAAGTCTTAGATGCAGATAGAATAGAAAACGTAAAAACACGTTTGCAAAAAGCAATTAATGACTTGAAGGTAACTACAGACGAAAATAGATTTGAGCAAGAACTCATTTATTATTTAGAAAAGTTAGACATTAACGAAGAAAAGGTTCGTTTAGAAAATCATTTAAACTACTTTTTAGAAACGTTAGCTACCCCAGATTCTAATGGAAAAAAATTAGGGTTTATCGTTCAAGAAATGGGAAGAGAAATTAACACTACTGGTTCTAAAGCTAATTTTGCACCAATGCAAAAAGCCGTGATTCAAATGAAAAACGAATTAGAACAAATTAAAGAGCAAATTTTAAATGTTCTTTAATTAATTTTTAGTGAAAACCATCAACCAAAAATGAATAACACAAAAATATGTCAGATTTTAAAGGAAAATTATTTGTTTTTTCAGCACCTTCAGGCTCAGGTAAAACAACCATTGTTCGTCATTTATTAGCTCAAAAGGAATTCAACTTAGCTTTTTCTATTTCTGCCACTTCTAGAGCACCTAGAGGGTTCGAAAAGCAGGGTGAAGACTATTATTTTATTTCGTTACAGGATTTTAAAAACCATATTAAAGCAAATGATTTTTTAGAATGGGAAGAGGTCTACAGAGATAATTTTTATGGCACCTTAAAAACAGAAGTAGATCGTTTATGGGCACAAAAAAAACATGTAATTTTTGATATTGATGTTGCTGGTGGGTTACGAATTAAAAAGAAGTTTCCAACACAAACACTTTCTGTTTTTGTAAAACCTCCAAGTATTGACGAATTAAAAATTCGATTAAAAAAAAGAAAAACAGAAACCGAAGAAAAAATAAATATGCGTATTGCTAAAGCTTCTGTAGAATTAGCAACAGCACCACAATTTGATAAAATCATAAAAAATTATGATTTAGAGGTCGCTTTAGAAGAAGCTGAAGCGTTAATTGGTGAATTTCTTGATTTAAAAAAAAGTAAATCCTAAAGTTGCTTAAAAAAATGAAAATCGGCTTATATTTTGGCACATTTAATCCTATTCATATTGGACATTTAATTATTGCAAATGAAATGGTAGAAAATTCTGATTTAGATGAAATATGGATGGTAGTAACACCACATAATCCTTTTAAAAAAAAGCAATCTTTATTGGAAAATCATCACCGTTTTGAGTTGGTATATAGAGCCACAGAAAACTATGACAAAATTAAAGCTTCAGATTTAGAGTTTAAGCTTCCACAACCCAACTATACAATACATACGCTAGCCCATGCAGTAGACACTTACCCAGATAAAGAATTTTGCTTAATTATGGGAGAAGATAATTTAAAAAGCTTCCATAAATGGAAAAATTATGAAACCATCTTAGAGCATCATCACATATACGTATATCCAAGATTTTCAGTAGGATCTGTTACCCAGCAGTTTAAAAACCACCCTAAAATACACCCTGTAAAAGCACCTATTATAGAGTTGTCTTCTACAATGATTAGAAAAGGAATACAACAACAAAAAAACATTAAACCCTTATTAACTAAGGAAGTTTGGGAATATATAGACGAAATGAATTTTTATAAAAAATAGTTTCATTATTTTTACGTTAAAGACCAAAGAAACCTATCATTTAAAGTGAGTAAAAAAGCAAAAAATAAGGGGAAGTTAACACAAAAGTTAACGGATAAATATAGGCTAGTTGTCTTAAACGAAAACACCTTTGAAGAGCGGTTCTCTTTAAAACTTTCTCGTTTAAATGTGTTTGTTTTAGGCGGGCTTTTGGCTTTTTTATTAATACTTATTACCACCTTTATTATCACGTTTACACCCGTAAAAGAATATATACCAGGCTATTCTTCTACAAATTTAAAAATAAAAGCCGCAAAACTAGCTTTTGAAACAGATTCTTTAAAACGAAAACTAGACCTTTTAAATGCATATACTAAAGCATTACAACCAATACTTAAAGGAGAAATTAAGGGCGATTTTTTAGACACTATAAAAAATGAATCGCAAAAATTCATCATAAAAGATAGCTTGTTAAATGCCTCTAAAGAAGATTCTTTGTTTAGAGAGAAAATAGAAAGCAGAGACCGTTTTCCTATTCAGAATAGCAATAGGTCTAACGTAGAAATTATCTTTTTTGCACCACTAAAAGGAAGTGTTTCTCAACGTTTTGATGCAAAAGCAAAACATTTGGCTGTAGACATTGCTGCTCCAAAAAATACACCTGTAAAAGCAACTGCAGATGGCACTGTTATTTTCTCTGGTTGGACTACAGAAACCGGCTATGTAATTATTTTAAAACATGGGTATAATTATGTTTCTGTATACAAACACAATGGAAATTTATTAAAAAAACAAGGAGACTTTGTAAAATCTGGAGAGGTAATTGCAAGTGTAGGGTCTACAGGAGAATTAACAACTGGACCACATTTACATTTTGAACTTTGGAGTAATGGATATGCAATAAACCCAATAAACTTGATTGACTTTAACTAATGAGTATAAAATCTTTTTTCGCCATTCCTTTTGCTAAAATAGCAACAAAACAGGTTTTAAAATGGGCTAAAACCCCACATAAAACTCAAGAAAGAGTATTTCAAAACCTTATTGCTAAAGGAAAAAATACAGTCTTTGGTAAAGATCATGATTTTAAAAATATTAACTCTTATGATGATTTTAAGAAACATGTAAAAGTTACAGATTACGAAGGTTTAAGACCTTATGTAGATAGAATTGTAGCAGGCGAATCAGATGTGCTGTGGACAGGAAAACCAATTTATTTTGCAAAAACATCGGGTACCACTTCTGGTGCTAAATATATACCCATTTCCAAAGATTCGATGCCTACCCATATTAAAGCTGCTAGAAATGCGTTGTTATTTTACATCGCAGAAAAAAATGATGCAAGCTTTGTAAATGGTAAAATGATATTTTTGCAAGGAAGCCCTGTACTAGAAAACAAAAACGGAATTAAACTAGGAAGGTTAAGTGGAATTGTAGCTCATTATGTACCCCAATATTTACTTAAAAACAGGCTTCCAAGTTGGGAAACCAATTGCATAGAAGATTGGGACACCAAGGTAAACGCAATTGTAGACGAAACCGTTAATGAAGATATGTCTGTGATTAGTGGTATACCTTCTTGGGTACAAATGTATTTTGAAAAACTAATTGAAAAGACAGGTAAATCGATTTCTGAGATTTTTCCGAACTTTAATTTCTTTATTTATGGTGGTGTAAACTTTGAACCTTATAAAAATAAATTTGAGAGTATTATTGGTAAAAAAATAGATTATATAGAATTGTACCCTGCATCAGAAGGCTTTATAGCGTACCAAGATTCGCAAACTGAAAAAGGAATGTTGTTGCAACTAGATTCAGGTATTTTTTATGAATTTATACCATCAACAGAATTTTTTGATGAAAATCCAACAAGAATTTCTTTAAAGGATGTGCAGCTTGGCGTAAACTATGTAATCATTTTAAATACCACTGCAGGTTTATGGGGGTATAATATTGGAGATACTGTAGAATTTACAAGTTTAAAACCCTATAGAATTAAAGTTACTGGAAGAATTAAACACTTTATTTCAGCTTTTGGTGAGCATGTTATTGGTAAAGAAGTAGAAAAAGCTTTGAATGATGCTATTGCTGGAACAGCAATAAATATTAGCGAATTTACTGTGGCCCCTCAAGTAAACCCAACAGCAGGATTGCCTTATCATGAATGGTTTATAGAGTTTGAAAATGAACCTGAAAATTTAGAAGAATTTGCTGCTAAAATTGATGCTTCTATGCAAGAGCAGAATATTTATTATTTAGATTTAATAGCAGGCAAAATATTAAAACCACTTGTAATTCAAAAGGTGAAAAAAGGTGGTTTTCACGAGTATATGAAGTCTATCGGAAAATTTGGAGGGCAAAATAAAATTCCACAATTATCAGACAATCGAAAAATTGCTAATGTTCTTGAAAAATTCCTTGAAAATTAACTAAATTATTTTTGTAAGCTAGTTATACTATTTGTTATTGTTTACTTTTGCTTCAGATTTAAGAAATACGACATTCATGAGTACTATTAGAATTACCAAACAATTTAAATTTGAAACTGGCCACGCATTATATGGTTATGATGGTAAATGTAAAAATGTTCATGGGCATTCTTACAAGCTCTCTGTAACTGTTTCTGGACAACCAATTACAGATAATACGAATGTTAAATTTGGAATGGTTATCGATTTTGGTGATTTAAAGAAGATTGTAAATGAAGAAATTGTAGATATTTTTGATCATGCAACTGTATTTAATAAAAATACACCTCATGTAGAATTAGCCAAAGAGCTTATGGATAGAAATCATCATGTAATTTTGGTAGATTATCAACCAACAAGTGAAATGATGGTAATTGATTTTGCGGCAAAAATTAAAAAAAGGTTGCCAGCAACAATAAAACTTCACAGTATAAAACTACAAGAAACAGACTCTAGCTTTGCAGAGTGGTTTGCAAGCGAAAATTAGACCTATATTTCCCTAAAGATAATGTTTATTTTTATCTCTTTCATTCGTTTGTCTAACTGACTACTTCGAGTGCTAAACACCGATTCTTTTGGCATTTTTAAGACGTTAGACAGTTCGAACTTTAAATCTTTTAGTACGCGTTCTCTTCGTTTGTTAATGGTTACATAATTGTCTTCATTTAAATCTTCAGACAACACATCGTTTAAGGAATGTAACTGAAAAAAACTGACTTTTTGCGCTAAAAACACCTTTAATACTGCTTTATTTAACGGAGACAATTGCAATGGATTTTTCTTATTTACAAAAAATTGGTCTTTGGTAACGCTATACAATAATTGATCTTTCTTTGTTCTGTAGCTTATGTATAATCTATACCATCCGTAACAAAAAGCAAATGTAAAAACTACTATAAAAAAAGCATACAGAAAAATAAAATATTGTTCACTAACATACAAAGGCATCTCAGAAATAAACTTACCTTTTAAACTAGTGTAAGGTTCGCTCATTACATAGTAATTTTGGTTAGATTCATACACATAAGTAAGCATTTTAGAACGCTGAAAGTATTTGATAGCTTCAATATTTTTAAAAATTGAATAGTCAAATGTTTGTACAGTATTGTTGAAAAGATCTACTTCAACAATTTTATCATGAAAAGATATAATCTTATCGTCAATTTGCTCTCTTTTGTTGAAAAAAAATGGAGTTTTAAGTAAAAAAAGGTCTTTGTTTATTCTTTTTTCTTTTTGCCAGGTAAATGTGCTTAAATCTAAACGTCTTATATATTCATCTAAAACATGGTCTCTTCGATTTAAATAATCCATTACATAAAGATTGGTTCCCTTTTTTAAAAATAAAACCGAACTTCTTGGGCTTATACTCTCTATATTGTTTGTTTTTTTTAAAAGCCACTCGTTGGTTACAAGATCATAATACGTAATGATATTTTTTTCGGTGAACAAACCATAACCAGAAAATAAATGAGGTTTGTTATCGTGTATAAAAGGAACAGCTTGATACTGATTTTTGTGGCTAAAGGAGTTATCAATACGAGTAAAAGTATTGTTTTTAAATGCTAACACTATACCACAACCATTTTCTACCAAATAGTTTACACTATCTATTTGATATTGATAGTTATTAAATAAAGAAAGTTGAAATGGTTTTGGAAACGAGGTTTTAAATACTGTTTCAAAATTAAAACCTCTATACCCAGTACTATCATTTACAATAATAACGGGTTCTTTTGTTTTAGCATCTTCAAAGAGCAAATATTCTTGACTAATTTTTAAAGGCTCTTGCGCAAAAAAAGTCTGCGACAAGAAAAGGACAAAAATTATCAGTAGGCTAGTGTAGGTCGTTTTTTGCAATGGTTAAAATTAAATTTTAATAAAATTACATAATTGTTTACTACGCAAATCTAAGGGTTTTTAGTAAGATAAAAAAATATGCGAAATTATGATGTCGTGTATTTTTACTCACTAAACAAAATCTCTTTCACTAAAATTGTAGTAATAAAGATAGAAAATCGGATCTGTAATAAATTAGTTAAGCTTATTGGGAAAATGTATAGCGAATTGAAAAAGGAAAAGTATAAAATTACGGCATTCGGTTTCTATTTTTTAAAAACTATAATAAACAACTGTTTTAATGTAAACAGATTCAAAATTCATTTATTTCTATTGCGAAATTTCTTGTCGTTTTTTACAAAACTTAAGGTAAAATACATTTAGTTTTAATTTTACAACTTATCTTTGGTAAAAAATAAAATATGAAAACTATAAAACTAATTTTATGCTTTTGCGTAACAGTGGCCTTAACAGGCTGTGGAGATGATAACGAAAACTCAGATTTACTGCTTACAAATAGTAATCTAGCAGGCAATTATACTATTGAAAATCTCACAGGCGAAGAAAATGAAACAGCAACCTCTACTTCTGGAGTTATTGTAGATTTGGCAACCTCTACCATTGTTGGTAAGTTATTTAGAGTAGAGTTACTTATAAATGCAAATGGTACCTATTCTATTTCTGGTCTTTATACAGAGGTTAAAAACACAACTCCAAATGGTGGTTCTAATACAGAAACTGAAGATTATGCAACTACAGATACAAACGGTACCTATCAATTAAACGGTATAGAAAATACAATTACTTTTACTGCTGAAAATGGGAACTTCTTGTCAGGAATTTACAACGTAAATACGTTAACGCAAAATAGATTTATCATTTCTAAAAATAGTTTTGAAACAAGAGGTTCTAATACAATTACAAGTAAAATTATTATTGATTTTTTAAAAGTCTAAGAATAGTACCTAAATAATATTATTTGCCATTGTAAACATTCATGGTATTCGATAAGCCATCAGTACCAAATGAGGTAATCACTTTGGCTGACAATGGTAATCTTTCTATTAATAAGCTTGTTTCTTCTTTGGTCCACTCTCCCAAAACATAATCTACTTGGCGACCTTTGGCGTAGTTGGCTCCTACTCCAAAACGAAATCTTGGGTATTTATTAGTCCCTAATTTCTCTTGAATATCTTTTAATCCGTTATGACCACCATCACTCCCTTTAGCCTTTACTCTTAAGGTTCCAAAATCAATATTTAAATCATCTGTAACTACGAGGATATTTTCTATAGACACTTTCTCTTTATCCATCCAATATTTTAAAGCTTTACCACTTAAATTCATAAATGTACTTGGTTTTAAAAGGATAAAAGTTCTTCCTTTAAAACGAAAACTAGCAACATCTCCCAACTTTTCTGTTTCAAAAGATATACTATGCTCTTCTGCTAGTTCATCCAGTATTTTAAAACCAATATTATGACGTGTATTTGTATATTTTTCGCCAATATTACCTAAACCAATTATTAAAAACTTCTTCATTATAGTACAAAAATAAAAAAAGCGTTACGGTTACGTAACGCTTTTGTAAAAATTTATTTTACAGACTATTCTGTTGCAGCTGGTGCAGCAGCTTCAGCTGTTTCTGCAACTTCTTCATCTTCATCCTCTACATTAGAAGCGTTACGAGAAGTTCTAACTTGTACAACAACAGTGTTATCTGGATGCATAAAAGTATAATCATCATTAATTAACGATGTAATTACTAGTTTATGACCGATTTTTAAGGTAGAAATATCTGCAGTTATAAAATCTGGTAAATTAGCAGGTAATGCTTTTACTCTTAACTTACGGTTTGTGAAACGTAATGAACCTCCATTTAAAACACCTGGAGAAGTACCTGTTAATTGAACAGGAATATTCATTGTAATTTCTTTATCATCAAATAATTGATAAAAATCTACATGTAAAATTTTATCAGTAACAGGATGAAACTGAATATCTTGCAAAATTGCAGGGATTTTTTTTCCATCAACATTAAGACTTGCCGTATATACATTTGGAGTATATACCAAGTTTTTAAACGCTTTTTCTTCTGCTGAAAAGTGTATTGGTGTTTCTCCTCCGTATATAACGCAAGGAACCATACCAGCATTACGTAAGGCTTTGGTAGCTACCTTGCCCACGCTTTCTCTTTTTGATCCTTTAATTGTAATTGATTTCATTACTTTTTTGTTAATTATTTACATTAAAAATTGTCCACTTATCGATGTGTTATCCTGTACTTTATGCATAACATCAGCGAATAAGGGCGCGCAAGATACAACTTTTATTTTTGAAGTCTCCTTTTTTAGCGGAATTGTATCTGAAACTATTAATTCTGTTAAGGCTGAATGCTCAATTTTCTCATAAGCGCCTCCAGAAAGTATTGGGTGTGTACAAATTGCACGAACACTTAAGGCTCCTCTTTCTTTCATTAAGTTAGCTGCATGAGCAAGAGTACCTCCAGTATCAATCATATCATCTACAAGAATTACGTTTTTACCTTTTACATCACCAATCAACTCCATGTGCCCAATAACATTTGCTTTTTTTCGTTGCTTATAACAGATTACAACATCTGATAATAAATGTTTAGAATATGCATAAGCTCTTTTAGAACCTCCCATATCTGGAGAAGCTATCGTTAAATTCTCTAATTTTAAACTTTCTATATATGGCATAAAAATAGTGGATGCAAATAAATGATCTACTGGTTTTTCGAAAAAGCCTTGAATTTGATCTGCATGCAAATCCATAGTCATGATTCTTGTTGCACCTGCAGATTCTAATAATTTA
>Ga0209136_1001933_pt1 | contig 13045 bp, 12 predicted proteins | sample SaaInl0LU_22_DNA_FD_184640 | JGI IMG/M metagenome (GOLD analysis project Ga0209136, IMG submission 184640) | Marine microbial communities from expanding oxygen minimum zones in the Saanich Inlet - ESP_90LU_22_DNA (SPAdes) (version 2) | ecosystem: Environmental > Aquatic > Marine > Intertidal... | reverse complement strand
ATCAGATTATTATATTCTAATAATGAAGAAAATATTTTTTTATGGGAGTACTTGCAAAATTCTACAGCTAGAGTGCGAAATCATATTGGAATTTCAATTAAGGAGGGCCTTGATTTGGTGACAAGTTTTGGAGAGGGAACACATGAACAATATGATTATTTTCACGACAAAAAAAGGTATACAGATTTTATTATTTTACAAGGGAAGGAATTGGAATTTATTTCTTCAAATACTAACGGTTATTTGAAGAATATTCCAAAAACGGAACCTATAGAACTTAGTTTATTAATGAGATTATTAAGTTGTTGGATAAGTTTAGATTTTGATAAAGGCCATACAATTGCAGATATTAAGAGCCTTTCATCAAAAAATACACCATATATCTACTTTAAATTCGAAGGTGAAACTTATCACATTAACGCAGACACAACCTACGGTGGAGTATCTTGTTTTTTAAATAACATTTATAACAAAAATAATTTATCTGAATATTATCCTTGGGAAGAAGCCATAGTGAATTTTAAGATTATCTTGAATAATAGAGGTAAAAAAAATAAAGTTACTAATAATTCAGACAGCAGTCCAATCAAAGGTTTTTATACTTATAAACTATTTAATAATTAAAGAAAAATATGGGAATTTTAAATAAACTTTTTGGTAGTTCAGGAAATTCAAAAGAAGACAAAGCTGATAACTACTTTCAAAAATCAGGCAGTAATATTAATGATGGAGAGTTGAAATTAGCGATTCGAAACTTAAACAAAGCTATAGAACTAGACCCTAGTAATGGACTCTATTTTTATAATCGGGGTACAGTAAAAAAAATGATTCAGGATTTTGAAGGGGCTATTCAAGATCTAACCTCATCAATAGATCTCAAAACAAAAGATATTAAATTTAACTTTATTAAAGAGGCTTATTTTAATAGGGCAATGTCAAAGTTTCATTTACAAGATTTAACAGGAGCTAAAAAAGACAATGAAAAAGCTAGGGAACTCGGCTATGACTTGATTCAAGTTAATCAACTTGAGGAATATATTGAAGAAGTAAAAGATATTGGTTATGATGTTTTTATGAAAGAATGGGAATAATATTTCATTTTATTCAACAAACAATATGGTTCAATCGGATTATGAATTTATGATTGAAACCACAAAAAAGTAAAATATATATACCATCATAATTAAAGAAATAATTAATTTTTACAAACAAAATACATTGACCGTTAGATAATACCATTTAAATATCCTTAAAATATGGAGATTGAAGAAATTAAAAATATTATAATAGATTTATCAAAGAAAATAGAAAAAAACCCAAACGATTATAATTCCTATTATAATAGAGCATATTATAAAGGGATTTTAAAAGATTTAGAGGGCGCAATCGAAGACTACACAAAAGCGATTGAAATTAATTCGAATGATCCAGAAGCATACGAAAATAGAGCCATAATTAAAGCTGAATTATTAGATCATAAAGGAGCGTTAGAGGATATTAAAAAGTCTATTGAAATTAATCCTAATAATGCACAACATTATTGGAATTCATCCCTTTTTAAAGCCACTTTAAGAGATTTTAAGGGAGCTTCAGCTGACTACAAAAAAGCGTCTCAGTTAGAACCTGCCTATAAATCAACTCCATATCCATTCAAGCTAATAGGTTTAGATGATGATATTAATTTAGATGAGATGAACTTGGGTGAGAAAGAGATTAATGAGGAATTAGAAGACTCTAAATTTAAAGAATATGGTGTTGCAAATTTACAAGAGATAATCAAAAACGAATGGTCTGAGGAGTTAGACCACATTAGATTAGGAATAACAAGGAGAGTTGATCATTTTGAATCTAATGAAGAATCAAACCAAGGAATAGAGTATACTTCTATTGAATATTCATTGAAAATTAAATTATATTATGAAGGGGATGATGAATATGAGGATGATTATGAAACTCCGGGACTTGTAATTGTTGATGTTATGTTAAATGATAGTAATGGTGCTATCTTATCTTCATCAGAAAGAGAGGGTTTAGTTTTTTGTGATCCAAAGTCTGAAGAATCATACTTTTTTGATGAATTTGAAGAATTGTTTAATTCAGATATTAAGTATTTTGGAGATCATTTAATCGCAGAATTTAATAATGCTATCAATGATTTTGGTAAAGCTTGGGGTAATCCCTCTGATGATCAAAATGATAAAATAGAACTTGAAAAACTATTTGATTTTAAAAAAATATTAATACGATTACAAGAGTATCAGGCTAAAAAGAAAGTATAATTAAATTTTGTAGACTAATCCTTATTTACAAACAAAATACATTGACCGTTAGATAATACTAGTAACTAATTAAAATAAAATGAAAAAAATAGAAAAAACATACCAGGGTAATATTCTTATTGAAAGTGAGTTAAATGAAAAAGGCGAACGACATGGTATAACAAGGATACACCACGAAAACGGGGAACTTCAAGTAGAGCTAAATTGGACGAATGGAATACAGGATGATGGTACTATCATCTCATACCACGATAATGGAATTAAAGCAAGACAAGTTATACGTTTAAGGGGAGAGTTTAATGGAGAATTTTCAGAATGGTATGAAAACGGTCAGCTAAAAATAGAGGGAATATATAGTAATGGTCTATCTAATATTTTAAAAGAATGGAATAGGAATGGATTATTAGTTGATTTTAAAACATTGAAATTCAATACCGAAACATTAAGAGTAGCCGTTAAAGAATGGTTAGATGATGAAAAGTTAGCAGAGTCTAAATATGGTCATATTTCGAATTGGGATGTATGTAATGTAACTGATATGGATAGTATCTTTAGAAATGCAAGCTCTTTCAATCAACCCCTCAATGACTGGAATACAAGTAATGTTACTAATATGGAAGCAATGTTTTATAATGCAGAATCTTTCAATCAACCCCTCAATGACTGGAATACTAGTAATGTTGCTAATATGGAAGAGATGTTTAGAAATGCAAAATTTTTTAATCAACTGATAGTCGATTGGGATGTGAGTAATGTTATCAATATGAAATTTATGTTTTACGGAGCTAAATCATTTAACCAACCAATTGGAGATTGGGATGTGAGTAGTGTTAAGTATATGAACTACATGTTTGATGATGCAGAATCATTTAACCAACCAATTGGAGATTGGGATATCAGTAACGTAAAATTTAAGAACACTATTTTTTTAAATGAGGGAGATTTTGGGTATAAAGGTTACAATAAAATTTTGGAGGAATCAAAATTAAAATTATTGTCTGTCTCGACTGATTTGTCATTCCCAAGAGAAGAAAGTGGAGAATATTTTTTTGATGATTGGGATAGAGATTTTATAAACGAAAATATTGAAGAAGAGCCGATTTGGTTTGACAATCAAGATAATGACAAGTCGCTTAGTATGATTGTGACTTTTAGTGATATCCAATTTAGTGATCATCCTAACATAGATTTACTTGGAGAAAAAGCAGATAATAGTATTGATGATTTTCAGAAAGATTGTAAGAAATTTTTGAGAGGAAAATTTGAAATGCCCGTTGAATTAAAAAATCACATTGAGGTAGTTGGATATAATTTTGGTTCATCATATGGATTTCAGGATGGTAACGAATATCTGACATTTGATACATCGTGTGACGTAAGTTTTTCAATTAAAACATCCTATAAAGAGGCCATAAAAGAAATAGATGAATTTCAGAAAAAAAATCATGACTTAAGATGGAATTTATCTATTTATTGGGGTTATAATAATTAACATAAGCAATAAATTCCTCATCTTATAATCACACTCACACTAAAAACAACAAAATGATTGAATATTCAGCAACAAGATTAACTTTTAAAAGAGATTTAATAGAACAATTAGATGATGAAGATTATTTTATAGTTCATGTTTCTAATGATAACTCATCCTACAAGATGAAAAAAAATGAATTCTATGAAACTTTTAATAATGTTACAAAAACAAGTTCATATAAAAATGAAGGAATCTATAGCTATGTAAAGACTCCAAAAAAAGCATTTAAATATTTAAAATGATTGATATTGAAACTAAACTTACAGAAGACGAGACGGTAGAATTATTAATAAAGTTTTTGAAATCTGATGGATATGAAATTCTTGATTATTGTAAAGGACATAAAAGAGGAATTGATATAACAGCAGAAAAGGATAGTAAGAAGTTATTAATTGAAGTTAAAGGTGCAAGAGCTAACCATGACTCTAAAATTAAAAAAAGACCTTATTTTAATTCAGGGCAAATAAAGGATCATTTTGGGAAAGCAATTATAAAGTCATTAGAAGTAAAAACAGATTACCCTGGTTCAACCATAGCCATTGCGCATCCAAACGATGAAATGATTAAAAAACATATCAAAAAATCAGTTAAACACCTTAAAGATCTAGAAATAATTCATTTTTGGGTTTCTAAAGATGGGAATGTCTCTAGAGAATAGTCTCTAATCTTAATAACCTGTGACGAACGATTATCGTTTCCAAGTACCTCCATAAGTATAGTTTGGATTGTCTTTTTTAACGTCTACAAGACACTCTTTACAAACAAACACCCATTCTTCGAGTTTTTATATTGTATGCGGTACATGGTAGGGAAATCTACATTACAAATTGTACAATGTTTAATTCGTTGTTTCATAGGTTACTTAAGTCATTAATAACTTAACTTTTAGTGTCAAATATAACCCCCTTTCCGATCTCTTTTTATATCTCCCGAGCAACCTTTGGAGCAACTCTAAAAACCAAAAAACCCGTAAATCATTGTTTATAAATGAGTTACGGGATAATTTTGTGGTACCTCCAGGAATCGAACCAGGGACACAAGGATTTTCAGTCCTTTGCTCTACCAACTGAGCTAAGGTACCATCGCCTTAGCGGATGCAAATATAAAATGTTTTTTTACATCTGCTAAAGAAATTTTAAAAAATCTGTTGTATTTTTGAAATTCTATTGAAAAAAAACATGAATCTAGTTATAGATATCGGCAATACACAAGTGAAAGCAGCTGTTTTTGAGAAAGATACATTGCAATATGTTGTTTCTTTTGATAAAAGAAGCATTTTTTCACAAATAAAAGCAATCATAAAAAAATATGATATTTCAGATGCAATTCTGTCCAATGTTGCTTTAATTTCAGAGATAAAACTAAAAAAATTACAACAAATAGTTCAACTAAGAATTATTTCTTCATCAACAAAAGTCCCTTTTATCAACTCATACCAAACACCCAAAACTTTGGGAGTAGATAGAATTGCTTTGGCTACGGCTGCGGTTCGTGAGTTTCCAAATAAAAATGTTTTGGTGATCGATGCTGGGAGTTGTATTACTTTTGATTTTATTACTTCCAAAAATGAATATTTGGGAGGTGCAATATCACCAGGAATCCGTATGAGGTTTCGATCATTAAATTATTTTACTGCAAATCTACCTTTGTTAGTCAAAGAAGAGCCTATAGATTTCATAGGAACTGACACAAAAGAAAGTATCAATTCGGGTGTTGTAAATGGCGTACTTCAAGAAATAGATGGAGTTATAAACCATTATAAGAATAAATATTCACATTTAACAGTTGTTTTAACAGGTGGAGACACAAATTTCTTGTCAAAACAATTAAAAAGTAGCATATTTGCCCATCAAAATTTTCTTCTAAAAGGATTAAATGATATTTTGATATTTAACTTAAACAAATGATTAGATATATCTTATTCGTTTTTATACTAATGACTTCTTTTGCTATTTCAGCCCAAAGAACAAATTCATCACCTTATTCTTATTTTGGAGTAGGAGAAGAATTCAATCCTCTTACAATAGAACAGAGTGCTATGGGGGGTATAGGAGTTGCTTTTAGTCATTATAAGTATTTAAATTTCACCAATCCTGCAGCCTATGCAAACCTAAGATATACAACCTATTCTTTTGGGGTGTTGAATAATGATTTAACCGTAGACGATGGAAATGTAAGTCAAACATCCAACGCGACTAGTTTAAGTTATTTTACGTTGGCTTTTCCTCTAGGGTCAAAAGCGGGAATGTCTTTTGGAGTTCAACCCGTTTCTACCGTAGGTTACTCTTTATTTAATTCCGTTTTGGATTCAAATGGAGATACTTCAGAAATCTCGACCTTTTCAGGGAATGGTGGTGTAAGTAGGTTTTACGGGAGTTTTGGGATCAAAATAACCAAAGAACTTTCTTTAGGTGTTGAAGCTGACCTCAGTTTTGGTAAGGTAGATAATAGTATCGCTAACCAAAGACAAAATGTTCCCTTAGCAACAAAATTTAAAGAAAATAAACAAGTTAGAGGAGGTTCTGTCACCTTGGGGGCACAGTACAAAAAACAATTGAAAAATAAACTTGAAATAAGTGCTGGAGCTTCTATAAAATTAGGAAATGATTTAAAAGTATCAGGTAGCAGTCATACCTACTCATTATCATTCACTAGCTCAGGATCAGAAATAATAAAAGATACGCTTTCATTTATTGGAGCCGATGGGATAGCGAAAAAAATACAATCCATCGATGGGAAGTATCGATTACCTTCAAAAACAAATTTTGGGATTGGTATGGGTAAGTTAGACAAATGGTATGTAGGTGTAGAATATGAAAATCAGAATGCAATAGAAACTTTGGGTTTTTCAAATACATCTAATTTAGCCTACAATTACGGTAATTCCAATAGAATCTCATTAGGAGGTTTTTACTTGCCAAAAATAAACTCAATATCTAGTTACTGGAGCCGAGTGACATACAGGGCTGGTATTCGTTTCGAAAACACTGGTTTAAAGGTAGATGGTTCAGGATTAAATACAAATTTCACTCCTATAGACGACATTGGCATATCTTTTGGACTAGGTTTACCACTGAAACAATTATCTTCTTTAAATCTAGGTTTTGAGTATGGTAAAAAGGGAACTACCGCTAATTCACTAATACAAGAAAACTATTTTAATTTTAGATTAGGTTTGTCTTTGACAGATACCAACTGGTTTCAGAAAAGAAAAATTGATTAAAAAATGAACAAAATGAAAAAAACAACGTTTTTATTAATTGCGATACTTTTGTTAAACATCACAAAAACAAGCGCTCAAGAGGATGCAAATAGAGAATGTACCATTAAGTACAATCTTTTCAAAGGAGATTTTCAGTCTAAAAAATATGACGAAGCGTATACGAATTGGTTATTTTTAATGGATAATTGTAAAGATTTATCCGTTAATATTTATAAGTACGGAGCTACTTTAGCAGAAGATGTTAAGAAAGACCCGGTTTTAGCCAAGAGAGTCTATGAACAAAGATTACAATATTTTCCAACAAAAAATCCTGCCAAGGTTCATAGTGACTATGCTACTTTTTTGTCAAAAAATAAATTAGCTTCTGATGATGAGATTTTTGCTATTTTAGAAAAAGGATATAGTATTGACCCAACGAAAATGGGTGTTAAAAATTTATACAGATATTTTCAGGGAGTAACAGATAGATATAAAGACACGAATCCTCAAAAAGTATTTGATACTTATGATGATGTTTTAGAAAATGTGACTTTAAAACTAGAAGGATATGCGAAAAAGTTAATTCCTTTATCAGACTCTACAAGAGTTTTAGGGAAGAGAGAGAAAAGTTTAAAAAGAGCTTACACGATTAACTCTAGAGCGTTAGGTACTGTTGAGGGGAATTTAGATGCCATAATTTCTGAAATAGCAACCTGTGAAAGATTAGTGCCCTTATACCAGAGAGATTTTGAGATCAATAAGTCGAATGCTGTTTGGTTGAAAAGATCTGTTTCTAGAATGTTTAATAAAGGGTGTCAATCTGAGCCTTTGTTTGAAGTTTTAGTAAGAGCTTATGCAGAAGCATCTCCGTCTCCAGAAGCCTACGCTTTCTTGGCGAGTGTTTTAGAGGGTAAAAATGATTTGAATGGAGCTTCAGAAATGAGGCAAAAGTCTTTTGATCTTGAAACAGATCCTATTAAGAAAGCAAAAATAAAATTAAAATTTGCTCAAGCGGCCAAAGGAAGAGGGCAGTTAAGCAAAGCGAGGAGTTTAGCCAGAGAAGCTATTAAATTCAATTCTAATTACGGAAAAGCGTATTTATTTATTGCTAAATTATACCAAACTAGTGTAAATAAGTGTGGTAAAAACGAATTTGAGAAAAGAATGGTGTATGTTGCTGCTTTGAACAAAGCAAGAAAAGCTGCTTCTGTAGATCCAAGTATCTCAGGAATCGCTAAGAAATACATTAGAAATTACACTGCAAATGCACCTAGTAAAAAAGTTATTTTCACCGCTGGTGTCACTCCTGGTAGTAGCTTCCAGATAAAATGTTGGATTGGAGAAACAGTTAAGGTTCCATTAAAATAATTTTTTGAAAAGTATAAAAAACATAATCCAAAAAAGCATTGCTGTACTAAGTCTTACAGTAATGCTTTTTTCTTGTTCTAATAATACGCAAGAAGTCAGAGATTTTCTTGCTTCCAAAAATTTGCCAATTGGTATTGCCAAAAATGCATTTCACGTTTACAAGGATTCAGGTAGAATTACCTCAAAATTAATCACCCCTTTATTACATGATTTTAGTAACCGAAAACAACATCCATACAACGAGTTTCCTGAGGGAATCAAAATTATAAATTTCGAAGAAAAAGATTCTGTAACAATTACCGGTAATTATGCCATATCTTATTCAAAGACATCTGTTTCTGAAATTACAGGAAATGTTGTTGTTTTAAATCATACTGAGCAATCTAAATTAGAAACAGAACGATTACTTTGGGATCAGAATACACAATATTTTTTCTCTGAAAAAGCATTTATACTAAGTACTTTGAAAGACACTGTTTACGGTATAGGATTTGAATGTAAAGAAGATTTAAGCATGCATTTAGCAAAAAAAACAATAGGAAATATAATCACCACAGAAAAATAATTTAATGAACACAATTTGGAAATTTTTTCAATACGGATATTTAATAGTTGCACTAGTATGTTTAATTGAAGCTTTTAGTAAATGGAGTCTAGAGAGAGAAAAAGCTTATTTATTTTTGGGTGCTTCAATTTTTATTATCTTAGTTTTTTTCTTTAAAAGACATTTTAGAAAAAAAATAGAAAAAAGAAACAACCTAAATAAATAGATTATAAATTTCTTCATGGAAATTGAAATCATCATTATACTTACTTCAATTGTTTTTTCCGCATTTTTTTCGGGAATGGAAATTGCTTTTGTCTCGGCGAATAAACTGCACATTGAATTAGAAAAAAAAAGAGAAGGTTTTCTTCCAAAAATTCTTAACAAAATCACCCATAAATCATCGAAGTTTATCACAACAATGTTGGTTGGTAATAACATCTCTTTGGTGATATATAGTTACTATATGGGAGTTTTTTTAGTTGATACTCTTCCGCTAGCGTCTTACAATAGGTTTTCTATTTTACTGGTTCAAACGTTAATTTCAACCATTGTTATATTAATTACAGCAGAGTTTTTACCCAAAGCTATTTTTAGAATTTACGCGAATGAAGTTTTAAAATTATTTGCAGTTCCTGCCTACATATTCTACATTCTATTTCATTTTTTTTCAGAATTCATTACCCTTATTTCAGACTTTTTTTTACGAATTTTTTTCAAAACAAGGGCCGATGAGCTCCAAACAGAATTTAGTAAAGAAGAGTTAGGTAATTATATTTCAGAACAATTAGAGACTGGAAATGATAACGATGAAATGGATTCAGAAATTCAGATTTTTCAAAATGCCCTCCATTTTCATAATGTTAAAGCAAGAGAGGTGATGGTTCCTAGAACAGAAATTGTTGCTGTAGAACTTCATGAAAAAGTAACGAACTTAAAAGACCTATTTATAGATACAGGATTGTCTAAAATCTTAGTTTATAAGTCTTCTTTAGACGATGTGATTGGATATGTGAATGCTTTCGAATTGTTTAAAAAACCAACAACAATTAAAGCTATTTTATTGCCATTAGAAATTGTACCAGAATCTATGATGATTAATCATGTTTTAAATAACTTGACAAAAAAACGAAAAAGTGTTGCAGTGGTAGTCGATGAATATGGTGGTACCTCGGGGATGATCACTTTGGAGGATATTGTTGAAGAATTATTTGGTGAAATTGAGGATGAACACGATACACAAGTTTTTATAGAAAAGAAAATATCTAAAATAGAATTTAACTTTTCTGCAAGGTTAGAAGTAGATTACTTGAATGAAGAATATGGTTTAAACATTCCTAAGTCTGAAGCATATGAAACCCTTGGAGGTTTTATTATTAATTTTACAGAAAGTATTCCTAAGAAAAATGAAGTCGTGAGTATTGAGGGTTTTGATATAAAAATCATAAAAATGAGCAGTACTAAAATTGAAGAGGTCTGCCTAAAAATAACAGAGGAAGACACATAGAGTTTAAGATTTTTTGACAAAGGTTTTATTACCCTCTCTTCTCCTGACTAATAAGTATAAAATCGGTTGCAATATTAAAAGCCAAATTGTATATTCGCACACCGAAATTAAATAAATGACGTATGGCAGTATTAGCAAAAATTAGAGAACGTTCAATGTTTCTCATCATTATAATTGGTTTAGCACTTTTTGCTTTTGTGCTAGATCCTTCTACTTTGGGTGATTTTTTCAACTCAACTAAAGTGAATGAAATAGGGGAGATCAATGGAGAGTCTATTTCAAGACAAGCATTTGCATCTGAATTAGAAGCATATAAGCAACAAGTAGGAAATCGTGTTTCCGAAATGCAAGCTAGTAAAAATGTTTGGGAGAACATTGTCAGAAAAAAAATCTATCAAAATCAGTTGTCTGAAGCAGGCGTTACTGTTGGTGAATCTGATGTTTGGAATGAAGTTATTAATTCAGCTTCTGTAAAAAATAATCCTCAGTTTAAAAATGAAATAGGTGTATTTGATGAATTAAAATTCAAGAAATTTTTAGCAGATACCAAAGAAAATAATTCTCAAATGTGGGCTGCTTGGTCTGGATATTTGAACAAGGTTAGAGATAATGCAGAGAAGAATACTTACAACAATTTGGTCACTGCAGGTCTTGGGGCTTCTCTAAAAGAAGGAGAATTTCAGTATTTTTCAGACAACACCAAATTAACTACTCAATTTGTATTTGTTCCTTATACTTCAATAGCAGACAGTTTGGTAACAGTAACGAAGAGTGAAATTTCTTCTTATATCAAAGAAAATGCTATTAATTTCAAAGTAGATGAAACGAGAGATATTTCATATGTAAAGTTTGATATTACTCCTACTTCAAGTGATGAAAATAAAATTAAAGAGGAGGTTTCAGGGTTTATCGAAGATTTAAAAATAAGTTCGAATGAAAAAGAATTTTTAAGTGAAAATGATTCAGATTCTGACTTAGACGAAAATTATAAATTTGAAAACAGCATCAATAAAATGGTGTCTTCAGATATATTCAAAGGATCAAAAGGAGCTGTTTTTGGACCCTATAAAGATCAAGGATCTTTTAAAATATCAAAAATTACTGCGATTAAAAGAATGCCAGATTCGGTAAAAGCAAGCCACATTTTGATTCCTTTTGTTGGGGCACAAAGAGTTGCTCCTGAGGTTACAAGAACAGAAGAAGATGCTAAAAAATTAGCGGATAGTATTTTAAAAGTTGTAAAAAGAAATCGCAGCAAGTTTGCGAGAATGGCCAAAGATTTTTCTTCAGACAAGGGATCTTCAGAAAAAGGAGGTTTTTACGACTGGTTTAATTACTCTAGAATGACTCCAGGATTTAGAGACTTTGTTTTTGAAGGTAAAAAGAGAGACATAGGAGTTGTCAAAACACCATTTGGTTATCATGTAATTAAGATTGATGGGCAAAAAAATATTCAACGCGCTGTGAAGTTAGCAACCTTTAGTAGAAAAATACTTCCTTCTGAAACTACCGAAAATATTGTTTTTCAAGAATCAGAGCAATTTGCGTTATCAATTTCTAAGGATAAAAAGTTTTTTCAAGTAGCAAATGAAAATAAGTACCAAACAAAACCAGCAATTGGTTTGAAAGTTTTAGATGAAAATGTTCCAGGTTTAGGTAGTCAAAGACAAATTATTTCTTGGGCCTTTGGAAAAGAAATAACTCTTGGAGACTTTAAACGATTTGATTTAGAAGGAAGTCACGTGGTTGCCTTTGTGACTGCTAAAACCGAAAAAGGACTCTTATCTGCTGCAAAAGCAACCAATATTGTCAAGCCAATTTTAATGAATGAAAAGAAAGCAGCATTAATTGCTGAGAAATTTGATGGCAATACTCTTGAAGCAATTTCAAAAGAAAATGCTACGGTTATTAAAAACGCAAATGGTGTTACTTTAAAAAGCCCTACGTTAGTTGGAGCTGGTTCTGAGCCTAAAGTTGTTGGAGCAATGTTTACTGCAGAATTAAATAAAGTATACAAAAACATTACAGGTAAAAGAGGCGTATATGCTTTTGTATTGTCAAATAAAGAGTTACCAGCTGCGTTACCAAATTACGAATCTCTGAGAAAAAATATTTCTGCAGATAGAAAAAGAAAAACAACAGTCATTTATGAGGCAATCAAAAATGCTTCTGATGTTGAAGATAATAGAGCAAGTTTATATACTGCAAACTAAGCGATATATTTTATAAGTTACTTTAAACCGTTCAAATTTTGAACGGTTTTTTTTATGAGGAATTTTTAACTTTTTATTTTAAAAAATAACATTGATATTTCAATTTTAAGACACGCAATAAAATGGTTCAAAGATTGTGCTCTTGAGAGGTTTTTAAGAGCTCTTTTCAGCGGAAAATAAATATAACGACCCTAAAAAACCTCTTTGTAAAATCAAAGAGGTTTTTTGTGTTTATTTAGTTAAGATTGAAGTTGTTATTTCTAACCATTCATAGAGATTAAAAACTCATCATTGTTTTTTGAGAATTTAATTCTCTCATTGATAAATTCCATCGCTTCAATTGGATTCATGTCTGCAAGATATTTGCGTAAAACCCACATTCTCTGAACGGTCTTTTC
>Ga0209136_1001928_pt1 | contig 13052 bp, 13 predicted proteins | sample SaaInl0LU_22_DNA_FD_184640 | JGI IMG/M metagenome (GOLD analysis project Ga0209136, IMG submission 184640) | Marine microbial communities from expanding oxygen minimum zones in the Saanich Inlet - ESP_90LU_22_DNA (SPAdes) (version 2) | ecosystem: Environmental > Aquatic > Marine > Intertidal... | reverse complement strand
TGGGTGTTTGGTTTTTATCATCAGCTTTTGCTTTTCAAATAGTAGGATTTATTGGCGAGCAATTGGCCATTGAAAGTACAGATAAAAATGTAGGTGGTTTAGAAACCTTAACAATCTATACAGATGGGTTTCATTTAATAGCTATGTATGCTTTAGGAGCAGGTGCAATAGTATTATTGTTCTCTCCTTTAATGAAAAAATTATTAGGTAACGTTCACTAATCAAAAAATATAAATCAAACCTCATAAACTAAAATTTATGAGGTTTTTTGTTTTCTAAAACTACCATTCATGAATACTGCATCAACCAAAGAATTCAGTTTACTAAATCATAAACCAGCATTGTTTGTGCTATTTTTTACAGAAATGTGGGAACGTTTTTCCTATTATGGAATGCGTGCCATTTTTGTATTATTTCTTACAGATTCTTTTGCTGATGGTGGTTGGGAATGGTCTAGAGAAAGAGCTTTAGGTCTATTAGCCATTTATACTAGTTCTGTATATATTACTCCTTTAATTGGTGGTATCATTGCAGATAAACTTTTGGGTTATCAAAAAGCAGTTGCACTTGGTGCTCTAATAATGACTCTAGGTCATGCTTCTATGGCTTTAGAAACAGAAACAACACTGTACTTAGGTATTGCTTTTCTAATTATTGGAAATGGGTTATTTAAACCCAATGTTACTTCTATGGTAAGTGGTTTGTATGACAATTATCCAGAACGTAAAGATGGTGCTTTTACTATCTTTTACATGGGTGTTAATGCTGGTGGATTTCTAGGTGTACTTTTATGTGGTTTCTTAGCAAATAATTTAAGTTATTCTTGGGGGTTTGGTTTAGCAGGAATTTTCATGTTTTTAGGAACTTTGCAATTTTGGTTTGGTAGAACCATTTTTGGTAATGTAGGTACATCACCTTCTAAAAAAATAGATTTAGCAGATGATTTAAATCCTACAAATCAAATTCTTGTAGACCCTAAAAATAAGGAAGCAACCAATAGAAAAATACAAAATGATAGGTATATTGTTGTTGGTTTATTAGCCTTTTTTACCGTATTTTTTTGGTGGGCTTTTGAGCAAGCAAGTGGTTCTATGAATATTTTTGCAAGAGATTATACTCAAAGAGCTTTAACTGGTGATGCAGCCTTAACATTTAAAATTATTGATGTACTCGTTTCTACAGTTCCTCTTTTAATAATATCTTGGGTATTATTAAAACTTTTTGGGCAAACTTTTACAAAAATATCACTTTCTAATATTGTTTTAGGAATCAGTTTTTTAAGTATTTGGGGATTTGTTATCTGGAAATTATCCATCATCTTTTCATCAGAATCTACAGAAATAGAAGCCTCTTGGTTTTTAATTCTTAATTCCTTATTCATTATTTTCTTAGCTCCATTATTCTCAAAATGGTGGGAAAGCAAATTTAATCCTTCAGCTGCAGTAAAATTTGGAATAGGTATGATTTTACTAGGTATTGGATTCGGTGCTTTAGCTTATGGTTCTAGTGAAATTCCTCAAGGAGCAAAAACAGCATCTGTAAGTTTAATATGGTTAGTATTAGCTTACTTATTTCATACTATGGGTGAGTTATGTATTTCTCCTGTAGGATTATCTTACGTATCTAAATTAGTACCTGCAAAAAAGATAGGAATGATGTTTGGTGTATGGTATTTGGTAAATGCTGTTGGAAACTTCTTAGCTGCAAAAACAGGTAGTTATATAGACCCAATTGTAGAAAAATATTCTATGTCTTATTTCTTTCTTATTTTTACAATAATTCCTACTGTTGTTGGTTTAATATTTTTAGTATTAAACCCGTTGATTAAAAGACTGATGCATGGAATTCGATAATGAAATTTTTTAGCACACCATTTGTAACTAAATAATTATGAAAAAACTACTTGTTTTTATAGCTTTTGTGGCAATCAATTTTACAACAAATGCTCAAGAAGAAATTAATTGGCTGTCTTTTGAAAAAGCTATCGAGCTAAATAAAGAAAACCCAAAACCTATACTAATAGATGTGTATACAGATTGGTGTGGTTATTGCAAAAAAATGGATAAAGAAACCTATGCTAATGCAACAATTGCGGGTTACATAAATAAAAATTTCTATGCCATTAAACTAGATGGTGAAGGTAAAGAAGATATCAGTTATAAAGGACATACCTTTAAATACAGAAAACAAGGCAAAAGTGGTTTTCATGAACTATCTGCAGCTTTACTAGAAGGTCAATTGTCATATCCTTCAACGATATTCATGACAGAGAAAGAACAAATGTTACAAAAAATCCCTGGCTATTTAACTTTAGAAAGGTTTGAGAAGATTCTAGCCTATTTCAATACAGAAGCCTATAAAGATAAAGAATGGGCAGATTTTGAAAAAGATTTTAAAAGTAATTTAAACCCTTAGTCTCCTAAAACAAAAGCTCCTTTGTTGGATGTGTTATGAAACGGGACGTTTAAATTTTTAGCAATAGATTGCCAATCACTAACATAACTTTTGTAATTAGATCCATCTGCAATTATTTGCTTTGGCGCTAACTTTTTTATAAGACGCTCTAGATTAATTTTAGGTGACTGTTTTAGAAGTATTATTTGATTTTTAAAATTGCTGAGATTATAAACCCCTAAAGAATCTACCACCAAAACTTTTTGATTTCTAAAAGCAAAAACATTAGGGATGTTTTTTACAGCATTTAATTTCAGATTTTGGTTCACTTTATAAGATACAATTGCGTTATCTTGGCCTATTATAGTTGAATCTAAATCATGATTTATTTTAAAGTTTGTGCCATTTCTTTGGCCAATAATTGTATTTCTTGTTTTATGAAACACAATAAATTCATTTTTATTCTCCTTTTGATGTTCTTTTAACATAACCAAACCTTGCAGCAAAATAATAGCTAAAAGTGCATAAGTTATTCTTCTTGGTTTTCGATTTAATAAAAATAACATACAAAAAACAATTACTAGATAAGTAAAAAGCATCAATTCTAATGAGAGTGAAACTTCTGTAAATAAAAAATCTTCTTGCTTAGAAATCCAACTCACAAAATTATTCATTAAAGAAATAATTTCACCAAAGAATTCTGCCAAATATTGAGGTAAACTATTAAATAGAGCTAGTGTTATAATTAAAATTCCACCTATTAAAATCAAACCTAAAACTGGTACAATAATTAAGTTTGATAAAAGGAATAGAAAGTGTCCAGATTTTAAAATAAAACTGACAAAGAATTCCTAAAATTAATAACACAGCAAAGTGTAGAGGTAAATAGGCAAGTACCTTTTTCATAGCATTTTAAAGATACTACTTTTTAAACAAAAAGAACAATAACTAAAACACAAATAAAAACCCTTAACTATGCGCTCTTTTTTGCATTGGAAACAATTAGTTTGGCGGTCTTAGTTGAGGCTCCCTTACCTCCTAATTTATTCTCTAAATCAAAATAATTTAAAAACATTTTTTTTCGATGATTCTCATCTAAAACTTTCGTAAACTCTTTCTTTAAATTAGATTTCGTTAAATCATTCTGAATTAATTCTTTTACAACCTCTCTATCCATTATTAGATTAACGAGAGAAATGTATTTTAAAGTAATAATTCTTTTTGCTATTTGATAAGAAATAAAACCACCTTTATAACAAACCACTTGAGGTACTTTAAACAAGGCAGTTTCTAAAGTTGCTGTACCTGAAGCTACTAAAGCTGCATAAGAAATACTAAGTAAATCATAAGTTTTGTTGTCTATAAAACTAACTTCTCTATTTCCAATAATGTTTTTATAAAATGAAAAATCTTGACTTGGTGCTCCTGCAATTACGAAAGTATACTCTTTAAAATCATCTACTAAAGAAAGCATTACATTTAATTTCTTAGTAATTTCTTGCTTTCTACTTCCTGGTAAAAGTGCAATAATTGGCTTATCGCCCAAATTATATTCTTTTCTAAAATCAAATTCACTTACTTGTTCTCTTCCAGCAATGGCATCAATTAAAGGATGACCAACAAATGTAACCTCATAGTCAAACTTTTTATAAAATTCTTTTTCAAAAGGAAGAATCACAAATAATTGATCTACATCTCTTTTAATTCCCTTAACTCTTGCTGCTCTACTTGCCCAGACTTGAGGAGATATATAATAATTTGTTTTGAATCCTTGTTTTTTTGCCCATTTCGCAATTCTTAAATTAAAACCAGAGTTGTCTATAAAAATTAAAACATCGGGTTGAAATTTTTTAATATCTTTTTTACAAAAACCAATAAATACTAGAAGTTTGTTTAGATTTTTTAAGACTTCGAAGAACCCCATAAAAGCGCGTTCTTTGAAATGACTTACCAAATAACCCCCAACTTTTTGCATTAAATCTCCTCCCCAGAAACGAATATCTGCATCACTATCTTCTTTGTATATAGCTTTCATTAAATTAGAACCATGTAAGTCACCTGAAGCTTCACCAGCAATAATATAGTATTTCATTAAATGATTTTTAAGATTAATGTTGTTAAGGCTATTAAAACAGTAGCTAATAAAACTCCCTTTGCTCTTTGATCTTGATTTTTCTTAATAAAAATAAAGAAAACGAATAAGTTTGGTATTGCTGCTATAGACAACACTCTTCCATATAAATTTCCTTCTGCGATAATTTGCAAAGTTTCTGAAAAACTGAATTTAGAAAAATACTCGACGTATAAAAAAAAACCGCCTGCAGTTGCAAACAAAGCAACTAAAACACCAATAAATATTTCTTTTTTTACAGTTCCCAAGCGTTTAATTTTTGAATCATATGATGTGCAGTTAAATCAAATTGAACAGGTACAATAGAAATATATCCATTTTCTAAAGCATAAATATCGGTGTCTTGTCCTTTATCTTTATTTACAAATTCTCCTGAAAGCCAATAATATTCTTTTCCGAAGGGACTTTTTCTTTTATCAAAATCTTCTTTCCAAACTCCAATAGCTTGCCTACAAATTTTAGTCCCTTTTATATCTTCTCTCTTTTCATTGGGAATGTTAACATTTAAAACAATACCCTCAGGTAATCCATTTAATAGTGTATTTAACGTTATGTTTTTTATAAAATCTTCTGCTGGTTTAAAGTCTGCATGCCATTTAAAATCCGATAACGAAAAACCAATAGCTGGTATTCCTTCAATTCCAGCCTCAATAGCTGCGCTCATGGTACCAGAATAAATTACACTTATAGATGAATTTGCTCCGTGATTAATACCAGAAACACATAGGTCTGGTTTTTTATTTAAAATTTCGCTGATTGCCATTTTAACACAGTCTGCAGGTGTTCCAGAACACGTATATTCTAATTGCGGTCCGTCATCAATAGTAATAGGATTACAGGTTAATACATTATCTACAGTAATTGCATGCCCCATTCCACTTTGTGGGCTATCAGGAGCGACTACAACAACGTCTCCAATTGTATTCATAATTTTAATTAATGCTCGTATTCCAGGCGCAGTAATTCCGTCGTCATTGGTAACTAAAATTAATGGTTTCTCTTGCATACTAAACGTTTTAAATACAAATGTAATTTATTTTATGGTATTTTCTTTTTAACATTTTGTAAAGAATAAAAAAGCAGTAAAATTGGTAACATTGTAGAGAATTAAGCCAATAGTTTTACAATACTATAGAAAGGCTAAAAAATTATCATTATTTTAGTGGTTTAACTCTAGTTTTTTAAAATATAAAATAACTCCAGAAGATTTATGAAGACGCATTTTAAGATTATTACTTTATCATTTACTTTTTTACTTTGTTTTAACAGTTTTTCATGGAATACATCAAAAATAGATTCAAATAATGATCCTGAAAAAGATAAAGTACTCGTTTATGTTTTAAAGAATATTTTAACACGTGGACACTTTGTAGTGAAAGACATGAATGATGATTTTTCGGAATTTGTATATCAAAATTTTATAGACGGCTTAGATGGTAGTAAGCGTTATTTTACTCAAAAAGATATTAAGGAATTTTCGCAATATAAATATCAGATTGATAACCAATTATTACAAGATGATTTAACATTTTATAATTTAGTATATGGCCGCTTTTTAGAAAAAATTAAAAATGCCAAATCATATTATGGAGAATTACTAGCACAACCATTTAATTTTAAGAAAAAGGAAACCATAGACTTAGATTACAAAAATGTACCTTTTGCAAAAAACAATAATGAATTGATAGATTATTGGAGAAAGCAACTAAAACTACAAACGTTAAGTAGAATTCAGGAACAAACTGCTATTCAAAAAAATAAGTTAGAGAAAGATAAAAATTTTCCTGTAAAGGCTTTTAAAACTTTAGAGAAAGAAGCTAGAGCAGAAGTGCTTAAAAACATGGAAGAACTCTATATTAGAATAGAGGAATTAGAACATGACGATTGGTTTTCTACTTTCTTAAATGCAGTTGTAGGTGCTTTTGATCCTCATACAACTTATATGGATCCAAATATTAAAGAACGTTTTGATCAGAATATTTCTGGTAAAGTAGAAGGTATTGGAGCTCGTTTACAGAAAAAAGGTATTTATACTCACGTTTCTGAATTAGTGGCTGGTGGCCCAGCTTCTAAACAAGGTGAATTAGAACCTGGAGATATTATTTTAAAAGTGGCACAAGGAGAGGAAGAACCTTTAGATATTGTTGGTATGCGTTTAGATGATGCCATAAAATTTATAAAAGGTAAAAAAGGAACTGAAGTACAATTAACAGTTAAGAAAAAAATTGATGGCTCTATTAAAATAATCTCAATAATTAGAGATGTAGTGCAATTAGACGAAACCTTTGTAAAATCTAGCATTGTAGAGAAAAATGGAAAAAAATATGCCATTATAGATTTGCCAAGTTTCTACATTGACTTTTCTGATGACAATTATAGAGACTCTGCAAAAGATATGGAAAAGGAAATTGAGCGTTTAAAAGTTGAAGGTGTAGCTGGCTTAATTGTAGATCTTAGAAATAATGGTGGTGGTTCTTTAAAAACAGCGATAGAAATTTCTGGTTTATTTATAGATAAAGGACCAATTGTACAAGTAAAATATAGAGGAGAAAATCCTATTATAAAAGAGGACATAGATCCAACTATTCAATGGGATGAAGCTGTAGTAGTCTTAGTAAATGAATTTTCTGCATCTGCTTCAGAAATTTTTGCAGCGGCAATGCAAGACTATAAAAGAGGTATCATCTTAGGAGGTAACCAAACTTATGGAAAAGGTACTGTACAAAATATTCTACCCATCAATCAATTTTACCCTAAATATGAAAAAGATTTAGGTTACTTAAAAATGACTATTCAAAAATTCTACAGAGTTAATGGTGGTTCTACACAAAAAGAAGGTGTATATTCAGATATTGCCATGCCAAGTAGGTTAAGTTATATGAAATATGGAGAGCGCGATTTAGATGGTGCTTTAAATTGGGATAAAGTTCCACAAGCAAAATACACACAGACAAATACCTATGCTAATTTTAATGATGTGATTTACAATAGTAAACAAAGAATTGCGAATAGCGAGAACTTTAAAATGGTAAATGAGTATGCTAAATGGTTAAAAGAAAATCAAGAAGACACCTCTTTTTCTCTAAACTACAAAGAGTTTTTTACTGAAAATGAATTAAAAGAAAAAGAAGCAGATCAATTTAAATCTGTTTTTGATTACAAATCGGACTTAACATTTACTTCTCCAAAATACGAAAAAGAGCTTTTTAAAAATAATAAAGATTTAGCTGATAAAAGAGTGGCTTGGCACAAAAATTTATCTAAAGACATGTACATTTCTGAAGCTTTAAACGTGTTAAGCGAATTAAAACTTGAAAAAAAATCGGAAAGTATTAAAAATTAATGCTCTTATATAAAGACAACTATTATACCTGACAAAAATTATTTTCGTCAGGTATTTTTAATAGAAACTATGAGTTATAAAGTTGATTTTGCAACAAAATGGTCAGATTTTGATCCTAATAGACACATGCGCCATACTGCATATAACGAATATGCTGCAGAGGTAAGAGTTCGGTATTTTTCTAATCAAGAGTTTTCTATTGAAAAATTTAATGAACATAATATTGGACCAATCCTCTTTGAAGAATATACCTCATTTAGAAAAGAAATTCATTTAGGGGAAAATATTTCTGTAAACATGAAAGTTTCTGGGCTTTCAAAAAATAACGAACGCTGGAAAATAACCCATGAAGTTTTTAACGAGAACGGAAAACTTTCTGCAATTATAAAGGTGTATGGCGCTTGGATAGATCTAAAAAAAAGGAAGCTAACTGTACCTCCTAAAGAAGCTCAAAAATTATTTTTAAACGCAGTTAAAACGGCTGACTTTGAAGAAATTAAATTAAAAGAATAATTACTATAAATAAAAAAGCTTCTCAGATGAGAAGCTTTTTCTAGGTACAGGCGGAGAGACTCGAACTCTCACACCTCGCGGCACTAGATCCTAAGTCTAGCGTGTCTACCAATTCCACCACGCCTGCATTTTGGACTGCAAATATAAACAATAAGCAGAAACTACAAAGCAGTTCATTATTATTTTTCTATTTTTGAAAAAGAATTAAATTATGAAGGAATGGAGAGCATAAACAACTACATTAAACAACACAAACAAAGATTTTTAGATGAACTTATAGCCCTTTTAAAAATCCCTTCAGTAAGTGCAGATACCGCATTCAAAAAAGAGGTATTATTAACTGCTGATTTTGTAATGGAGCAATTAAAAAAAGCAGGTTGTGATACCGTTGAATTGTGCGAAACTCCAGGCTATCCAATTATTTACGGAGAAAAAATTATAGACAAAAATTTACCTACAGTTTTAGTGTATGGCCATTATGATGTACAACCACCAGATCCGATAGAATTATGGGATTCGCCCCCATTTGAACCCGTTATAAAAAAAACAGAATTACACCCAGAAGGAGCAATTTTTGCACGAGGTGCTTGTGACGATAAAGGGCAGATGTATATGCACATAAAGGCATTTGAATACATGACCTCTTCAGGCAATTTACCTTGTAACGTGAAGTTTATGATTGAAGGTGAAGAAGAAGTTGGCTCTGAAAGTTTGTCTTGGTTTGTACCAAGAAATATAGAAAAATTACAAAATGATGTAATTTTAATTTCAGATACAGGAATGATTGCAAATGACATTCCCTCAATTACAACAGGATTAAGAGGCTTAAGCTATGTAGAAGTTGAAGTTACTGGACCAAATAGAGATTTACACTCAGGTTTATATGGAGGCGCAGTAGCGAATCCTATAAATATTTTAACCAAAATGATTGCATCACTACATGATGAAAACAATTTTATTACCATACCAGGTTTTTATGACAATGTAGAAGAATTATCTAAAGAAGAAAGAGCAGAAATGGCCAAAGCTCCATTTAATCTTAAGGAGTATAAAGATGCTATTAAAATTGGTGATGTGTATGGCGAAAAAGAGTATACAACTAATGAACGTAACTCTATAAGACCTACTTTAGACGTTAACGGAATTTGGGGAGGGTATACTGGCGAAGGTGCAAAAACAGTTATTGCTTCTAAAGCATATGCTAAAATTTCTATGCGACTAGTTCCAAATCAAGATTGGAAAAGAATCACAAACTTATTTGTAAAACATTTTGAAAATATTGCTCCAAATGCAGTAGCTGTAAAAGTTACACCACATCATGGTGGCCAGGGGTATGTAACACCAATAAACACAACTGCTTACGAAGCTGCAAGTAAAGCTTATGAAACTACTTTTGGAAAAACACCAATTCCGCAAAGAAGTGGTGGTAGCATTCCAATTGTGGCTCTCTTTGAAGAATTCTTAAAAAGTAAAACTATATTAATGGGTTTTGGTTTAAATTCTGATGCCATTCACTCTCCTAACGAACATTTTGGAATTTGGAATTATTTAAAAGGAATTGAAACAATCCCTTATTTTTATAAATATTTTACAGAATTGCACTAAAAATAGTTTAATAGTGGATTTGTAAGTGTTTTCTTTGATACTAATAAAACTCAAATCCAAGATGGTTCTTTTAATGCCATTAATACACTAAAACAGTTTATGTTAAACAACCCATCCACTAATGCAGAATTAATAGGATATACAGATGAAACTGGAGTTGAAAAAAGAAATATTGCATTATCTCAAGATAGAGCAAAACGAGTTTTTGATGTTTTAGTAGCCGCTGGCATTAGCCCTGCAAGGATAAGTTATTTTGGAGGAGGAGAGGATAAATCTGTAGGTAAAAATGCAAGACAACTTGCAAGAAAAGTTACATTTAATATTAAATAATTATCTATAAAAACTAGGTGTATCCTAAAAGAATACACCTTTGCTATTATTCTTTTAGGATATACGCCTTTTTAATGTAATCTACTTTTGGATATTCAGCTCTTAAAAAAGAGTTTCCAAATTTAGCAATTGAAGCTTGTTTTCGGCCTAAGACCTCTCCATAACCATCGTAAAATTTTAATACATTTTCTTGGCCATCAATTACTTTAGCAATTACTGGAAAACCAGTAACTCCAGAATAAGCAAGCTTATCTAATCTATAGTTTTTCTTTAAATTAATAAAGATTTGATTAGACCTCGTTTCTACTCCACCTCTTGCAAACGCAATTGTCATAGAATCATTTTTTTGTAAAACTGGTTCATCTTTAATACCTCTTTTTTGCCAAGCATTATTTATTAAGGTATCATTATGAATACCAAATTGTGCTACAAATCTGGGCACAACTCTAAAAATGGAAACGTCTTTATAATAGTTGTGGGTAATAAGTTGATACAATCTATCTACTCCTGCAGGAGACCATTCTCTAACGGCTTTAATATCAAAATTACCTTGAGTAGTTTCAAAACGAGCTTTAAAAGTTGCTGGTGCTTGTTTTTCTAACCACTTTTCTTTAAATTTTTTTGACGCGCAAGAAGATAGTATGAGAATAGCTAAAAAAGCAATACATTTTTTCATAATTCTATGTTTTAGAACGAATATAACAAAAAGCTAAATAAGTAATGAATAATCTAATTTCACTTGGTATTGCTATAAAATAAAAAAAGCGTCCCTTTAAAGGGAAGCTTTCCATTGGTTAACAAAACCAAGACACTTTTATGAAAGTGCCAAAACAACACAACTTTATCACTCTAACAAAAAGTGATGGACAAATATACTTAGATTTTGGATATCATAAAATAAATATCCTTTTTTTTACTATTTTCTGAATGCTCTATTAATTGATAGATTGTATCTTTGCAGTCATTATTTAACACTAGAAATTTACAAAGCAAATGCAATTATCAGAACAAGAAGTTGTACGTAGAGAAAAGCTCGCAAAATTAAGAGAATTGGGTATAAATCCTTACCCAGCAGATTTATTTCCTATAGATTCTAATTCTAAAGAAATAAAAAATGATTTTGCAGAAGATAAAAAGGTTGTTATTGCTGGTAGATTAATGTCTAGAAGAATACAAGGTAAAGCGTCTTTTGCAGAGTTACAAGATGGTGAAGGTAGAATACAAGTATATTTCAATCGTGATGAAATTTGTACTGGAGAAGACAAAACATTATACAATGATGTTTATAAAAAATTACTAGATATTGGTGATTTTATCGGTATAGAAGGTACTTTATTCACCACAAAAGTAGGTGAAAAAACAGTAATGGTTAAAGACTTTAAATTACTTTCTAAAGCTTTAAAACCTTTACCATTACCAAAAGTAGATGCAGATGGTAATACTTATGATGCCTTTAACGATCCTGAAATGCGTTACAGACAACGTTATGCAGATTTGGTAGTAAACCCAAATGTAAAAGAAGTGTTTATTAAAAGAACAAAATTGTTTAATGCAATGCGTTCTTTCTTTAATGATGCTGGTTATTTTGAGGTAGAAACACCTGTTTTGCAACCAATTCCTGGAGGTGCAGCTGCAAGACCATTTATTACGCATCACAATTCTTTAGACATTCCTTTATACATGAGAATTGCTAATGAGTTGTATTTAAAAAGACTAATTGTTGGTGGTTTTGATGGTGTATATGAGTTTTCTAAAAACTTTAGAAATGAAGGAATGGATAGAACTCATAATCCTGAATTTACAGCAATGGAAATCTATGTTTCTTACAAAGATTACAACTGGATGATGGATTTCTGCGAGCAACTTTTAGAGCATTGTGCAATTGCTGTTAATGGAACATCAAAAGCAACCTTTGGTGAGCATGATATCGATTTTAAAGCACCTTATGCTAGGGTAACCATGGCAGATTCTATTAAGCATTTTACAGGTTTTGACATTACAGGTAAAACCGAAGATGAAATTAGAGCAGCAGCAAAATCAATGAATATTGAAGTTGATGAAACCATGGGTAAAGGAAAATTAATCGATGAAATTTTTGGAGAAAAATGTGAAGGAAACTACATACAGCCAACTTTTATTACAGATTATCCTAAAGAAATGTCTCCACTTTGTAAAGAACACAGAGACAACCCAGAATTAACAGAGCGTTTTGAGTTAATGGTTTGTGGTAAAGAAATTGCAAATGCATACTCTGAGTTGAATGATCCAATTGACCAACGTGAACGTTTTGAGCATCAACTAAAATTAGCTGCTAAAGGTGATGATGAGGCTACAGAATTTATAGATCATGATTTCTTAAGAGCTTTAGAATATGGTATGCCACCAACATCTGGAATGGGAATTGGAATGGACAGATTAATTATGTTCTTAACCAACAACCAATCGATACAAGAAGTGTTATTTTTCCCTCAAATGAGACCTGAGAAAAAAGCACCCTCTGTTGAGCTGAATGATGAAGAAAAAGCGGTTTTAGCAATCATTACAAAAGCAGAAAAAATAGAATTGGTAAGTTTAAAAACTCAATCTGGTTTATCTAACAAAAAATGGGATAAAACCATTAAAGGATTAACCAAAAAAGAAGTTGCAAAAGTTTCTAAAACTGAGGAAGGTTTGTTTGTAGAAGCTTTATAAGTTTGTTTAATTTATATAAAAAAGGGGTATTACAACATGTAATTC